>ERZ778513.1660-NODE-1660-length-12613-cov-3.827839_pt1 | contig 12613 bp, 8 predicted proteins | sample MGYA00510345_ERZ778513 | MGnify/ENA primary metagenome ERZ778513 (study PRJEB29527, sample SAMN07138966) | mouse gut metagenome | material: feces | host: mouse | place: China:Nanjing | collected 2016-01-25 ... | reverse complement strand
AGGTTTCGATTGACGAGGTGATCGCGAAGAACCTCCAGGTGGTAGATATGACGGCTTCCATTCTGGCCCGGGATAATAAAATGCCTATGTGGGTGTTCGGACTCAATGAGGAGAACAGCATTGTCAATACCGTCAAGGGGAAATTTAACGGCACAAAGGTAACAGTATAGCAGATTCAGACCTTACGGTCAGAATCGCAAGAATTACTGCGTAATTCTTGAAGGTATTGGGTTGTGATGTATGTGATGGAGGATTACAGTATGGACGACAGACTGAAGCCTTATGAGGAAAAGATGCAGAAGTCTTATGATTTTCTGATGAACGATTTGGGAACGATTCGTGCCGGACGCGCGAATCCCCATGTCCTCGACAAGATTAAGGTGGATTATTACGGAACGCCCACACCGATTCAGCAGGTGGGCAATATCACGGTTCCCGAGGCGAGGATTCTGCAGATTGCACCTTGGGAGAAGAGCTTGATCAAGGAGATTGAGAAGGCGATCATGGCGTCGGATGTGGGAATCACGCCCAGCAACGACGGTTCTCTGATCCGCCTGGTATTCCCGGAGCTTACGGAGGAGCGCCGTAAAGAGCTGGTGAAGGATATCAAGAAGCGGGGCGAGGAGAATAAGGTGGCAATCCGCAATACCAGACGGGACGGCAATGACGCGCTGAAAAAGCTGGCGAAATCCGAGGTTTCCGAGGATGAGATCAAGGAGCTGGAGGAGAAGCTGCAGAAGCTGACCGACAAGTTTATCAAGGAAGTGGATAAGCTGGTGGAGGAGAAGTCAAAAGAGATTTTAACGGTTTGATATTTAGAGGGGCTTACAGAATGGACGATTCTGTTGCCCCCTTTCCGTTTCGTGGTTTACATAATGTACTTTTTGCGGTTTTCTCCAACAATAAGTTTACATGAGTGAAAACGGCACGAATGGAGACAGGAAGGGTGGAAAATAGTATGGCTGATAGGACGGCGGAGGGAAAAAAGATGCCGCAGCATGTAGCGATTATCCTGGACGGCAACGGCAGATGGGCGAAGAGTAAGGGAATGCCCCGAAATTATGGGCATGTGCAGGGTGCGAAGACCGTGGAGGTGATCTGCGAGGAGGCTTACCGCATGGGGATTCAGTACCTGACGGTATACGCTTTCAGCACGGAAAACTGGGATCGGCCGGCGGACGAGGTGGACGCGCTGATGGGGCTTCTCAGAAATTATATGAAAACCTGTCTCAAGACGGCGGCAAAAAATAACATGTGTGTCCGTGTGATCGGGGATAAGTCCCGGCTGGATGAGGATATCAGAAAACGGATCGGGGAGCTGGAGGAGGCCACAAAGGAAAATACGGGCCTGCACTTCCAGATCGCCATCAATTACGGCGGCAGGGACGAGATTGTCCGCGCCGTAAGGAAGCTGGCTGACCGGGTAAAGGATGGGACGCTTGCGCCTGAGGAAATCACGCAGGAGCGGCTTGGGAATGCGCTTGATACGGCGGGCATCCCGGAGCCGGATCTTCTGATAAGAACCTGCGGCGAGCAGCGGATTTCCAATTTTCTGCTCTGGCAGCTTGCCTACACAGAATTTTATTTTACGCCTGTGGCTTGGCCCGATTTTTCAAAAGAAGAATTGGAAAAGGCGGTGGATGCATATAATAAGAGGGACAGACGCTACGGTCTGGTGAAAGAATAGGGGGCGCCTGTATGTTTCGTACAAGATTACTGAGCGGTATTGTTTTGGTGGCGGCTGCGCTGGGGGTGCTGCTCAAAGGCGGCGCGCTTCTGGCGGTGGTGCTTTTTCTGGTTTCCGTGATTGCCTATCAGGAGCTGACGGCGGCCTGCAAGGTGCGCGGGGAGGAAATGACGCCAAGCGCGCCGGTTATTGTGGGCGGCGTGATGACGGTTGTATATTATGGGGCGGTCTGCCTCGCGTTGGCAAGGGATCTCAGCGCGGTTTTTCCGGCTATGGTGATAGCAATCGTGGCGGCTTTTCTTGCCTTTTTGTTTGTCTATGTCTTCACTTTTCCGAAATATCATGCGAACCAGATCATGTCGGCCATGTTTTCTTTTCTCTACGGGCCGGTGATGCTGTCTTTTCTCTATCTGCTCAGGGAAGGGCTTGACGATGGCATTTATCTGGTGTGGTTCGCGTTTCTCGCCTCATGGGGGAGCGATACCTGCGCCTACTGTGTGGGCGTGCTGATCGGAAAGCACAAGATGACGCCGAAGCTGAGTCCGAAAAAATCTATAGAGGGCGCGGTGGGCGGTATTTTGGGTGCGGCGCTTTTGTTTGCCCTATACACCCATTTTGTGATTAACCAATATACCGCGATGACGTTATCGCTGCCGCTTGCGGCGGGATTGGGCGCGGTGGGTGCGCTTGTTTCCATGGTGGGGGATCTGGCGGCTTCGGCGGTAAAAAGGGATCACGAGATTAAGGATTACGGCAAGCTGATTCCGGGACACGGCGGGATTATGGACCGTTTTGACAGTGTAATTGTGGCGGCGCCGATCGTGTTTCTGGGTATTGTGCTGTCCACGGGCATTCTGTGAGAAACGGCAGGTTTTGCAGCGGAGGATACGAAAGAAAAGAGTGGAGAAAACATGAAAAAAATAGGAATTTTGGGTTCCACGGGTTCTATCGGAACACAGACGCTTGACATTGTCAGAAAAGAAAAGGATTTGGAGGTCGTGTCCCTGGCGGCAGGCTCCAACGTATCGCTCCTGGAGGCGCAGATCAGGGAATTTCGGCCAAAAATCGCCGCGCTCCGGGAGGAAAAGGCGGCGGCGGATCTTCGGACGCGAGTACAGGATCTGCCTGTCCGCATTGTGAGCGGTATGGAGGGGCTGTTGGAAGTGGCTGCGGCGGAGGAGATGGAGGTATTGGTTACCGGCATTGTGGGTATGATCGGTATCAAGCCTACCATAGCGGCCATCGAGGCGGGGAAGGACATTGCCCTTGCCAATAAGGAGACGCTGGTGACGGCGGGACATATCATTATGCCGCTGGCAAAGAGAAAAGGCGTTTCAATTCTGCCTGTGGACAGCGAGCACAGCGCGATTTTCCAGTCGATGCACGGGGAGAATCGGGCGCGGGTGGAAAAGATTCTGCTCACGGCGTCCGGCGGCCCTTTCAGGGGAAAGAGCAGAGAAGAGCTGGCGGATATGACGGTGGAGGATGCCTTAAAGCACCCCAACTGGTCTATGGGGAAGAAGGTGACCATCGATTCCGCATCGCTCTGCAACAAGGGGCTTGAGGTGATGGAGGCGAGGTGGCTCTTTGATGTGTCGCTTTCGCAGATTGAGGTGGTGGTGCATCCCCAGAGCATTCTGCACTCAGCGGTGCAGTACGCGGACGGCGGGATTATGGGACAGATGGGTGTGCCGGACATGAAGCTGCCCATTCAGTACGCGCTGTTTTATCCGGACAGGCGGCCTATGGATATTGGAAGAGTAGACTTATGTAAACTTGGAAGCCTGACCTTTGAGAAGCCTGACACAGAGACCTTTCAGGGGCTTGCGCTGGCCTATCGGGCGGCAGAGAGGGGCGGATCGCTTCCCACCGTATTCAATGCAGCAAACGAGAAGGCGGTTGCGTTGTTTTTGGATAAGAAGATTCGGTTTCTGGAGATACCGGAGCTGATCGGGGCCGCTATGGATGCCCATCAGGTGACGGAAAATCCGACCGTGGAGGAGATTCTGGCGGCGGAGACGGAAACCTACGAGTATATCAAAACGAAGTTTGGAGAGTAGCGATTTGATCAGGACAATTATTCTATTTATCATTGTATTTGGAGTGGTAGTGATTTCTCACGAGCTGGGGCATTTTCTGATCGGCAGGAGAAACGGTATCCGCGTGGTGGAATTTTCCGTGGGAATGGGGCCGACGCTGTTTTCCTTTGTGAAACACGGCACGAAATATTCTTTAAAGCTTCTGCCGCTCGGCGGTGCATGTATGTTTGACGGCGAGGACGGCGTGGAACGGGAACAGGAGCGGGAGCAGGAAACCGGGACTGCGGATAAGCCGGAGGGAATCGCCTTTACCGAGGCGGGCGTCTGGTCGCGGATTGCCACGGTTTTTGCAGGGCCTTTCTTCAATTTTATTCTGGCTTTTGTGGTCGCGGTGATACTGAGCGCGTTTTCCGGGGCAGACCTGCCGACGGTGGGTACGGTACAGGAAGGCTCCGCGGCGGCGGAGGCCGGCCTGCAGACAGGAGATGTGATCACGAAAATCGGACGCGAACCGATCCATTTTTATCGGGAGGTCTCCATGATCTCCGCTCTGAACAAGGGGGAGGAGATGGAGATCACCTACAGGAGAAACGGGGAGAAGGCCGTGACTACGCTTTTCCCGAAGTATGATGAAAATGACAAGCGTTATTATATGGGAATAACCAACGGCGGAGAGTATCTTCGGTGCAATCCTTTGCAGGTGTTCCAGTATGGCTTCTATGAGGTGGAATACTGGGTGAAGATCACTTATAAGAGTCTGCGGATGCTTGTGCAGGGGCAGGTGACGAAGGATGATGTGTCGGGGCCCGTGGGCATCGCGCAGCTTGTGGGGGAGAGCTATGACGCGGCGGAGGAAAACTACGGCACGCCATACGCCATTCTGACCATGCTGGAGATTGTGGTGCTTTTGTCCGTCAATCTGGGCATCATGAACCTTCTGCCGCTGCCAGCGCTGGACGGCGGACGGCTTGTGTTCATGTTCGTGGAGGTGCTTCGGGGAAAACCCGTGCCGCCGGAGAAGGAGGGCATGGTGCATTTCGCTGGGCTTGTGGTGCTGATGGTATTGATGGTGTTTATTATGTACAATGATATTATGAGGCTGGTGCGTTAGTGCCGGCCTTTAATGTTATGTGCCGGCATGCATACGGATTTCATAGCGTGTGGGCGTTCCGTTTTTTTGCTTGCGATTCTTTAAAAGCTGTAGTATGATAGGCGTATCGGGTTCTGTTCTTGAATCCGTAAATAATTACAGGGCGGGAATCCCGCGTTTTTTTTCCGATTTTATATGATGGTAACGTATGTTATTAATGGAATGCCGGACAAAACGGGTTGTCAGGAAAAGAAGAGCCGGGCCGGAATGACAGGCGGCGGCAAAAAGGGAGGTGCGTTTGGCGCGTGCGGTATTGGACAAATGTATATTGGAACAAGGGCAGGGAAGCCGAAAAAAATCAGGATTCGGTGGCGCTGCAGCAGGTGTTGACGAGCAAGGGGCGTGTGCTTTTGGCGGTGGTGTGCGACGGCATGGGCGGGATTGCTCGAGGTGAGGCCGCCAGCGGTTATGCGGCGGAAAGACTCAGAGAATGGTTTTATACGGAGCTGTTTGCCATGATGCGGAAAAATAAGCGGTATTGGGTACTGCGAAGGTCTTTGGACAGGATGGTGTTTCACATGCAGGGGCAGCTTGCACAATATGCCGGGCGGGAGGAACTTTCGCTGGGAACGACTATGACAGCGTTTCTGGTGTGGGAAAGGACATGGCTGTTATGGCATTTGGGGGACAGCAGGGCGTACCGTCTGCGGGAGGAACGCATAGAGCAGCTTACGGAAGATCATGCGCAGGATGGCGGAAAACTGACGAAATGTCTCGGCAGTTTTGGCTATTTTACACCCCAGCACGGAATGGGCGTGTTAAAGCCGGGGGATGGGATTCTTATCTGCACGGACGGATTCAGGCGGCGCGTGACCGGGGAGGAATTGCAGGCGGTGATGAATCCCCGGGCCCTTTCGGGGGAGGAGCAGATCGGGCGGCGGCTTAAGGAGATCGGGGAGACGTGCATGAAGCGGGGCGAGACGGATAATCTCTCGGCGGTTTACATAAAAGTGGGGAAGTAAAGGGTCTGCGTATGATTATGTGATTTGCATAATAGTTATAAGATTATGTAAGTTTTGCAATTATCCATATACGCTATGAAAAAGGAGAGAACAAAGAAAGAGAAAAGGGGAAAAAGGAAAGAGAAAAGAGAAAAGAGAGTGAGGAGAGGCATGAGCGAGGAAAAACAACTGGGAAAATATAGAATCATTAGGGAGCTGGGTCACGGCGGCGAGGGCAGCGTCTGTCTGGCAGAGGATGAAAGCCTTGGCAGGCTTGTGGCGGTGAAGCGGCTGCGGGAACAGGAAGAGAAGAAGGAGGAAAAGGAGAAGGAAAAGGAAAGGAGGGAACCGGAGAAAGAACCGGAGAAGAGGGAGGAGCCGAAACGAGGGGAACGCATCAGGGAGGAAGCCGCGTTTCTGCGGGATCTGCGGCATCCGATGCTGCCTGTGGTATATGAACTGCTCTGGGAGGAGGGGTGGTATCTGGTGATGGAGTATGTGGATGGAATAAGTTTACATAACTACATAAGAAAGCAGGGGCGCGTGGAGGAAGCGCAGGCCCGGCTGTGGGCGGCGGCTCTGTTAGACGTTCTGGATTATCTCCACACGAGAGAAACACCTGTTATTTATCGAGACCTGAAGCCGGATAATATTATGGTATGTCGCGACGGCAGCCTGAAGCTGGTGGATTTCGGGGCGGCGGGGCTTCGCAGTTTCGGGGAAGGGAGCGGAATGCGGATGGCCTTTTCCGCCGGATTTGCCGCGCCGGAGCAGCGGGGAGAGGACGGGCGGGGCGTCCGCGCGGATGAGCGCAGCGATTTATACGCGTTCGGAAAGACGCTCTACTATATGGTGACAGGGACGGTTCCGGGGAAGGGATCCGGCATGTCCTTTCCCGTTTCGTATTACAATCCGCTTTTGTCGGAAGAACTGGAGGAAATCATAGACCGCTGTACGAGGGAGGAGCCGGAGGCGCGCTATCAGGTGGCCGGAGAAGTGATGCGGGATCTGAGCCGGAAGGGCGGCAGGAGATCAGGAGGCCGCAGGGCAGGCGGAAGGAGGCGGGACTTTGTGCGGCATGTGGAAAAACAGATTTGTCTTACAGACTTTTATCGTTTATAATAAGGTGAGAAGTACTAAATCTCACCTAAGAGAATGCCTAAAAAGCGGCATTCTCTGTGAGGATTTGGCATTGTACAAATAGTATAAATAGGATGAATAGAACGAGAAAAGTATGGAGGCAGACGTGGGAACACATAGAGAGCAGACGAAAGTAATAAACATTGGGGATCGGAAGATCGGCGGGGGGAATCCGATTCTGATTCAGTCCATGACGAATACGCCCACGGAGGACGTGGAGGCGACGGTGGCTCAGATTCTGCGGCTGGAGCAGGCGGGCTGCGAGATTATCAGGTGCACGGTGCCAAACGCGGAGGCGGCTTTGGTGCTTGCGAAAATCAAGGAACGGATTCATATTCCGCTGGTGGCGGACATTCATTTTGATTATAAAATGGCGATCGCGGCGATGGAGAACGGCGCGGACAAAATTCGCATCAACCCGGGCAACATCGGCGGGAAGGACAAGGTGGCTGCAGTCGTGGAGGCGGCCAAAGAGCGGCATATCCCGATCCGCGTGGGGGTTAACAGCGGCTCTCTGGAGCGGGAGCTTGTGGAGAAATACCGCGGCGTGACAGCGGAGGGTATCGTGGAGAGCGCGCTTGACAAGGTGGGCATCATCGAGGATTGTGGATATGACAACCTTGTCATAAGTATCAAGTCGTCGGATGTAATGATTTGCGTCAAGGCCCATGAGCTTTTGGCGGCAAAGACGAACTATCCCCTGCATGTGGGGATTACCGAATCGGGAACAGTGACAAGCGGCAATATCAAGTCTGCCGTGGGACTGGGCATCATTTTAAATCAGGGCATCGGCGACACGATCCGGGTGTCGCTGACGGGCGATCCGGTGGAAGAGATCAAATCCGCAAGGCTGATTCTCAAAACGCTGGGCCTCAGAAAAGGCGGCATCGAGGTCGTGTCCTGTCCTACCTGCGGCAGAACGAAGATTGATCTGATCGGACTTGCAGGGCAGGTGGAGGAGATGGTGCAGGATATCCCGCTTGACATTAAGGTGGCCGTTATGGGCTGCGCGGTGAACGGTCCCGGGGAGGCGAAGGAGGCCGATATCGGCATTGCGGGCGGTATCGGGGAAGGTCTTTTGATCAAAAAGGGTGAGATTGTGAGAAAAGTGCCCGAGCAGGAGCTTTTGGACACGCTGCGGGAGGAGCTTTTGCACTGGAATGAGTAAGGCATTTTTCGAGGTATTTCCTACGTTAAAACTGGATACGGGACTGCAGGATCTGTTTGAGGGCGTTGCTGTGGAGAAGGTCACCAGCACCAAACGGAAGGACTTTCTGCGCGTTTACATCGCTTCCGACCACCTGATTCATAAAGAAGATGTGTTTCGGGTGGAGCGGGAGATCGGAAAGCAGTTTTTTCCGAATATGCCCATTGTCGTTAAGTTTTATGAACAATTTACGCTCTCTTCGCAGTATGACCCGGAGAAACTGATGGACGCATACAGGGAGAGCATTCTGCTGGAGCTGAAAGAGACGTCCCCCGTTGAGTACAGCCTGTTTAAGCGGGCGGATATTGCCTTTTCACAGGACAAGCTGCTGCTGACGCTGGAGGACACGGTGTTTGGCAGAGAAAAAGGCGGAGAGCTTGCAAGGATTCTGGAAAAAATATATAACGAGCGTTGTGCGATTCCCGTACAGGTAGAGCTTGCCTACAAGGAGAAGGCGGCGGGCAGAAACCGTGAGGAGGAGGAACAACGTCTGGCAATACAGGTGGCGGAGATTTCGGCGAGAGCGGGTTTCGCCGTGCAGATGAAGGGCGCCGGGCTGTCGGCGGGCGACCCGATCGGAGGTGCGGGGCGATCTGAGAACGCAGGGCAGTCCGGAGGCGCGGGACAACCCGAGGGCGTGGGACAATCTGAAAGCGCAGGGCAGTCCGGGGGCGCGGGTCAGTCGGCTGCACCCGGGGGTTCTGCCTATGGGACTTTGTCGGGCAGCCGCGGGGGCGCTTCCCCGTCCAAGAAGTTTTCCGGCGGCAGGGACAGAGAGAAGGGTGACTTTAAGCGTCCACTGAAACGCTCCGACAATCCTGATGTGATTTACGGCAGGGATTTTGAGGAGGAGGCTATGCCCATCGAGGACATTATCGGTGAGATGGGCGAAGTGGTGATCCGTGGCAAGGTGATCCGGAAGGATAAGCGGGAGATCAAGAACGAGCGGTCTATACTGATCTACGATATCACGGATTATACGGACACCATGACGGTAAAGTTTTTCGTGAGAAATGAGCAGGTCAATGAAATAACGGATGTTATGAAAGAGGGGACGTTTGTCAAACTCAAGGGTATGACCACGGTCGATAAGTTTGACCATGAGCTGACTATCGGTTCCCTTGCGGGCATTAAGAAAATCCCTGACTTTACGACTTCCCGCGAGGACAGGAGCGTCAGAAAACGGGTGGAGCTTCACTGCCATACGAAGATGAGCGATATGGACGGCGTTTCCGAGGCGAAGGATATCGTGAAGCGCGCCTATAAGTGGGGGCATCCGGCGATTGCCATCACCGATCACGGGGTCGTGCAGTCTTTTCCCGATGCGAACCACGTGTGGGAGGATCTGTGGAAGGCGGAGAAGGGCCGCTGTAAGGAGGCGGGAGAGCCGGAACCGGACAAGCAGGGATTTTTCAAAGTCATTTATGGTGTGGAAGCCTATCTGGTGGATGATCTGCATGAGATAGCCACCAATGAGAAAGGACAGGATTTCGGGGCGGATTTTGTTGTATTCGATATCGAGACGACCGGTTTTTCCCCTACAAAAAACCGCATTATTGAGATCGGCGCGGTAAAGGTCAGCGGCGGTAAGATTGTGGATCGTTTCTCCACCTTTGTGGATCCGCTTGTGCCGATTCCCTTTGAGATCGAGAAGCTGACAGGAATAACAGATGATATGGTAATGGGTGCGGAGCAGATTGACACGGTGCTGCCGCAGTTTCTTGACTTTTGCGGCGACTGTATTCTGGTGGCGCACAACGCCCAGTTCGATATGAGCTTTATCATGGAAAACTGCGACAGGCAGGGCATTTCTCATAACTTTACTTACGTGGACACGGTGGGGATTGCGAGGATCCTTCTTCCCGGGCAGAAAAAGCACACGCTGGACGCGGTGGCGAAAGCCCTCGGCGTGTCGCTGGAGAACCACCACCGGGCGGTGGACGACGCGGAAGCCACGGCGGAAATTTTCGTGAAGCTGATTCCCATGATGGCGAAGGAGGGGATCCATACGCTTGCACAGATGAATGCGAGGGGGAAGGCAAGTCCCGATATTATCAAAAAGCTGCCGACCTACCACGCGATCATTCTGGCGAAGAACAATGTGGGACGCATGAATCTTTACCGGCTGGTGTCCGAGTCCCATCTGACCTATTTTTCGCGAAGGCCGCGGATTCCGAAGAGCCTGCTTGCGCAGTACCGGGAGGGGCTGATTCTGGGCAGCGCCTGTGAGGCGGGGGAGCTTTACCGGGCGCTTTTGGAGAAAAAATCCGATGCGGAGATTGCAAGGCTTGTGAATTTCTATGACTATCTGGAAATACAGCCGCTGGGCAACAACCGCTTTATGATTGAGTCGGATCGCGCGCCGGATATCAACTCCATGGAGGATATCATGGAGGTTAACAGGCAGATTGTGCGGCTGGGAGAGCAGTTTCACAAACCGGTTGTCGCTACCTGCGACGTGCATTTTCTGAATCCCGAGGATGAGATCTACCGGCGCATCATCATGGCGGGGCAGGGCTTCCCGGACGCGGACAATCAGGCGCCTCTGTATTTGCGCACGACGGAGGAAATGCTTGACGAGTTTGCCTATCTTGGCAGCGACAAGGCGGAGGAGGTGGTAATCACCAACACCAATCTGATCGCGGATATGATCGAGGTCATGTCCCCGGTGCGGCCTGACAAGTGTCCGCCGGTCATAGCGGACAGCGACAAGCAGCTCACGGATATCTGTTACAACAGGGCGCACGAGCTGTACGGGGAGACATTGCCTAAGATCGTGGAGGACAGGCTGGAGAAGGAGCTGCACTCCATCATCTCCAACGGATTTGCGGTGATGTATATTATTGCGCAGAAATTGGTGTGGAAATCCGTGGAGGACGGCTATCTGGTGGGCTCCCGGGGGTCTGTCGGAAGTTCCTTTGTGGCGAATATGGCGGGAATCACGGAGGTAAACTCCTTAAGCCCCCATTATCTGTGTCCGAAGTGCCACTATTATGACTTTGACTCTGATGAAGTGAAAGCTTACGGCGGCGGCGCGGGGTGCGACATGCCTGACAAGAACTGTCCGGTCTGCGGAACGCCGCTTAACAAGGAAGGGTTTGACATTCCCTTTGAAACGTTCCTTGGCTTTAAGGGAGATAAGGAGCCGGATATCGACCTGAACTTTTCGGGAGAGTACCAGAGTAAGGCGCACAAATATACGGAAGTGATTTTTGGCAGCGGGCAGACTTACCGGGCGGGAACCATTGGCACGCTGGCGGACAAGACGGCTTTCGGGTATGTGAAAAATTATTTCGAGGAGCGGGGCAGTCATAAGCGGGTCTGCGAGATTAACCGCATTGTGACAGGCTGTACCGGCATCCGCAGGAGCACCGGGCAGCATCCCGGCGGTATTGTGGTTCTGCCTGTGGGGGAGGACATCAACTCCTTTACCCCGGTACAACATCCGGCCAACGATATGACGACGGACATCGTCACCACCCATTTTGACTATCACTCCATCGACCACAACCTGTTAAAACTCGATATTCTGGGGCATGATGATCCGACCATGATCCGTATGCTGCAGGATCTGACGGGGATTGACCCGACGACGATTCCGTTGGACGACAAGGGGGTCATGTCGCTTTTTCAATCCACAGAGGCGCTTGGCATCACGCCGGAACAGATCGGCGGCTGTAAGCTTGGGTGTCTCGGCATACCGGAGTTTGGCACGGAGTTTGTTATCCAGATGGTAATCGACGCCAAGCCCAAATGTTTCACGGATCTGGTGCGTATTTCCGGGCTTTCTCACGGCACGGACGTGTGGCTCGGCAATGCCCAGACGCTGATTGAGGAGGGGCTGGCGACGATCTCCACGGCGATCTGCTGTCGTGACGACATTATGATTTACCTGATGCAGCAGGGGGTGGAGCCGTCTTTATCCTTCACCATCATGGAGAGCGTGCGAAAAGGCAAGGGCTTGAAGGACGAATGGATTGAGGCGATGAAAGCGCAGGGGGTGCCGGACTGGTATATCGGCTCCTGCAAGAAGATCAAGTACATGTTCCCCAAGGCCCATGCGGCGGCCTATGTTATGATGGCGTGGCGCATTGCCTACTGTAAGATCAATTATCCCCTCGCCTATTACGCGGCATATTTCAGTATTCGCGCGTCGGCGTTTTCCTATGAGATCATGTGTCAGGGGCAGGCTCATCTGGAGCACGTGATGGAGGATTACAGGCGCAGGAGCGACGAGCTTTCCAAGAAGGAGCAGGATACGCAGAAGGATATGAAGATCGTGCAGGAGATGTATGCGAGAGGCTTTGATTTTGTGCCGATTGATATCTTTACGGCGCAGTCGAGGCTGTTCCAGATCGTGGACGGAAAGTTGATGCCGTCCTTAAACAGCATCGACGGTCTGGGGGAGAAGGCGGCGGACGCCATCGTGGAGGCGGCAAAGGACGGACC
>ERZ778513.1659-NODE-1659-length-12613-cov-8.157031_pt1 | contig 12613 bp, 10 predicted proteins | sample MGYA00510345_ERZ778513 | MGnify/ENA primary metagenome ERZ778513 (study PRJEB29527, sample SAMN07138966) | mouse gut metagenome | material: feces | host: mouse | place: China:Nanjing | collected 2016-01-25 ... | reverse complement strand
TCATACATCATAAAAGGCTTTGAAGTTTGAGTGATAATTTTTCTACAATTCCTTAGTAATTAATGGACTAATTGGAGATAGAAATGAGCGAAATAGGAAGAAAGATTTTTTTTAACAATTTACAAATAAGAAAGGGAAATAAACAAAAACGGATTGAACAGGATCTTAATAAGGATTTAACTGCCTTTAGGATACTATCAGACAATGGTGATTTTGATAAGGTATATGATTATTTACTTAAAAATAAATTAACTAATCATCACATAAATGTTAATTTGTTTCCAATAGATATGAATTTAATTGGACGATATAGAGAAGTTGGTTTTAGTAATCAACTAAAATATGAGCTTCGTTGGCATATGAAAACATTTTCAAGATTTGCTGATTCGATTAATAATTTTATAAAAGTTAAATGTATAGTAGATGAGTTGATTTTGTTGAATCAGTATGAAGATGCTTTAAAATGTTTAAATGATTTAGAAAAGAAATATGGATTTTCCTATTGGCTTTTAGAAAATCGCCTTTTTTTAAGAAATAAACTAAAAATGGACAATAAAGAAGAAATTATCCAAAAATCTAAGCATAATATATTGACAACAATTTTAGGATTTTATGATATGAAATCTTCAGATGAAGTTTCAAGCAGGGATTATAATTATTTTACAAAGAGGGAGATTGCAAAGTTTAAAAGAATTAATCCTGACGAGATACGAATAATATCATTTTATCATTATATGATTGCACCTTTTTCTTTTGCAATGGATGATGAGAATTTAATATATATACTAGAGTGTGGGTATAATTTACCGTTATTTGATAGATATTTATATATTATTGATTTATGCGAATATATTTTATTGGAAAGTAAATGTATAGATTATAAAGGATATTTCAAAGAATATATACACTATATGGATAAAATTAACGACCCTTGTGTAGAAGTATTTCGTTTTATGTCGGATACAAGGGAGAGCAGAAGAGAAAGGTATATTATTTCGGATTCGGCAATATCGTTGAAAAATAAATATATTTTGGGTGACATAGAGGCGTGTTATCAAGAAGCTGTTGAGTATATTAGAACAAATGTGGCTAACGTTTCGATATATAATTTATATATTGAAGTCTGCCAAATGCTCGGTAAAAAGCCAGAAGATATTGATGTGAGTGATAATGTGAAAATATTATTAAAAAATCTTAATTCTGTGTATTCGATAGATGAGAACTATAATAATTCAATAGATGAAGTATATAAAATGTGCTTTTGTAGTATGCATTCCACATGGGTCAGAGATATTTTTAACTATATAGCAAGACGTAGTCAGTCATATAAATGTGGTGAAGAGGATATAGCTGCGAAATACACAAATATGCAAAAAATGACAATTGAGACGGTGTGTGAAAATTTAGCAATAGATGAGGCAATTGACTTTTTAAATAATTATGAGCAGTCAAATGATATTTATGTTAGCTTTCGAAAAGATTTAGTTGAAGAAAATTTGTATGATGCTTCAAATAAGTGCGGATTGCCCGCATTAAAGATTTTGTTAAAACTGAAAAATAGTACAAATTATGCTGATTTTGAACAGGAACTTAATAATATAGGCAAATTAATTCCTGTATATAAAGTTAGATATTTAAAAGTTATGTGGTATAACATGACTTTTGAAACATATATTGAAGAGGGTATAGATTATTTTTTGCATTTATTTATTCAAAGGAAAGATTTTGCTGTTATTGCACCAATGGATAAATTTATGGATTATTTTTCCAATGCAGAAATCGTTGATAAGAGAAATCTTAGAGTACCTATTTTTTATTATATATATACCACATATTTTAATGTGGATAGGAGAGATGAATTATCTTATATTTGCGAAGATTTTTTCCTTTATAATAAAGTTGAAAAACCATCATTGATGTATGAATTTGAAAAACAATATCCAAAAGAAGAAGTAATCTTTTTTTTGAGATATGTATGTATTCCACAGATAATGGGGCCGGTTTTGCTTACTATTAGAAGCTCAAAAGAGTTAGATCAAGAAAGAATAGATACTTGCCAACTTTTGCGGTCGCTTGATCCGCAAAATGAAGAGGCATATGAACAAGAAATTCGGGATATAACACATAAACTTTTTATTAATGAAGGATTAAATTCAATTGAGAACAGTAAAATTCATGTTAATACAGATGGTATTAAGTCACGTATATCACATGATCTAAAAAGTGCTTTTAATAATTATATATATTATAGAAATCATATGTTAGATACAATTTTTGCAACAATTAAAAATATAGAAGGTGATAAAAAAATATCGATAATTACGTTGGATGCATCACAATTATTTACCGAAATAGTAACTACAATTCGGAATGAATTTGTATCTAGTGGAGAATATGGATTGGATGGTTATTTAAGCCTTAATATTAGACATGGTACATTGGCCGGACAGCTTAGGGCACCTTTAGCAAAATATAATCTATTAGCAACATATAAGATTGAAACAGATACTTATGATATACATCAACGATGGCTTTATAAATTGCATTCTGATAATGATAGAGATAAAGTTACAGCAGCAATTATAGATTTCAATCATGAAACGGACGCCATTATAGAGTATTTGAGGAAAACATTAATTCAAGTGTCAACAGAAGAGAAACCAACAGAAGGCATTTTTGATTATACTTTGAGCGAGGTGAATATTAAATATTGGCAAACATTATTAACAGAGACTATTGAGTTTGAGGAATTTATTGATAAGATATTTGATAAATTGTGGGAAAAAACTGAATATAATCTCGCAACGATGAAGAAAATAATTCGTGATGAGATAAAACAAAGATATATTAATGCTTTTGCAAAATTACAGGCAGTAATGAAAAGTATTAATGCTAAAGATTTTTTTCCAGAAGCTATACGCTGGCTAAATGAAGCACAGAATGATATTGATGCAGAATTAGAGAAAATATGCAATTGGTTTAAACGAAGTGCAGAAAGTCAGAACGCAGATTTTGATTTGGATTTAGCATTTCATATTGGACTTAAAATGATTCAAAATATACAACCTCAAAAAAAATTTGAAATAAGCGAATTAAACAAAAATTTTGATTATAAGATTGCGGGTATATATTTAAAAAATTATTGGAATATTTTCTATACATTATTTGATAATGTAAGTAAATATGCAACAGAAGAGGACGGGGTTAAATATATATGTTGCGATTTAAAATTGGATGCTATGGGAGTATATATAAAAATGATAAATGCATATGATTGCTCGAAAGGTGTTGAGCAGGAAAAGAATAAGCTTGAAAAGGCTCTTTCACTTATTAATGAGCAAACATATTTAACAACAGCAAAGCAGGAAGGGGGATCTGGGATAACAAAAATATATAAAATATTATCAGTTGATTTAGATAAAAAGGCGAGCATTAGATATAATTTCTTTCCTGAAACTAACCGATTTTGTATTGAAATAGAGGGGAGAAACAAATAAGTGAATGTTTTGATTGTTGAAGATAACCATAATAAACTAAAACAAATAAAGGAATTTGTAAAAGAAATTTGTGTAGAAGTTTCGGTTCATGATGCATTGTCTTATACGGCTGGACTGAGACGTATATATGATGAAAACTGGGATTTGTTATTATTGGATATGTCTCTACCAGTTTATGATATGAGTCAACAAGAGACCGGTGGGGATAAGAAATCTATTGCAGGCAAAGAAATTATGAAAAGAATGATTCATAGAAAAATTTATATTCCAACAATTGTTATTACTCAGTTTGACACATTTGGTGAAAATGAAGTATCAATAAAATCATTAAATGATGAGTTTAAGGTAGAGCTAGATAAGATTTGGAAAGGTACAGTTAATTATGAAGATTCAACAAATAAATGGAAAATAGAATTAAAACAACTATTAGAGAAAGTTATTAAGGAGAATTTGTATGATAAGGATATTAGTGGTTGATGATAAAATAGAAAAGCAGGGTACAATTGTTAATGTCATAAAAGGAAGTATTGGTGAAAGAGAAGATGTAGAAATTAAGACAGTAACATATGTTATAGATGCAAAAAAAATTCTTTTAAGATTTACTATAGATATTATGATTCTTGATATTTGTTTACCACTACATCCAGGAGATGCATTACAAAAAGATGGTGGCATTAAATTATTAAAGGAAATAAAAGGTTCTGAGAGATATACATATCCAAGATATGTGATTTCGTTGTCAGAACACGAAGAGTTAACAAAAGAATTTTCTTTAGATACAGGAATTATTCATACATCAATTTATTACAATCCTTTATCAAATGAATGGAGCATAAGACTTGCTGAAAGTATTAAAGCGGCAGTTTCTATAATGGAAAATAATATTATAAAAAGGTCATATGATTATGATATTGCGATAATATGTGCTCTCTCTGAGGAATTAGAGTATGTTAAACAATCATTGCTGGAAGTAGAAGAATTTAGGATTCCAGATGATGATTATATTTTTTTGAAAGGATATTTTGTGAAGGATGGGAGGAAAATAAGAGTAGTTATTGCCCAGTCCACTCAGAAAGGAATGGTTCCAGCGGCAGCTCTAACAACAAAATTAATATATAATTTTGCGCCCAAATATGTTGCAATGACAGGGATGGCAGCAGGAATTAAAGAAAAAGTAAATATGGGAGATGCAGTAGTTGCTGAGTATGTTTGGGATTATGGGGCAGGAAAAGAAGTAATAGAAGAAAATGAAACCATTCATAGGAATACAATTGAACAAATTCAGCTAGATACCAGTATGTCATCAATGGTTCGGCATTTATCAAACAATGTAAGGGAACTTGCGGAAATTAAGCAAAACTTTCATGGGAATAAACCTGATTATGAGTTGAAATTACATATAGGTGCAGTTGCAACAGGAGCTGCCGTCATTGCTAATCCTCAAAAGGTTAAAGAAATTCAAAACCAAATAAGAGATGTAATTGCAATTGAAATGGAGATATTTGGAGTGTATTATGCGGCAAGATGGTCAATTAATCCTAAACCAAAGTTTATTGCCATAAAATCAATTTGTGATTTTGCTGATGAAAAAAAGACAGATGATTTTCATTTTTACGCATCTTATGTTAGTGCAAAGATATTAGAAAAGTTGGCAAAAGAATACTTTGTATATGATGATTAGAAAATCAAATATTTATATGCAATAAAACATACAGTAAAGGCGGTGGCATAATGCCATATTTTGAATATAATAAATCTGCAAAAGATGCTGAATATTACGAAATTTTAGAAATGCTTATAGAACGATGGGAATATGAAATTGTTGAGTTTAAAGAAGCTAAAGGTGGCTATGATACAGATAAAATCGGCAGATATTTTTCTGCAATCAGCAATGAGGCAAATCTGCGTCAACAGCAATATGGTTGGCTCATTTTTGGAGTTGGAGAACAGAATAAGGTAAAACAGGTAGTTGGAACCTCATTTAAAAATGGTGATAAAAGTTTGCTTGAGCGTTTCAAATATGAAATATCAAGAGATACCGCTAATGGCATGACTTTTTATGATATTATGGAAATATTTCCAACTGTTAATGAAAAAGAGCATCGTGTGCTTATGTTTAAGATTCCGGCAGCGGCAACAGGCATACCGACTGACTGGAAAACAAATTATTATGAGCGCGCCGGAGAGAGCCTTGTGCCATTAAAGCAGTATAAGATAGATGCAATCCGTTCTCAGGAGCGCAGGGATTGGTCAAAACAAGTGCTGGAACAGGCAGGCATAGAGCATTTGGATAAAGACGCAGTTGCTTTAGCCAGAGAGAAGTATAAGGAGAAAATGAATCAGGAGCATATTTCCAAAGAAGTGGATGCCATGACGGATGAGCAGTTTTTGACAAAGATAAAGCTCATGATAGGCGGCAAAATTACCCATGCTGGAATGCTTTTGCTTGGCAATTCGGATTTTGATTATATGTTTCAGTCGGCACCAAGCATTATGTGGAGATTATACGGTGCTGACAATATGGACAGGGATTATGCCATCTTCAAAATCCCATTCATCAATGTGGTAGACAAGGTATTTGCGAAAGTAAGAAATCTGACTTACAGATATATGCCGAATCAGATGACACTGTTTCCGATGGAAACGGAGCAGTATGACAGTTGGCTGATGCGTGAGTTGCTCAACAACTGTATCGCTCATACGAATTATCAGTTAGGCGGCAGGATTTATGTGAACGAATTCGAGGACAGGCTTAAATTTACCAATCCGGGCGATTTTATCCCACAGAAAATTGAGAATGTGCTGGAAGCAAGCTATAGTCCGCCATTTTACAGGAACCAATTGTTGGCAGAATCTATGGCGGCATTTCACATGATCGATACAGCAACATTAGGAATCCGCCGGGCATATAACATTCAGAAAGCAAAATATTTTCCGATGCCGGATTACAATGTTTCTTCCGGAACACAGGTTGAAGTGACAATTTATGGGAAAACGCTGAACGACAGCTATATGCACATATTGTATGATCATCAAGATTTAGACTTACAGACAGTATTTTTGCTTGATCGGATACAGAAAGGATTGCCAGTTGAAAAAGAAGATGTAGACAGACTGCGTGGTCAAAAGCTGGTAGAGGGTAGGATGACAAGTCTGTATCTGTCAGCATCAGCGGCAAAAAGCATTGATGAAAGCGCGACTTATATTAAAAATAAGGGGTTTGATGACAAGTATTATAAAGACTTGATAGTTGAGTATTTAAAGCAATATGGAAGAGCTAAAAAGAAAGATATTCGGGAGTTGTTATGGGATAAGCTGCCAGATGCGTTATCAGATGCTCAAAAAGAACATAAGGTAAGTAATTTGTTGGCGGCGTTAAGGAAAACTAATGTTATTGATACAGATTCAGCTAATCAACAGCGTTCCTGTTGGGTATTGAAACTGTAGCTTAAATAATCTTGAATAAATTTATTCGAGATTATTCAAGATTTATTCAAGATTTATTCAATATAGGGGGTTGAAATGGTAACTCTGAAAGATTTAAGAGATATGAGAAAGAATGATGAAGAAGCCAATGGAGAAAACGCTTCGGAATGTATTGAATCTTCTGATAATTTGGAAAAGGACAATGATTATTTGGCAATGATGCTTTTATGTTTTATTTGGATGCAAGAACATGAGAACGAAAAATTGTGGGAAAATTTTCAAGATGATATTAAACATAATAGCCGCTTCTTCCCCAAAAGTGAATTGCTGGAAAAAGTAGATAATGTTTCTGTGTATGCATCTGTTGAATTGTGTACAGGTACAATTTTATATAGGGCAAGGGAATATAAGAATAATGATTATTTGAAAAATAAAGAAGTAGTTATGATTTATGAAAAATTAAATGAACTTTTCCCTAATATGAAATTACAATTGGAAGATGTTAAAAGTGATTCAGCAATGAATATAATTTCTCTTGCCTTGGGTGGAGATGTGAGCAAAATGGAAAAACTGCGTCAGAATATTATGGAAACAGAAATAAAGGAAAAGCCGTTTTGGGGATTTGATGAGAAAAATTGTGATGCACCACCTAAAGAATGCGCAACAGCTGGACGTGCTAATTCCGCAGGGATCAGTTTTCTATATGCGGCATCTGATGACAAGACAGCAATTATGGAGATGCGCCCGCAGATAGGACAGTATTTCAATGTATGCAAGATTGAAATTTGTAGGAATATTTTACTTTTTGATTTTACATATACGACGAATGAACTGAAAGAAGATGAATATACAAAATCAGGTGATTTGTATGCGATATCAAAGGAATTTTCATATCCGAACTATGGTAATCCACAGGACTATATTCCAACTCAGTATCTTTGTGAATATTTAAGACAAAAAGGATTTGACGGAATTAGATATAAAAGCGCAGTATCGCCGGAAGGAACAAATTTGATTATTTTTGATACTGATAGTGCTGATAAGGCATATAAAATTGTAGAATCACGTGTATTTGAGGTTGAGAATGTAGATATTAATTTTAAGCAGATAATCCCAATTGAACCCAATAAATCTAAAGACAAACAGAAAACATAAATTTATTTAAGATTTATTCAAGCTCTATTCAAGGTTTATTCAAGACATGTTTAAGAATGGATAAAGGAAATTAACTTGTTTTGGGACTGACTCACAAAACTTGGGTTAGATTGGGTTTGTTTTGGACTAAAGTTGAACTAAATCTTGGACTAAGTTATTTTACCGAAATAGATCTATGAAATATTTGGATAGATATTTTATTTTGGACAAAATGAATGAAATGGGTGCGTTATTAGAGAACAATATTAATAATATGCGATAGTTCTATGGGGAATGGAACCTTTATGTAAATTGCCAGCTATTTTTTGATGATTTAGATGTGAATGTTGAGGCTTACTGATAACAATTCGCCAGCCGATAGCTGGCGATATAGATTGGCGTAAATTTACCCAAGCAGTATCCAAGATTTACTCAAGATTTATCCAAGCTTATCCAAGCTCGTGCTTCTAAAATGCTTCTAAAATTTCTGATTCTCAAAAAAATCAGCCGATTTTAGAAGCAATATCAGATAAAAAAGCCACATTTTATCATGGTTTGTGATATAGACAAACACACCATAGCAACGTGAGGGTGGTAGAACTGTTGGTTCTGGCAGGGTTGCTACAATCATCGAGTAATTGTAATATATTCAGTAAAATCAAGGCTTTCGGGGATTTCTCCGAAAGCCTTTTTACGTTGTGAAACCGCTAAAAATTCTCTTGTGGTTCTAATATGGTTCTAAAAAATTTGTTCATCAGTAAAATACATTCAAAATATCTTCTAATAGTTCTCTACCGGAATATTAAATGAGTTCATCAGACTGTCTATCCATATGTTGTATTCGTCACTGTCAATTTTTTCGGTTTCCAATTCTTTGTTCAATTCGTTCCAGCGAGATACAAGAGATGCAATCTGCGGACTTTCTATGTTAATAGATGCCACTAAGCGTCTGGTAGCAGTATTGACGGATGTGGAACATTCTACAGGAATACCTGCTCTTATTAATTCCATGATTACCTTTAAAATATCTGAATATGTGTTAATGCTCAACTCTTCGTTGGGTTTAATTGTGTATCCAAAAAATAATTCTTCTTTAATGCCGATAATGGAACAGAATTTTTGTATTACCTCCATAGGCGGTTCACTATATCCGTTTTCGTAATTAGAATAAGTCGGAACAGACAGTTCCAACTTCGCTGCCATTTCTTTTTGGGACATATCAGCCCCTATACGGAATGACTTTAAACGCTTGTCTACATGTAAATAATGCGCTATTCGCATATTCTCACCTCACATTGGATTTTTAATTATTATACCACAATTTTAATGAAGATAAATAGAAATATTCAAATTTTAATATTTTTGCTTGACATATCGAAAAACAAATATTATTATAAAAATACAAGAAATTAAATATTTCTATTAAAATTCAAATTGCAAGGAGGGTTAAATGAAGTCAAATTACATGATGAGTGCGGAAGATGTGGCTAATGAGTTGGGAATTTCCAAAGGACACGCTTATAAGGTCATTCGCCAGCTTAATGAGGAATTGGAGAGATCCGGCTTCATTATTGTGGCGGGGAAAGTTCCCAGAGCATTTTGGGAAAAGAAGTTCTACGGTTATCAAACAGTGCAGACAGCATAAGGAGGGAAAACGGATGCCGGCATATAAGGATGAAAAAAGGAATACTTGGTTAAGCCTGTTCTACTATGAGGATTGGCAGGGTAACAAGAAGAAAAAGCAAAAACGTGGGTTTAAAACAAAGAAAGAAGCATTGGAGTGGGAAAATAATTTCAAATTATCCGCTAATGCCAATATGGATATGGCGTTGGGAGCATTTGTTGAGATTTATTTTCGTGATAAGGAAAGCGAGCTGAAAGAGCGTTCAATCAAGAATAAAAGATACATGATAGAAGCTCATATTCTTCCGTATTTTGAAAATAAGAAAATGAATGAGGTTACTCCGTCAGATATTATCCAGTGGCAGAACACAATGAGGGAAAAAGGATATGCGCAGACATATCTTCGCATGGTGCAAAATCAAATCACTGCATTATTTACTCATGCAAGCAGTATTTACAATTTGTCGAACAATCCATGCAAGAGAGTGAAAAAGATGGGAAAGCCGGATGCTGATAAACTGGACTTTTGGACAAAAGAGGAATACGACAAATTTATTGATACAATTGAGGCTGGAAGTCGCTATTACGTGATTTTTGAAATTCTGTTTTGGACGGGAATTAGGGAAAGAGAACTACTTGCCTTAACAAAATCGGACGTAGATTTTCAGAACAACCGCATGAGCATCACAAAGACCTATTATCGGACGGAGCGGCGTGATGTAATTACAGTGCCAAAAACGGAACAATCTGTGCGAGTAATTGAATTGCCGGAGTTCTTGACACAGGAAATAAAAGAATATGTAGATAAGTTATATAAGCTGCCGGATGATGAACGTATCTTTCCTATTGTTGCAGAAGCATTGCAGCATAAATTGAAGCGTCAAGCGGAAAAGGCAGGAGTGAAAAGGATACGTGTCCATGATATTCGTCACAGCAGCGTAGCATATCTCATCAATCAGGGCGTACAACCGTTGATTATTAAAGAACGGTTAGGACATAAGGATATAAAAATCACATTGAATACTTATGGGCATTTATATCCTAATCAGCAAAGACAGGTAGCGGATATGCTGAATCAACAAAAAATAAGCCCTAACAGCGGCAACTGTCAGGACTTATGATAACTGGAAAACCTCTGTTATCAGTAATCACAATACAAGTATAGCAGAGGTTTCTTCCAACGACAATAATTTTTTGAAAATGGAGGGCATGATGGAAGAAACAAAAAATGGGTTACAGATGATAAAAATGTCGGAGATACAGTCGCAGGAAGTTTCTTGGTTGTGGTATCCGTTTATCCCCTATGGAAAGCTGACAATCATTCAAGGCGATCCGGGTGATGGTAAAACAACGCTTGTGCTGAATATAGCGGCATGGCTATCAAAGGGAGAGGGATTAGACAGTGAGATGAAATTGTCTGAGCCAGTGAATGTAATTTATCAGAGTGCGGAAGATGGTTTGGCAGATACAGTTAAACCAAGATTGGAGCTGGCAGGGGCAGACTGTGAGAGGATATTGGTTATTGATGAAAAAGAAAAATCTTTATCTATGGTTGATGAACGATTGGAAAAAGCGATTGTGCAGACGAAAGCAAGAATGTTAATTTTAGATCCGATACAGGCATACCTTGGCGGCGGTATGGATATGAACAGAGCAAATGAAGCAAGGGATATGACAAAGAAATTGGGAGCGTTAGCAGAGAAACATCAGTGTGCAATCGTTCTTATCGGTCACATGAATAAAGCAGCAGGAAATAAGGCTGCGTATCGGGGCATGGGTTCGATTGATTTCTTTGCAGTTGCAAGGAGTGTATTGTTAGTCGGGAGGGTGGAAGGTGAGCCGAATATTAGGGCGGTTATTCAGATTAAGAACAATTTGGCGGCATTTGGGCATCCGAAAGCATTTGCACTGTCGGAGGACGGTTTTGGGTGGCTAGGGGATTATGAGATTACTGCTGATGAAGTCTTAGGCGGCATTGCACCGAAAGCAAATAAAATGGAACAGGCGAAGCGGTTGCTTAGGGAACTGGCTTTGACCTCTGACGCAGTTCAGAGTAATGAGATATTTGATATGGCGGATGAGCAGGGAATTTCAAAGAGGACATTGGAAAATGCAAAAAGGGAGCTTGGCATTCGGGCGAGAAAGATAAACAATTCTTGGTATTGGGAATTGGATAAGGTCAAGCCGGAATAAAAGGAAGAACGCAACAATGCAGACTATAAAGATTTTGCGGAGATGAATATTGCAAGGTTGCAAAATATATAGACTTTGCATTGTTGCGGACTTGATTGAGATGTGCTCTCGCATAGATGAAATGAGTAGATGAACAGGCGAAGCTATTTGCCAGCGTAAGCGTGGCAATGCCCCCGGCAGGGCGCAAAGGCACTTTTGATATAGCGTAGCCTGTCGAAAGTGCTTTTGCGTTACTTTCGCAGAAAGTAACAAAGGCTGTGCCTGTCGGCACAAAATATAACAGATAAAATAAAGAAGATGGGAAGGTGCGAGATTATTGGAGAGGACAATTAGCGGCATGATGGGAAAAGGTTCTGTCAGTCATAATACGAGAACTTTCAGTGCGAAGAATGTGGATAAGGAACGAAGCAAATATAATGTGGAGTTCTGTCATTTGGATATTTAAAAGGTATACCATGAATTATTTGGTGAAGCATTGGAACGTTACAATGCAAAGCAGAAGCGGAGTGACCGGAAAATTGACAATTATTATGAAAAAATAAGGCAGAGCAAGCAGGAAAAGCTGTTTCATGAGGTTATTCTTCAGATTGGAAATAAAGATGATACAAATGCTAAAAGTGAAGAAGGGCAGCTTGCAAAAGAAATACTGGTAGAGTTTATGAAAGATTTTCAGAAAAGAAATCCTAATCTATATGTGTTTTCGGCGCATCTGCATATGGATGAGGAAACGCCACACATTC
>ERZ778513.1658-NODE-1658-length-12619-cov-3.979306_pt1 | contig 12619 bp, 11 predicted proteins | sample MGYA00510345_ERZ778513 | MGnify/ENA primary metagenome ERZ778513 (study PRJEB29527, sample SAMN07138966) | mouse gut metagenome | material: feces | host: mouse | place: China:Nanjing | collected 2016-01-25 ... | reverse complement strand
TTAAACTGCAAGGAAAGAGAAAACTAGATGTGTAACGATATTATGGTTAGTGTAATTATACCTGTGTATAATTCTAAAAACTATTTAGAAAACACCATTCAAAGCGTATTAAATCAATCTTATAAAAATTTTGAATTACTATTAATCGATGACGGATCAACAGATGAAAGTGGGATAATCTGCGATAAGTATAAGGAATTAGATAGCAGAGTCAAATGTATACATCAGCCAAATGGCGGAATAAGCCATGCAAGAAATATAGGAATTGAAAATGCAAGGGGAAAATATATTGCATTTTCAGACGACGATGATGAAATGTCACCGGAATGCCTCAAGTCAGCGGTAGCGTTTGCTGAAAAAGAGAAATTAGATCTGGTAAGATATAATTATAGACATGAATATATTGACGGAATGGTTATCAAAAAAGTGAGAAGGAAAGCCTTCCCAAAGGAAATTGTGGAACATATATCCACATGGAATGATTATATGAAAGTCATTAGATGTGGACAAGTGGTATGGGCAGGAATATATAATAGAAACTTTATCAACCACAATAGGATAAGATTTGATGAAACAATTCTTTATGGCATTGAAGATTATATTTTTATAATATCTTGCATAATGCAATCTAAAAGAACTGGTATTTTACCCGAATGCTTATATACTTGGAAACAAAGAAAAGCGCATAGTACATCGTGCATAACTTCTAGGGAAGCTTTTGACAATAGATTGATGGCAATTTTAAAATGGATTGATGCGGATGAACAAGTACAGAAACATGTCCGAATGACAGAAATTGATAAAAACTTGAGAAACCATGCATATGCTGAAAGGATTATTTCAGAAACTATAATATGTAATTTAAGTTTAAAGGAAACAAATCGCATAATAAATGACTTGAAACAAAAGATTAATTTCAAAAAAATGACCTTTAAAGCCTATTGCAGAGTGGATCATAAGCAAAAAATAAAATATTTATGTGTGGATATAAGTATCCCTATATACATAAAGCTATATAAAATATGGTTTCATCATAAAGCCATATGGAAGAGGTGATATGATGAATATTTTTTTCCTTTTATTATTGGAAATTCTTTTGTTCTGTTTTGCTTATATTGTGCTGAACCAAGATATTATGGCGCCATCCGTGGTAATGTGTGCTATGTTTATTATTAGCACGCTCACAGCGATTATTAATATCCATAATTGGTCTATTCATTATAGTTTTCTCTCAATTACAGTGCTGATTTCTGGTATTTTTTGTTTTTTTCTTGTAGAAGCACTGGTTAAAACATTTTATGCAAAACAGATTAAATCGGAATGCCGGAAAGACCGCGCTTGCCCAATTAAAGAAATAGATATGCAACGTTGGCTAATTGCAGCAATCCTTATATTCAATTTGCTGATATGCCATGGATATTATTTGGAAATATGTAGAATAGTAAACGTATATGGTTTAAGTGTACATTCTGTTATAAATTCATACCGAATACTTTTTACATCGACAGCCTTAAGAACAGAAACGTCAGCGGGAGCAACAAGTGTTATTTTAAATCAATGTTTGAAAGTTGTAAAAGCAACGGGTTATGTCGCAGGATATATATTATTGCGGAAGATCATTTTTTTTGGATGGAAAAGAAAAAACGTTATATATATATTTATAATCTTAACTTCTCTAATCCCTGATATTCTTAGTGGAGCGAGAGCTGGATTTATTGATTTTATTTGTGCAATATTAATAGAGTCATATATTTTAAGAAATTGGAAATATGGATGGAAGATAAAATTTTCACGAAAATATATTAAAATTGGACTAGTACTCCTACTTATCGGAATACCTGCATTTTATTTTTCACTTAGTCTGGTGGGAAGGAAAACAGATAAATTAATGTTTGAATATGTTTCCAACTATCTGGGCGGTTCCATAGAGCTTTTTAATCGGTATGTACAAGAAAATGGGATTACAAAGAAATCAGATTTTTGGGGAGAAGAAAGTTTTTCTGGAATCTACACTTTAATTAACAAACTAGGATATTCCCAGCATGTGCCGAATGTAAATATTGAATACAGGCATTTAAACAAACGAATATTGGGCAATGTATATACTTTTTTTAGGAGACCTCTGCATGATTTTGGATATTGGGGCATGTGTATGTTTACATGTGGTGTGTCTTTTGTATATTCTTGGTTGTATTATGGGAACATTAAAGGGCGTGAATATTTAAAAAAAACAGAATATGCTACCATTGTCTATGGATATTTATACCGTGAAATAATTTATGCATCTATCGATCAACGCAGTCAACATATCTTATCATTAAATGCAATACTAATATTAATAATTGCTTTGCTTCTGTTTTTTTGGATTACGAGCGTTCACGTCGTTTGGAACAGACAAAGATAAATTTAAATAAAAGAGACATCAATAAAGTTTTTCTTCGAGATATGAAGGAGGAAAAAGAGCGAAAATATGGGGTTTAACGAGTTTAAGAGCCCGCTCTATATGACAGATGGAGGGAAAAATGAGGCAGCATGAGAAAATTTTAACAATTTCCATCGCGGCATATAACATGGAAAAATATCTGGAAAAAACATTATCGTCACTTGTGCTTGAAAATACCTATATGGATGATATGGAGATTCTTATCATCAACGATGGTTCCACAGATAATACAGCAGCTGTTGCGGAGGAATATGTTCAAAAATATCCAACCGTATTTCGCATTATCAGTAAAGAAAACGGAGGATATGGAACGACCGTCAATCGTGGGATACAAGAAGCGAGCGGGAAATATTTTAAGCTTTTGGATGGAGACGATTGGTTCGACACAAGCGCACTCCGCGACTTGCTGAGAATTTTAAGAACAGAAGAAACAGATTTGATTATTACTGATTATGTAGAACGATACGCATCAGGAAAAAGGGTTCTAAGAAAAGTCAACTGCAAATATGGGAAACACTGCTCCATGAAACACCAATCTTTTTTATTGACTATGCACGCGGTATGCTGCAGAACCTGTATTTTGAAAGATAATGACATCAGACTGGAAAAAGGAATTTTGTACACGGATATGGAGTATGTGCTGTATCTTCTATTTTATATAAAATCTATGAGTCATTATCCTATTTTTCTATATCAATACCGACTGGGAAGAAAGGGACAGAGTGTAGACAAAAAAAATCGCTGCTGTCATATGGATGATGAGTATAAAGTTTATGAAAATTTGAGATCTTATTATAACAACCATACTTTAAATAATGGATGCGAAATGACAATTCTGTACATGATTGCCTTGAAATATAATTATATAGTACATAAGCTTTTGTCATTTCATCCGTCGCGGAAATTAAAAAGGGAATTGATTGCAGGAGAAAAGGAACTTAGGAGAGAATGCCCAGTCGTCTATCTTATTTCTGCAGGCATGAGCGTAAAAACATTCTTACTGCGGAGAAGCGGCTATGCTTTGTATTATATTTTATCTGTGTATACCCACATGATAAATATGGCAAAAGATTTAATCATGAGATGATAAGATGAAAAATAAATCAATTACCGTGAACTATATAATGAATATCGTATTGACCATGTCGTCATTTGTATTTCCTCTTATAACGTTCCCATATGCGACAAGAATTTTGCAACCTGCCGGAATGGGGAAGGTCAGTTTTGCCGCATCTTTAATTTCGTATTTTAGTATTTTTGCGCAATTTGGAATTCCCATATATGGAATCAGAGAATGCGCCAAAATTAGAGACGACAGGAATGAATTGTCTCAAACGGCGCTGGAATTATTCATCATAAATTTAATTTCAAGTATAAGCGTGTCCGCGTTATTTATTATATCCATATTTATTGTGCCTAGGCTACAACAGGAGAAACCTTTGTACATGATAATGGGCATATCGCTTTTATTAAATGCAATTGGGCTGGAATGGCTGTATAAAGCTTTGGAAGAATATACATACATTGCAATTCGGTCGATTGTTTTCAAGCTGATTGCCTGTGTCTTGCTGTTTTCTGTAGTCGCGACAGAATCAGATTATGTCATTTATGGATTCTTAACAATATTTGCCGCTTCAGCTTCCAATATATGGAACGCAGTCAATGTAAGAAAATACATCCATTTAAAATTTCAAAGAAAACCGCAGTTGGTCAGACATTGTAAAAGTGCACTTGTTTTTGCCGCCATGTCTTTTTCGACTACAGTTTACATAAATCTGGATATAGTAATGCTTGGATTTATTAAGTCTGATTCAGAAGTAGGGTATTATGATGCGGCTGTAAAAATTAAGAAAGTTCTGGTAAGTGCCATCACAGCATTGGGCGGCGTATTGCTCCCTAGAGCGGCATTCCTGCTCAAGAACGATAAAACGGATTCCTTTTTCCGAATGAATTCTAAAGCAGTCAAGTATGTCATAACAGCTTCTGTCCCGCTAATGGTATACTTTACCATGTTTGCCCGCGAATGCATTTTTCTCTTATGTGGCAGTTCCTATGAAAGAGCGGTTTTTCCGATGCAGATTATTATGCCGACAGTGCTTTTCATAGGCATGTCAAATGTCACAGGAATACAAACATTAGTCGCTTCGGGGAAAGAAAAAACGGTTCTTTTATCTGAAATAGGCGGAGCGGTCATTGATTTAATTTTAAATGCGCTTCTCATTCCAAAACATGGAGCGGCGGGTGCCGCAGTTGGCACGACAGTCGCAGAAATTCTTGTTCTTACTATTCAATGTTTTGCATTAAAGGACGCAGTTGGGGTGTTGTTTGTAAACATGGAGTTAAAGAAAGTGCTTACGGCAGCTGTTCTTGCCTTGCTGCCCATTTGGTTGATGAAATTTATCCTGTCCGGTTTTGTATTACTGGGTTGTTCATTTGCACTCTATTTTATTTTATATATTGCTATACTGATGGTGGAAGAGGATGAAATGGCGATTCTTTTAAGAAAGGAGCTGAAAAGAATCTGTCCACGCATAAATTGGAGGATAAAATGAGAAAAGAAGAGATAATCAGGATAAGGGAGCTTTTGGCGGCACAGATAATAGAATCGTTAGGATATCTGCCGAATGCCTTTAGGTGGTCTATACGAGCCTGCCTAATTGTAGTTTTGGCATGCGCTGCTTTTTTTCTTGTCAGCCGCAAAAAACCATCCTTAATATTTACGTTTCAATTCGCCCTCCGCCTCATATGGCTTTTTACCTTCGTGACCTACAGCTACTGTGTGCTCCAGCTTACCATTTTGTCGCGCACCCCGGTGCCGCATTATGACCATATCGATTGGGTATTCCTTTCCAGATGGTTCGACAACAATGAGCAGAAGGCTTTTTACATCGCCAACATCGTCATGTTTTTCCCCCTCGGGATTCTCCTGCCCATGGCGGGAAAACCCATGCGGCATATTCTGATTGCAGCTCCCGTCGCTACGGCATGTAGCATCGGCATCGAAGCGGTACAGTTGAAATATCACCTTGGCGCATGCCAGCTGGATGATGTCCTATTAAATTCCTTTGGATTTCTGATGGGTTTTCTGGTTTATCTGGCGTTGGCTGATGTATACGGACTCCTGTCTGCTATTGCCAAATTTCTGTACAGACATAGTAAGGAACTGTTAAAGAATTAATCTTCACATCTGACTTGTCTAAATCTTATATTAGGGGGCTGTCATTTTGCCAGCCCCCCTTCCTATCTTTATCAATTTCTCCTTTTTAAACGCCCTCTTTTTACAGGGTATAACTATTCAGGTATTTCTCCTGCTCCGGCGTCAGCACATCGATCTCTTTGCCAAGGAAAGCAAGCTTTCTCTTCGCCACGTCCTTATCTACTTCTTCCGGCACGTCGATCAGCTTCTCGGTGAGCTCCCTGCCGTGCTCCACCAGATACTTCGCGGAGAGCGCCTGAATCGCAAAGCTCATATCCATAATCTCTGCGGGGTGTCCGTCGCCTGCTGCCAGATTCACGAGACGTCCTTCGGCAAGTACGAAGATCCACTGACCTGTCGGCAGCTTATAACCCATAATGTTCTTGCGCTGCTCTCTCGTCTCCACCGCGTTCGCTTTCAGCCATGCCATGTCGATCTCGCAATCAAAGTGACCCGCATTGCAGAGGATCGCTCCCTCTTTCATTTCCGCAAAATCTTCTTTGTCAATTACTTTATCGCAGCCTGTCACGGTGACAAAGAAGTCGCCTACCTTCGCCGCTTCCTTCATAGGCATCACGTCAAAACCGTCCATGACTGCCTCGATTGCCTTGATCGGGTCGATCTCTGTCACGATCACCCGCGCGCCCAGACCTTTCGCTCTCATCGCCGTGCCCTTGCCGCACCAGCCGTAGCCCGCTACAACAACGATCTTACCCGCCACGATCAGGTTGGTGGTTCTGTTAATGCCATCCCACACGGACTGGCCTGTGCCGTATCTGTTGTCAAAGAAATGCTTACATGCCGCATTGTTCACGCGCACCATGGGGAATTTCAGCTCGCCCGCATTGTTCATCGCCTCCAGACGGATGATGCCGGTGGTGGTTTCCTCACAGCCGCCGATAATGTTAGGAATCAAATGCTGCATCTGCGTGTGCACCATCGTCACCAGATCGCCGCCGTCGTCAATGATGATATTCGGCTCCGCCTCCAGTACGTGGCGAATGTGCGTCTCATACTCTTCCTGGGTCGCGCCGTACCAGGCGTGTACCTCAAGTCCGGCTTTTACAAGAGCCGCCGCCACGTCGTCCTGTGTGGACAGCGGGTTAGAGCCCGTCACATACATTTCCGCGCCGCCCGCCGCAAGCACCAGACAAAGATAAGCGGTCTTCGCCTCCAGATGTACGGACAGCGTCACCTTCTTGCCCGCAAAAGGCTTGCTCTCGGAAAATTCTTTTTCCAGTGTGCGGAGCAGGTCGCAGTTCCTTTTCACCCACTCGATCTTTCTCTCACCGGATTCGGCAAGATTAATGTCTCTGATTTCGCTACTCATGATAGTGTCCTCCTTCAAAATTAATCATCAGCCGAATTTTTATTATAGTGATGGTCGTCTGTCCTATCATCACTTATTGTTTTATGTTTACAAGACAGCCGATATTTATACGCTTGTCTCGAAAAACATCTCCTTATACCAGCACACCGTCTCCGTGTACGCCTGATAAATCGTGTTGGTATCCACGTTCAGCACAATAAGCTGTCTGCTGATTTCCTGCCAGTCCGCCGCCTCATAGTTCACCACAAAGGAATATATCCCTGCAAGTTCTCCCGTACCCCGGACAAGCGCATCCTCAATTTCCTTGGAGACGGTAACCATCTTAAGCGCATCTTCCATGGGCATATTCAAAATAATATTCAAAATAGAAAACAGGCCCATCAAAAAGACTTCCGCCGACTTCATGCCAAGCCCGAATACCGGGGCCAGACACTCCATAAATTTCGCGCGGAGCATGGACGTTCTCGCCACCTCGTTCGGTCTGTCCGCACAAAGTTCCTTCGTAATTACGGTATTGATCCACTTTTTCAACTCTCGCTGTCCGAGAATTGCCGCCGCGTGGCGGATAGAAGTTACCTGAGAATTGATCGCGATGTGGTTCACCATCTTAAGCAGCTCCACCACAAGCGCGGTATCGCGTCCGATGACATCCGCCGCCTTCGTCAGCTCAAAATCCGGCGCATTCACGATATTCATCAATTCCAGATAATTGATCTTCAGTGGAGAAACCTCATTCTCCCCCTTTGTAATCGGGATGCGGTAAAACTTACCCTCAAACCGATAAAAATCATCATCATCCTTCAGTCTGTCAAAAATGTCCTGACTGTCAATATTCCCGACGCAGATCTTGATCTGTGGATACTGCCTTTTGAAGTAGAGCTTGGCCTTGGCAAGATCCACCTCTTTCTGATCCAAAATAACATAATCCATCAGCTTAAGCAGCTCCCTGTTTTCCTCATACTGACTCATAGGAAGTTTTGACATCGCCAGCATATAGCCCTTTTCTTTCAGCTGTGAAAAACGCTTTCTGTATGCTTCGCTGTTCTCCACCTCGTTGTCAAACGCGAGTACAACCCTGCCGCGAAACTCATCGCACTTCGTTTCAAGATCTGAAAATACCGCAATATGGCTTACCGGAATCAGCACGACCGTTCCCGGCGATAATGTGTCTATGCCTATATTATGTACAATTTCCAGACCTTCGATTTCCGCCAGGCCATTTGGACTGCTTGAGCCGAAAATCGGCGGATTCAAGAGACTGTTCTCCCTCTGTGAAGCCAGCGCGTAAGCCGAGACCTTCATGTCCTTATCAAAATATGGTATCAATGTTGCCAGCATATCCGTTCCCCTCCCCAAAATACATTTCTCTGCCAGGCAGTGCAAGCCCGCCGCTGTTATTCTGACGGATATGCACTGCTCGATGCTTATGTGTAGATTATAACAAAAAAATTCCTATAATTCTATAATTTTTAGTAAATTTTCTTATCTAATCCCATCCTGACGATGATATTTTGAATTTTATCATAGACAAGCTTTTCGTCCATGGTCAGAATTTTACGACCCTCCATGGTAACCTGCCCGTTGATGATCACCGTGTCAACCTCTGAACCGTTGGCGGAATAGGACAGCCCGGCAATCAAATTGTTTCTGGGCGTGAGGGAAGGCGTATTCAAATCGAGCATCGCCAGATCCGCTTTCTTACCCACTTCAATGGAGCCAATCTCTTTCTCCAACCCGAGCGCCTTCGCGCCGTTGATGGTTGCTATACGGAAGCCTTCTTTTGCACTGACACACTGCGGCGTTTTTCCCGTGCCCTTGTGGATCAATGTCAGCAGACTCAGTTCGTGAAACATGTTCAGACAGTTATTGCTCGCCGCGCCGTCTGTGCCGAGGCACACATTGATTCCCGCGTCAAGCATTTTCGCAATGGGCGCAAAGCCGTTCCCCAGCTTCATGTTGCTGGCCGGATTGGTCACCACACTTACCTTTTTCCGCTTCAAAATAGCAATATCCTCATCTGTCACCTGCACACAGTGCGCCGCGATAGTCGGCACATCGAAAATACCGCATTTCTCCGCCAAAGCGATCGGCGTGCATCCATACTTTTCCTGAATCTGTGAAATTTCGCTCTCACTCTCCGACAGATGCACATGAATGCCCATATTTTCCTTTTTTGCCTCGGCCGCCACGATCTTTAAAAATTCGTCGTCACAGGTGTAAGGCGCATGCGGCCCCAGTTTAAAGGTGAGCCGGTCGCAGTCCTTTGCGGCGTCCCGCTCTTCGTAAGCCTGACGCAGACGGGACTGCCCCGCCTCATCGTTGCCGCTGCCCACGAGCCCACGGCAGATCACGGCGCGCATACCGGACTCCTTCACCGCACGGGTGGTCTGGTGAATATTCATCTGCATATCATTGAAACAGGTAGTGCCGCTTTTCATCATCTCGATGATCGCCAGATTTGCTCCCCAATAGGTGTCCTCGTCCGTCATCTGCTGCTCGATCGGATCAATCGTCCCGAAAAGCCAGTCCATAAAAGAAAGGTCGTCCGCCACATTCCGCATAAATGACATGTAGGAATGGGTATGGCAGTTAATCAGACCGGGAATCACCAATTTATCTTTTCCGTCGATCACCTTGTCGGCGGTAAAACCCGCCGGCTTGTCCCCAATTCCCGTTATCCTGTCCTCCTCAATATAGAGTGACGTCTCCCGAATTACATCTTCCGCGCCCTCAGGCAATATCACAAGCGCGTTCTCAATTAATATTCCCATAGCTACCCCTTTTCTACGCTGCTTCTATACTTACCTTCTTCCCTTATCCCATCATCATGCATTCCCATTTCATCTGGCAGCACACAGAACATGAGGGAATGTTATCCTTAATAATTTCTTTAACTATCTGTTACACATCCACTGTCCAGCAGATTTCAGTCAGATCATTGCCATATAGTACTGCATTATTTATTGACAATATTTCTCTCTTCTCCCTCCAAAAATGCCTGTATGTTCTTCGCCACTTCATCCACCAGACGCTCTCTCGCCTCCGTACTCGCCCACGCCAGATGCGGCGTGATGATTAGCTTCGTACTGTCCTTGATCTCATTTAACGGATTGTCCCTGCTGATGGGCTCTTTTTCCAGCACGTCAAGCCCCGCCGCTGCAATCTGACCTTCCGTCAGCGCGTCATAGAGCGCCTGCGTGTCCACCACAGGCCCCCTTGCCACATTGACAAGAACGGCTGATTTCTTCATCTTGGAAAAAGCTTCTTTGTTAATAAGTCCTCTGGTCCGATCGCTCAAAGGACAGTGCAGGGACAAAATATCCGACTGAGAAAGCAGCGCGTCAAACTCTACCCGCTCATACTCCGTACATGTACTCTTACCGGAAGCGGAATAAAAGATTACCTTACAACCAAAAGCCCGCGACACTTTCGCGACACCTCTGCCGATATTTCCCATACCCACGATGCCCCAGGTCTTCCCTTCCAACTCACGAAACGGTCTGTCAAAATTGGAAAATCGATCCTGCGCGCCATACTCGCCTGATTTCACATAATTGTCATAATGAACCAACTTTTCCTCAAGCGCCAGCGCCAGAAGAAATGTGTGCTGCACCACCGCCGCCGTACTGTAATTCACTACATTCGCCACCTTAATGCCGCGGCTTTTGCAGTATGCCAAATCCACATTGTCAAAGCCTGTCGCAAACAGACAAATCAGTTTCACATTCGGCGCATCCTTAAGGGTATCCTCATTCATGGGCGCTTTGTTTGCGATGATAATGTCCGCGTCCCTCACCCGCTCCGCCGTATTTTCCGCCACCGTGTTCGGGTAATAAGTCACCTCCCCGAATTTTTCATAGCAGCTCACATCCACGTCCGTTCCCACGCTGTTGCGCTCCAAAACCACAAGCTTCATATCGCTCTCCTCTGAAATCTTATTTTTCCTAGACAATCTCATTAACTCACATAATTATCAAAATACCCCTGAATCAGAATCACCGGCGTACCCTTGTCGCCCGAGCCGCTTGTCAAGTCGCACAGGGAACCGATCAGATCGGTCAGCCGTCTCGGCGTTGTGCCCTGAGATGCCATATCTCCTACCAGATTGTCCCTCTTCTCCCTGATGCGGCCGGAGATCGCCTCCTTGAGCGCTTCGCCGGACAAGTCCTTAAAATCGTTATCCGCCAGATATTTCAATTTCACTTCATTGGGCGTGCCCTCCAGCCCCGGTGTGCTTGCCGGGGAAACGCAGGGGTCTGCAAGCTCCCAGATCTTTCCCACAGGATCTTTAAACGCACCGTCACCATAGACCATAACTTCCACATGTTTGCCGGTTCGGTTCAAAACAGCCTTCTGAATTTCCAGCACCAGATCAGTACACTCTCTCGGGAACAGCTTGATTGTGTCCTCGGTGGACTTGTTGGAACCAAGCAGACCGTATTTCTCGTTGCATCCGCTTCCGTTTACAGGCTGGTTGAGAATATCATCCAGCCCGGCCACAACTTCCGCACCCGCTTCCCTGAGAAGCCTCTTCGTGCGCGCTCTCGTGTGAATATCGCAGTTTATCACTTTTTTCGTATGCGGCAGAATGCTGCGGCAGTCGTTGGCAAAAATAATCTCCACCTCCGCGCCCGCTTCTTTGATTAATTCTTCATAATACGCCACATAATCCACCCCGGTAAACGGATGCTTATTCTCTCCGAAAAGCTCACGGTATTTTTCCAGTGTCAGCACGTCGCTGTAAGGATTGATCCCCGCCTGATCCAACTGATCCAGCGAGACAAGCTCATTGCCCACTTCATCGCTGGGATAGCTGAGCATCAACACAACCTTCTTCGCCCCCATCGCGATTCCTCGTAAGCAGATCGCAAAGCGGTTTCTCGATAAAATCGGAAAAATAACGCCGATCGTCTCACCGCCGAGCTTTTCCCTCACATCCTGGGCAATCGCCTCCACCGATGCATAATTGCCCTGTGCCCTCGCCACGATAGACTCCGTCACTGCAATGACATCCCTGTCGCGAATCTCAAATCCCTCCGCCTCGGACGCCTCCATAACACTGTCCACAACAATCTTCGTCAAATCATCGCCCTGTCTGATGATCGGACATCGTATGCCCCTCGATACCGTTCCCACTTTTCTTTCCATCTGTTATTCCCTTCTCTCTTGCAATATGATTTCCCGCCAGACCGTAAACATACAGCCCGCCATCCTCTCTTATTTTTACAAAAAAGAGGGGAAAAATCAATAAATTACTGCAATAAAATATAAAAATCTCTTGACCCTCACGGTACGTCATAGTATACAGTGATCTTATCAGGAGCAGGAAATCATCTGAAATGGAGGAAAACATGAGAACGGTAAAGGAACTTTCAGACCTCACAGGTATCAGCGTGCGCACGCTTCACTACTACGACCAGATCGGGCTGCTTACACCCACGGCGAAAAGTGAGGCGGGATACCGGCTCTATGACGATAGAGCGCTGGAAACCTTACAGCAGATCTTGTTTTTCCGCGAATTTGACCTTCCTTTGAAGAGGATTAAATCCATCATGGACGACCCTGTCCTCGACCAGAAACAAATACTACAGATGCAACGGGAAATGCTGGTAGCGCAGAAAACACGTACAGAGCGTTTAATCGCCAGCAT
>ERZ778513.1646-NODE-1646-length-12707-cov-6.371878_pt1 | contig 12707 bp, 11 predicted proteins | sample MGYA00510345_ERZ778513 | MGnify/ENA primary metagenome ERZ778513 (study PRJEB29527, sample SAMN07138966) | mouse gut metagenome | material: feces | host: mouse | place: China:Nanjing | collected 2016-01-25 ... | reverse complement strand
ATACACACGATAAGCGGCGGCTCCAAATTCCGGAGCCGCCGCTTATCGTGTGTATGTGTTACATTGCAGGCTATTTGCCTAACTTGTCGGCAAGACCGTGTACTTTGTCGGCAAGGCCGTCGAGCAGGTCGCCGCCTTTGTCGAGTACATTTCCGGCAACACCTTTCACCTTGTCGCCTACGTTGCCGGCCTTCTCCTTAACCTGGTTGAGAGCCGAATCCGGATCGTTGAGCTGTTCGCCGATCTTATCCTGCAGATTGTCCTTGATGTCGCCAACCTTGTCGGCAACTTTGTCCTTGAGCGCCTTGCCCTCTTCCTTTGCGGCCACGGAAGCGGCTTTTGCCGAAACCTGTGCCGCCGCCTGCGAAACTTTCGCTGCAACCTCGGCAGCCTGTTTGTGTTCTATGTTCATAGTCGTGAATTATTAATTGTTAGTCGTGTATGACTTATAACAATCCACGGCTCCTTAAAGTTCCCGGAACGAGGGGGGGGATCAGTCGAAAAACTCGGCTTCCTCGAAAGACCCCGCAGAGGCATCCTTTTGGGAAACAATGGCTTCGACGGCACTGAATGGCCACTCGACAGCAAGCGTGCTGTCGAAGATATTTATTGCCCGTTCCGATTCCGGACAATAGTAGTTGTCGACCTTATAAAGAAATTTAGCCTGGGGAGAAACCACTGCAAAGCCATGGGCGAAACCACGAGGCACAAACAGCTGACGGCCATTTTCGGCCGAGAGCTCCACGGCAATATGCCTGCCGAAAGCCGGAGAACCGCGACGGAGATCCACAACCACATCGACAATCGTGCCATCCACCACCCGCACCAGCTTGGCCTGCGCACTGCTCCCGGCCTGGTAATGCAGTCCACGCACGACTCCACGCCGCGACATCGACTCGTTTTCCTGCACGAAGTCCACCGCGCCGACATGGCGCTCGAACTCACCGGCACGGAAGGTCTCGGCGAAATAGCCGCGGCTGTCGCCATGGCGTTCTACATCTATTATCCATACTCCCGGCAGGGATGCTTGTGTGAATTTCATAGGCGGTGGTTGGGAATCGGTACAAAATTACTACTTTTGTACCGAACAGTTCTGAAAAAAAATATGAATATCGTACTTTTCGACCAACCCGAGGTGTGGGCCGACATGCTGCCGCTGACATACACACGCCCTCTTGCAGATATAAGGGTTGGTATCGACACCATAGCCGGAAAATGGCAGGCTTCACTGCCTGGCGACTACAGTTTCCTGCCGGCAGAAGACTACCTTCTGGAAAAATATCCCTGCGCCGTCGCCAACGACGACGAAGACGCTCTGTTCATCGCCGGGCACATACTGCCCGATGCCGCACTCACAGAGGCGGTCGGAAGGCTGCAACCCGGACAACAGCTCTGCGCCAGCGACAGCACTGTCATTGCCAGACGCGGAACCCCCGATGGAGAAACATTGATATGGGACAATGAATACAAAGCGATACAACGCCCCTACAATATTTTCATGCTCGCCGGCTACGGAATAGCTTCCGACTTCGCCCGGATAACCGCGGGACGGAAGTCGGCACCTCTCAGCGCCACAAACACCGTCGTAGGCGACCCCTCTCTTGTATTCATCGAAGAAGGCGCGAAAGTTGAATGCGCCATAATCAATGTCACCGGCGGTCCGGTGTACGTAGGTGCCAATGCCGAAATCATGGAAGGCTCCCTTCTGCGCGGACCGGTGGCCCTGTGTGAACACGCCGTTGTGAACATGGGCGCTCGCATCTACGGCGCAACGGTAGTCGGACCGTACTGCAAAGTCGGCGGCGAAATAAACAATGTCGTCTTTCTGGGCTATTCCAACAAAGCCCATGACGGATATCTTGGCAACGCCGTTATCGGACAGTGGTGCAACCTCGGCGCCGGATGTGTGGCTTCAAACCTCAAGAACAACTACACGCCGGTGAAACTGTGGAACTATCCGGCCCGCCGTTTCGTGCCCACCGGCCTGCAGTTCTGCGGACTAATCATGGCCGACCACAGCAAAGCCGGCATCAACACCATGTTCAACACCGGCACTGTGATAGGCGTTGGCGTGAACATCCACCAGGCAGGCTTCCCACGTGCATTCGTGGCATCATTCAGCGACGGAGGCTCCAGCTCGGGATTCACCGATGTGCCGCTGGCCTCGTTTCTGGACACCGCCGCAAGAGTCATGGCACGCCGCGGCGTGGAACTGACCGAGGCCGACAGCCGCATGTTCGCAAAAATCAAGGCCGCCGCCGAACAGTACAAATAATAAACTACCGCTTTCCGCGTTAATAGAAATATGGTGTGGCATGCTTCACACCCCAAACCTTCTGTATAAACCGATCCAGACATGAGATTCCGCGTCCTCGCACCTCTTTTCATAGCACTGCTCGCGCTCACATCCTGCAGCACGAAGAAGACTGTACTACCCTACTTCGTCGACATACAGGATCAGCAGGGCACACTTCCTGCAATTGAATATATGTCCACAATACAGCCGGACGATGAACTTCAGATTACAGTTACCGCAGCGGACGCAGCTGCAGCCGCGGCGTTCAACCAGCCCGAAGTGAATCCCGCTCTCAGGTCGACGTTCGGCACAGGAACCACACCCAAGCAGCTCACGTACCGTGTTGACACATCCGGCAACATACTTTTCCCGCAACTTGGAACAATACATGTCGCAGGACTCACAGTCGAGCAGCTCCAGCAGGAACTCACTTCGCGCCTGCAGGCATATATAGTCGACCCGCAAGTGACTGTCAGTCTGGTAAATTTCACAGTCGTTGTGGCCGGCGAAGTCCGCACCCCGCAGACTGTGAAAGTGAACCGCAACCGCTTCACCATCCTTGAAGCACTCTCAGCCGCCGGCGACCTCACCGAATACGGCGAACGCTCCAACGTGCTCCTTATCCGGGAAGAGAGCGGCGAGCGTAAATACGTGCGTATAAACCTGAACGAAAGCGACATCCTCACTTCGCCTTACTACTACATGCAGCCGAACGACTACCTTTACGTGTCGCCCAACAACGTCCGTCAGGAAAATTCCAAATACAACCAGAACAACGGCTTCAAACTGTCGATTATCTCCACCGTGGTCAGCGCGGCTTCTGTAATCGCATCGCTGGTAATCGCGTTAACCGTTAAATAAACAAGCATGGCCAAGAAAAATTCCGACTTCGTCGATTTCCACGCTCTCTTCAGTCAGTACCGCCGCAGATGGTACATGTTCGCCATCTCACTGGCAGCATGCCTGCTGCTGGCATTCATATACATCAAACGCACGCCCGAAGAGTATTCCGTGAAGGCCAATGTGCTCATATCGCAGCAGAAAGACGCCATTACGGAAGCCATGGGTGCCATGAGCGACCTTTTCGGCAGCGACGGATATGTCGAAGACGAAATTTTCATTATTTCCAGCCATTCCGTCTACCGCGATGTCGCCAAAGCCCTGCGCCTGAACATATCGCATTATGTCCGCAAGGACTTTATGAAGTATGAGTTCGCATATCCCGATTATCCCGTCGATATCATACCCGCACCGGGAATTGCCGATACACTTTCGTCGACTATCAATTTCAAGATAGCCTTAGATAAATCCGGAATGGCGCGCATAAAGGCATACATAACCGGCGACAAAGTACTCGATGTCGACAATGTGAGCCTTCCGCACACCGTCGACACCCCTCTGGGCCTGTTCACCGTGGCTGCGACCGACAACTTCATAGCCGGCGAACCGGTGAGGACCAACATATCCGTGCGTGGCTACGATGCCGCCGCCGAAGTGCTCGACACCGACGTGCACAACGAAATCGCCTCCAAGCGGAGCAATGTCATCAGCATGAGCATAGAGACACCCGTTCCGGCATTCGGCATGGCCGTGCTCAACCAGATAATCGCAAAATACAATCATAGAGGCATTATCGAGAAAAACAACCAGGGTGAATTGACAGCCGAGTTCCTCGACGGACGTCTGGCGATTCTCGCCACCGATCTCGCCGAGACAGAACGCCGTATCCAGGACTACAAACAGCAACGCGGAATTATCGACGTAGGCGCCGAGGCAAGATATCAGACCGAAAAACGCGGACGTCTCGAAGAATCCCTCCTCGAAGCCGAAACACAGGCGGAGATACTCAATATGGCGGCCGAATTCCTCCAGTCCGAAGCTAATCGCTTCGCCATGGTGCCCATAAATGTGGAAAACGAAGGTCTGCAGGGCGCGATATCGGCATACAACGAACTGCTGATGCGCCGTGCCGAGCTATCAGCGGCAGCACGCCCCGACAACCTGGAGATGCAACGCATCGAACAGCGCATCGAAATGAACCGCCAGAGCCTGCAGCAGACAATGAACAGCGCACGCGAAAGCGCGCAGACGGCCGTTCGCGACATCCGCCAGCAAATGGCCGCCACACAGAGCCAGCTCGGGCAGTTCCCGCTGCAGGAAAGGGAATACATAAACCTCTACCGCCAGAAAGAAGTCAAAAGCCAGCTTTACTTCTTCCTGCTGAAACGCTCCGAGGAAAACGCCATGATGCTTGCCAACGCGACTCCAAAAGGCCAGATTATCGACGAAGCCTACACCATGAGCGAACCCCTTGGCCTCGGCAAGAAAGCAATCATACTCATCGCCCTGCTGCTGGGACTTTGCATACCGCCACTGTGGCTCTATATCCGTAAACTGATATATAACCACTTCGAGAACCGCAACGATGTGGAACGCGTTACCGACGTGCCCATCATCGGCGAAATGTGCATCGACCGCAGCGGCCGCCGTCTGGTGGTTACCGCCGATGACACAAGTTCCACTTCCGAACTTTTCCGTCTGATGCGCTCCAATCTGCTCTTCGTGCTCAACGATCCCAACGACAAAGTGGTGCTGATTACCTCCACCAGTTCGGGAGAAGGCAAGAGCTACATATCCATAAACCTCGCTGCAACTCTGGCCATGCTGGGCAGGCGCACACTTCTGGTGGGAATGGACATCCGCAATCCGCAGCTGGAAAATTATCTCGGAGTGGCTCCCCGCTTCGGCCTTACACAATATCTGGCCTCCGAAAACATATCCATCGACCAGATCATAAACCCTGTCGACGGAGCCTCCAATCTCGACCTGATCTGCGCAGGCCCGGTACCACCCAACCCCGCCGAACTGCTTATCTCCGAACGTGTCGACAAGCTCTTCGAACAACTGCGCCACCGCTACGAATACATAATAGTGGACACCGCGCCAATCGGCATGGTGAGCGACACATTCACTCTCGACCGCATTTCCGACGCCGCAATCTACGTATGCCGCGCCAACTACACCTCGCTCTCCGACCTCGAACTTGTCAACGACATATACGAGCAGCATCGCCTCAAGAAGCTTAGCCTGGTAATCAACGGCACAACCGCCCAGAAAACCTACGGCTACAAGTCGAAGACCAAAGCCTGAGACATAGTGGCGCCTTGCCAATGAACCAATCGGTACTGCACATAACATCGGTGTCCGGCGGCTCCGGACCAAAGCTGTACGGAAAGCCTGTGCTGACATTCAGCAAGAGCGATTTCAAATGGCCGTTGCTGTTCATGCTCAGCATGGCGATGCTCGGCCTGAATTTCTACCCGGGGCTGCTGCTCACACTCGCGGCCATGCTGAACCGCATGCGGCAAAATCCCTACGACTTCGCCATAATGCTGATGATGTTCTTCCACGGCTTCGGCATGGTCAATGCCGGCTCCATGCCGGTGAACGTGCACTTGCTCGGCCTTGTCGCAGGCGCCGGCTGCTGCATGGTTCTCCGCAAGCCGCGCATAATGAAAACGACGCTTATTGTTTACTTCATTTTCGTGGCAGTGCTCATGTGGCTGTCGACCTGCTCATGGGAGGCCATCAAGGTGCAGGCGTTCATCGCCGCCCGCTACTTCAGCTTCATAGTAGTGTTCATCCCCTTGGCAGTATTCGCCGACAAGGGTTTCGACATAATGGAAATGGTTCGCCACATGATGGTGTTTCTGGTGCTGGTGTGTTTGTTCTATTTGATCGACGGCCTCATACTGAAAGGGCATATCCTCATGCCTGACCTTCCAAGCTGGACAGCAGAAAGCACATTCACTGCGCCTGTTCTAAAACCTTTCTCTCTCGAGCCGGTCCGTATGTATCCGCAAGGACTATACTTTGCGGCGGTAGCTCTGCTGCCGGCCATGCGCCTTTTCCGGCTCCCCGCATGGTTCTGGATTCTGTTCATAACAGTTTCACTGCTCACCAAAACATTCACTTATATATTAGGCATCGCCCTGACTCTCTTGTTTTTCCAGGGATCCATGCGCCGCATCATCAAAATATGCGCGGCCACGTTTATCCCTTTGCTGCTGCTTTACGGCATCGACTGCCTGTTGCCTGTGGAAAAGCTCGAAACGGGAGAGAACTCCACACTGCGTCTGAAATCCAGCGTCGACCAGTTCTTCGATCTCTACAACGCCGCCGACGATGAGGACATAGCTGAATTCGGTTCCGGCCGAATGGCACAGGCAATACCAAAAATAGACCTCATCAACCGATACCACAAGCAATGGACCGGCCTGGGATTCCTGCATCCCGAAAAAACCACATCCAACCGCTTTATAATAGTCAACGAGTACTATAGCGACCTAAGCTCCAACGTAGAGGTAGCCACGGGTGTGGAAGTAGTGCCTATACAGGTATACCTCCATGGAGGATGGATAGGACTTATTGCCGTAACGGCATTTTATGTGGGTCTGTATTTTATAATCCGCAGATTGCGCTACAGCTACTTCTACCCCGCTACCCTCTTCTTCTGCGGTTTTCTCGGTCTTGGCGGCTTCGCCCCGCTCACCAACATGGAAGGAATCATGCTTGTGGCATTCTCCTATGCTTTGGTAATTCTGGCAAACCGCAGCACACTCCCGGGCTTCAGCCCTCGCGACAAAGCTACTCAGCCCCAACCTCTCCGAATTCCCTGACAAGTTCCTTGAATCTCTCCAGAACTCCGGGGCCGAAGCGGCTCATGGAAGTTTCCACACGCTCCATGCTCCGCCGGCTCATGTCCCTGCTCTTGGAATAGAAACAGTCGGCATAGCAGACAAGCCGTTCCAGAACAGTCTCCGGCATGTAGCAACGGCCTTCGGGCAAAGGCATACCCGCCCCGGCAATCTCTTCGGCCGTAAGTCCCGCGCCGGTATGCCGCTCGGCCACACGCGCAAGAAATTCTGGAGCGCCATCGGCACGCAGCATGTCGGCGCCGATAGCTCCGTGGCAGAGGTAAGGCGCGCTGCCATGGCAGTCTATGCCGGGCGCATCAGTGGCGATAATGCCTAAATCGTGCAGCATGGCAGCTGCCACGATATCGTCATCGTCCAGAGGCAGCTCCAGCCTGTGCGCAATCTCCAGCGCCAGTATGGCCACCGAACGGCTGTGGGCAATCAAAATCCCGCGGACCTTGCGGTCGGCGGGATAATGATTGTCTATTTCCTGTTTCCAGTCGAATACGTTCATTCCACTATCGTGTTCCAGCCGTGAGTGTCCTCGCATTCGCCAAGGCGGATAGCGTTCAGGCGGTTGTAAAACTCGGTGGTTACGGGGCCGGGCTTGCCGTCCTTAGAAATCACATACTTGCGGCCGGTGTCGAGATCGTCGATTTCACCAATCGGCGAGCACACAGCGGCGGTTCCACAGGCGGCGGCTTCGCTCACGCTCTCGAGCTCGTCTACGGTTATGTGCCGGCGCTCTACGGGGATGCCCATGTCGGCACACAGATCCATAAGGCTCATATTGGTAATCGACGGCAGAATGGAGTCGCTTGCGGGAGTGATGTACTTACCGTCCTTTATGGCGTAGAAGTTGGCCGGGCCGCATTCGTCGAGATACTTCTTCTCCTTGGGGTCGAGGAACAGCACCGCCGAATATCCCAGGTCGTGCGCCTTCTTGCCGGAAGCCAGAGAAGCCGCGTAGTTGCCGCCGCATTTGAAACGGCCGGTACCGAGAGGAGCCACGCGGTCATAGCCACGCATTATGCAGATATTGGTATTCTGGAATCCACCCTTGAAGTAGGGGCCCACGGGAGTCACCAGCATCAGGAACAGATATTCATCGGCCTCCTTCACACCCACTCGCGGGCTAAGACCGATTTCCAGCGGACGGATATAGAGACTCGCACCCGTTCCGTAAGGCGGCACGAAGCGTTCGTTGAGCTTTACCACCTTCAGGCACATCTCGCGGAAGATATCCTCGGGCAGCGGCTGCATCAGCAGACCCTCTGCAGAACTGCGCATACGTTTGGCATTCTCCTCCAGACGGAAAATACGAATCTTGCCATCGACACCGCGGAACGCCTTGAGGCCCTCGAAAATCTCCTGTCCGTAGTGGAGCGCAGTGGCAGCCATATGGATGTTGATTGTATCGGAGTCTGAAACTTCGATAGGTCCCCATTTGCCGTCGCGATAGTAACAGCGGACATTGTAGTCGGTCTTTACGTAGCCGAAGGGCAGCGAGCCCCAGTCCAGTTCTTGTGCCATAGTTATGAAGCTATATTAGTTTCTGCAAAAATAGCAATTTTATTTTGTGTGCAATACCCAAAGCAATTTTTTTGCCCGACACTCACCTGCAACTCCCCCATTCCGCCTGCCGACATAAGAAAAACGCCATCCCACGTCCAAAAAGGCAGTCTACTTCAGCCTTCCTTGCTACGCAATCTGCTTCTGACAAATCTGGAATCAAACTTTAGCCAGTCGAATCACAGCTATATATTCCGTGTTTTTTACGTATGCAGTTTTGCTTGAGAAAGAATATAATTAAATGAATAGCTACGGTCGACGAGAGTATGCGGGATAATGATGTAGCGCCAGGGCTTTCCGCCATTTTTGGCAGCAAATCGGGCTGCTTGACAGCAGAACTCACGCGCGGCTTCCGCCTTATCCAGAACATCCGGGGAGTTTATATCTTTCTCCGCTTTGGTTTCACACATATAGATGGCATCGCCTGTTTCCACTATAAAATCAGGCTCATATTTTTTCGACCCGTTCGCCCAGTAAATACTGAACTGATTCGGTACCGGACGAATCCATTTCAAAACCTCATCGTTTGTTTCAAGTATGAAAGCAAAGTCAAGCTCGGTGGAGCTATCAAACCTATATCGTGTATAATAAGATTTCCTAAAGCCCACATACACGAATTTGACAACAGCAGATTTCTGAGCCGGCACTGGCTCGTGAAAATCAAGCATCCCCCAGTTGTTTACAATGATGGGTTGGTCCAAAATCTTTGAAAATGGCAGGATTTGATTAATCTTGAACACTCCGGGAATTATGCGATAGTGTTCTTTCATCTGCTTATAGATGTTGTCGGCAAGACTCTGTTTAAATGCATGGACGCGCTCGTTCAAGTCATCTTCAGTTATATCGGGCGCGTTACTGCGAATTGCATCAACAGCCTGCCCGACAAGCTTATACAGCAAATCCGAAATCTCATCGTAATCAACATCGTCGAAGTCGACAAGCGATGCTATCAATTGCTCGACGGCAGGCATCCTGGAACTACCGGATCTACCGGCGATAACCTCGAATTCAGAGGAATCATGCAGGCCTTGGCGGATTATTTCACGTCTCAGTTCTTCGAGATCATAACCGGCAGATGTATTAAGATCAAAGTCCTCGAATACAGCCTTTACATTCTGTTGCTCAACGACAATCCGCGGAATCTCGATAACATTGTTCCTGTAGTCCTCGACTACAATATCTATTACCTCATCAATCTGGGCAATCTGTTCGGCAGCCTCCTGTTCGGCGAAAAGGCTGCCTTTAACGCTTTCCTTTATTGCAGCAACAGCTTTCTCGCGAAGTTTCTGCTTTATCCCATCATTTTGAAGGTCGCCAAAAGATGCCACACCTTCGGCTGCAATATCGGTAATGGCAGATTCGACAGCTTTACCGACTTGGGTGACATATTGCTTGGATTTCTCGCTTATTTCACCCTTGACCTTTTCAAACTGTTTACGAATCTTCTGCTCTGTCGAAGTGGGGGTGTTTTCCACACGACCACCTCGATCCCGATCGTCGTGCTCGTCCAGTTCTATGAACGAAACCCGTTTGAGAAGCGAATCACCTTTATTAGCCTCGTCGATAACCTTCTGGAAATTGTCGTGTGCAATAACAGTTAACGTGTCAACATCCTTGTTGCCGGTGCGCTGCCCGCCATATGGCAAGCGCAATCCCCGGCCGATAGTCTGCTCAATGAGGATAGCAGCATTCGAGGCTCGCAGGGGAATAATCGTATAGAGATTGTTCACATCCCAGCCCTCTTTGAGCATATTCACATGTACGACAATTTCAACATTGTTGTCGGGCGATTCGAGTGCCACAAACTGACGCTCTATATCCTCATCTTTTTTTGAGCTGCTGTCAATTCGCAATACCTTACCTCTGTAGACGCCATTATATATGCGGTCGCTCTGCAATAACTCCTCAACCTCCCTGGCATGATTTATATCGCGGCAGGCTACGAGGATGAACGGCTTAACCACCGGCAATCCGTTCTGTCTGGCGTACATCTCTATTGCAAGCCTTGTGCGCTCATGGCAGGTAATGCCATCTTCAAGCTTGATAATTTCAATTTCATCAGGAGTGTAATTATCCTTGTTGAAATTGCGGACCTTGGCGATAGCCGGATTTTTGACATACAAACCATCGTCGAGTGCTTCAGCAAGGTTGTATTCAAAAACAATATTCTTGAATGCACGTCCTTTTTCATCAAAAGGCGTAGCGGTCATTTCAAGGCCGAGAACCGGGCGAAGCTCGTTGATTGCCTTTTTCGAAGCGTCGCCGTGGTAGCGATGTGCCTCGTCCATCAGTATAACAAGGTCAGGAAGTGAAGCGAGATAGTCGAAGTAAGACTGACCGAGATATTCCGACAAACGGCGCATTCTCGGTGCCACCGTAGCGCCCCCTTTCTTGGTTGTCTTATTTTCTGTATTGAACTTCGAGATGTTGAAAATGTTGATTTCCACATCAGAAAACAGATTGCCGGAACGGTCTTGATAATTCTCTCCGGTTACTATCCTCGGCGGCTTGCCGACAAATTCGCTTATTCCCTTGAAAACATACTTGGAGTATGTTTCATCGCCGAAGTCTTTAATCAGTTTCTCATAAAGAGTAAGGTTCGGAGCAAGGACGAAGTAGTGCTTTATACCTTTTTTGAGGTACAGGTATGCGATTATTGCGCCCATCAGGCGAGTTTTGCCGACGCCGGTTGCAATAGAGAAAGCAAGCGAAGGAAAATCACGGTCGAAACCTTTGACCGTCGGCACTGTCGACTTGACCTTTGCAAGCTCGGCTGCGATGAACATTTCGAGCATATCAGGGTCGGTCGGAGGTTTCTTCAACGAAAGTTTGTCAGTCAGCCGTGCTGTAAGTTCTAACGCTTTGGCAAGAGGCTTACGAAGCGAAAGACGTTGGCGTATGTAATTAACCGTCGAATCCATTATTCAAAATATTTAATTATCGAATTATCAGTGATTTCCATTACATTCGTGGCCGCAAATAATATTTTATGTTTCTTCTTAAGACTCTTATACTCTGGAGGCATACCGAATATGGTATTATTGAACGAAACTTTGCACCTCGGGATTGATACTATCCCATAAACCTTATGTGATGTAATGATATTTTTTTTACGAAAAATATTCGTCACAGAGATGATTTGCTGAACTACATCATCTTTATAATCCGATATATTCTTAGGTTTACAATCCTTTATTTCCAGCATAACTACCCACGATTTGTTATGATTTTCAGATGGGAAGATACAACATTCGCAATGTCTTAAATCATTACCATGCTCGTCCTTAAATTGATGGTCATCAAATATATTGAATTCAATGCCTATACAAGTTGGGTTATAAAGGCGCACACAGTCCATTTCCCTGTCAGGATTATCGGGACAAGAAGGAATCGTATTGTGAACTTCTACGCCGCGTGTTTTTTGTGTCCTTTCGGAGAAATCAGCAAGATATAGAGTTCCTACGCTTCTTGTCGTAATATATGTGTCTTGATAATGTTGACGAATTCTACTCCTCATCGTCGTAATAGTTTAACATCGAGAGATATTCATTGGAATTCTCCTTATATGCTTGATTGAGATAGTTGTCCTCAATAATTCCATCTTCATCTTGAATCGATTTTATCGTACCGTCGTGTATCTCAAATATAGAAACCTCAGATGGATTAATCCATCCAGATGCAGATGCAATTCTCGATTTTTCGTCATCTGGAATTTTATCTCCGACAAGACCGCCCATCATACAGTTATTGATGGCAAAAAGCACAAAGGGACTATGTGTGGTGAGTACAAGTTGATGTGGTCGGGAAGACTTTGCAAACTGAGAAAGAATAAAATAAACTAACTCTTGTTGACTCTTTGGAAAAAGATTCAGTTCGGGTTCTTCAATTATTATTTGTGAGAAATGATAGTCGCTGAACAAGCCCAACGCATTAGCCATTTGCTCCTGAACTTTATACATAGACTCTTTAAACTCGTCTACGGGGATTCTTTTATTATCTAATTCAATCACAGAAATATGCTTCTCAGAAATAAGACGTTCCCATTCTTCTGCGAAAGATATAAACTTTTTATATGCCTCTCCAAATTCAATCCTTTGCTTGTTTGGAAGCATCTCTACCTTATCTTGTATACCTACAATTTC
>ERZ778513.1624-NODE-1624-length-12840-cov-8.976770_pt1 | contig 12840 bp, 10 predicted proteins | sample MGYA00510345_ERZ778513 | MGnify/ENA primary metagenome ERZ778513 (study PRJEB29527, sample SAMN07138966) | mouse gut metagenome | material: feces | host: mouse | place: China:Nanjing | collected 2016-01-25 ... | reverse complement strand
TTTGATAATCAATGTGGTAAATTGCCCTAATCTAAAAATTGTCATATACTAAGAACTTTTTGTGTAAATCAGTTCATAATACTCTGAATTTGATTCGTTGTTTATGATACTGCTACAGAAAGCAAATTTGTTGTACAAGTATTGGTAGTGTTCGAGTTCTTCTTCCTTAAAGTTTATTCTTTCATAGCATTCGTCTATCTCCTTGCTGATTCTACCGTATAAATTGACATTTGCTTTGGATATACGGATTTCCAACTTGGCTATATCTTCTTTATTTTTAGCAATAGCATTTTTGTAATTATCAATCTCTTCTCGGTAGAAATAAAGAATCTCATCAAGCAGGCCTTTGGTTAGTATACTCGGAAAAGGACTCCATGGAAGCATCGTCAATTCTCGGCTTGGAGTCGTGCTAAGATAAAACAATTTACATCCCAAAGACTTGGTGACTTGTTTGTTGTATTCATCAATTTCACGATTGACTTTCATTAAATCTTCCTTAGATAACTTTTGACATTCCTCATACGAAGGATGCTCTTTGTACTTCAACAAAGGTATCTCCTTGCATCTTAAATAAATGGTAGTATATTCACTCATTGTTAATCCTCCTTATCATTTATTTTTATTAAATTGTCTCACTTGATTTTCAATTATTCTCTTCACTTGTTGAAATGAAACAGGGGTAAAGTTGTTGTTATCTACTCCTACATCATACTGCGTAGGATAGAGATACTGAAGCCGGGCAGCGTCTATTCCTGTGTTGTTCTTTCTTGTGTGAACGTGTCCGAATAGTTGCCACACATCCTTGTATCCACCATCAAAGCATAGAAAGGGATAATGATTCAAATATATCCTCTGTTTGCCGATTTCTATGTGCATCTGCATTGCCACATATTCAAATCTGTCAATGTAGCCTTGGCGTATATTCTTCAAATCGTGATTACCCATAATCAGATATATCTTTCCGTTCAGTCTGTCAAGGATTTTACTCCATTCGGCCGAACCGCCAAGACAGAAATCGCCCAAGTGAAACACGATATCATCTTGCCCGACTACGTTGTTCCAATTGGCTATGATAGTTTCATTCATCACTTCCACATCCTTGAACGGTCTGTTACAGAAACGAATGATATTTCCATGATAAAAATGGGTGTCAGATGTAAAGAACACCTTATTGCCGTCAAATTTGTAGTTTGCTTTCGCACAGCTTTTTTCCGCCTCGCCAATTGAAACGAGTTTCATTGGATTCAGCTTAGTCAAAAGGTTCATTTCTTCTCAATTTATGTGCATCACTGCACGTTAATAATCCGGTTACTAACAGCCCATCAGACGGAAATGGCAGAAGAGCATCACAAAGGCAACTGTCACAAATGGGCATAATAAAAAATATAGTGCAAACCGAATGTAGAGTCGAGCTGGCTCGAACTATACTGAGGTGCAGCCTATATTGTAGGTCGAAAACCTAAATAGTTGGAAAGTTTGATAGGGACTCTCCAACTATTCAGTTTCTATTCTCTCAAAGTACAATAATGTACTCGTTATGTTTGCTGGAAAGTATTTACTCTACGAGGTTCAATGCGTGAAACATGAACACTCGACACAGAATCAGTGCGTTTGTTGCTCTGAATTGCTTTTGTGATTGATACTATGTTCATTCTGTTTCTTTGCATCGTTAATGTTTATATTGTCTCAAAAGCGGTGCAAAATTAACAAATAAATCCCAATCACACACCATTTTACATTAAATTCTTTTGCCAATATACTATAATATAGGATTTTATTACCTCTATTATACTCTTGAATCAAATAAAATGCGTAACTTTGCATTTGACGCAATCTATAATTGAATACAAAATGGCAAATTTAAACTGTATAAAGGCAGTATTGGCTGAAAAGGGCATTATGAGTAAATGGCTTGCTAAAACTTTGCAGAAAGATCCGGCAACGGTATCAAAGTGGTGCAACAATCATTCGCAGCCTGATTTATACACACTGGCTCGGATAGCAGAAGTGCTGGATGTGGATATTCACAGGTTGATTTGTCATACAAAAGAGGAGTAGAGGATATGAAATATACAATTGAAGAAATACTGCAGATGCAGGAAGGTCAGACTTTTGACCGTAAAAGTATTCTTATTGAGCCTTCGCATCTTGCCACTATCATAGTTGCTATGGCTAATGCGGATGGTGGGATGATTGCTGTGGGAATATCCGATAAGACTCGCAGAATAGAAGGAGTTGATCAGGACAAGAAACATCTCAATGATATATTGCGTACTCCTTTGGATTTTTGTGCTCCTTCTGTTCCGGTCACTACGGATTATGTGCCTTGCATTGATGCAGAGGGACGTGGGAACCGGGTGTTGTTGATGTTTGTTCCTGCAAGTCCACGACTTCATGCCAATCAAGCGGATGAAGTGTTTTGGCGTGTCGGTGACAAATCTAAAAAACTGACTTTCGATGATCGATTGCAACTTATGTACGACAAGGGAGAACGCTATTATGAGGATTCCACAGCATACGATGCTACGCTTGAAGATATAGACATGGATGCAGTCAAAGCCTATATGAAACGGATTGGCTATGGCAAGTCTGCAATGGAATATCTGCAAGAGAACAAAGGTTTTGTGACTTATAAAGGTGATATTCCACAAGTCAGTGCTGCTTGTATATTACTTTTTGGCAAGTATCCTCAGACATTCTTCCCTCGTGCGAGAGTTCGCTTTATCAAGTATTTTGGTACAGAAGAAAAGGTCGGGCGAGAAATGAATGTTATCAAAGATGTTCTTTTTGAAGGACGTATTCTTGAACAGATACAGAAAGCTGTAGAATATCTCGAAACACAGGTCAAGGAATACTCCTATCTTGGAGAAGACGGCATCTTCAAGACAGACCGTGAATATCCAAAGTTTGTAATACAAGAGATGGTGGTAAACTCTGTTTGTCATCGTGACTATAGTATAAAAGGAACTGAAATTCAAATAAAGATGTTCGACGACCGTCTTGTGTTCGAAACACCAGGCAAGTTGCCGGGCATTGTCCGCACTGATAACATACGCCATACCCATTTCTCTCGTAATCCGAAAATTGCGGAATATCTCAAAGCATACGATTACGTAAAAGAGTTCGGTGAAGGAGTTGACCGTATGTGCCGTGAATTGTCCGCACTGGGTGTCAGAGAACCACAATACGACTTGGTTGCTTTTATCATGAAAGCAACCGTCTGTGCTAATGTTTTGGATGAAGGGCAAGAAACTACCCAGAGGAACTGCCCGGAAACTACTCAGATCGACCTGAAACTTCAAGAAATCGCTCAAAAGGGGCAAGAAAGGGGCAAGAAAAGGACAAGAAAAGGGCAAGAAAAAATTCTTGAAATTATTAGACAAGATCCCCATATTAGTGTATCCTCCATTGCCGAGCAATGTGAAATGTCTGTAAAATCAGTGAGAAATCTGATAGATGGATTGAGAGCGGATAATATTTTAGCGCGTATCGGTCCAGATAAAGGGGGTTATTGGGAAATCCTTATATCAACTTCTAAGGAAACAAAATAATACGAATCATGGCAAAGAAATCGATAAATAAAGAGCTTACAGGTGCACAGGACTTATACAATTTCTTGTTTGAGGCCTGTAATATAATACGCGGTCCTGTAAGCCAAGATAATTTTAAGGATTATATCACGCCTTTGCTTTATTACAAACGGATATCTGATGTTTACGATGAAGAAACAGAAGAAGCTTTAATATCAAGTGGTGGTGATAAGGAGTATGCATCTCTGCCAGAGCAACATCGTTTTGTTATTCCTGATGGTTGTCATTGGCAAGAAGTCCGAGAGCGTACAGAAAATCTTGGAGCTGCCATAGTCGGTGCTATGAGGCAGATAGAGATAGCAAACCCAGATACATTGTATGGGGTGCTATCTATGTTTTCATCTCAGAAATGGACTAATAAGGCAATTCTCAATGACAGTAAGATTCGTGACCTGATAGAACATCTATCAAAACGAAAACTTGGTAATAAGGATTACCCTGCGGACTTAATGGGTGATGCTTATGAAATATTATTGAAGAAGTTTGCCGATGATAGTAAGGCTCAAGCTGGAGAGTTTTATACTCCTCGTTCTGTTGTGAGATTATTAGTGCATATTCTCGATCCGCAACCGGGGGAAACTGTATATGATCCTGCTTGTGGTAGTGGAGGAATGCTTATCGAAGCTATACGATATATGCACGATGATTCTCTTTGCTGTGGAAGTATATTCGGACAAGAGAAGAATGTCGTGAATGCGGCCATTGCTAAAATGAATCTATTCCTGCATGGTGCATCTGATTTTAATGTTATGCAAGGTGATACATTGAGAGACCCAAAAATTCTTCAAGGTGGTAATATCGCCAAATTCGATTGTGTTATAGCAAACCCACCATTTTCTCTTGAAAATTGGGGAGCAACGGAATGGAGTTCAGATAAATATAAGAGAAATATTTATGGAACTCCGAGTGATAGTTGTGGAGACTATGCGTGGATTCAGCATATGATATGTTCTATGTCTTCTGGTAAGGGGCGTATGGCAGTTGTAATGCCACAAGGTATTCTGTTTCGTGGAAATCAAGAAGCAGAAATACGGAAACAATTAGTGGAAAGTGATTTGATAGAAGCCGTTGTTACGTTAGGAGATAAATTGTTTTATGGAACTGGACTTTCACCGTGCTTTTTGATAATACGAAGAATGAAACCGGCTCATCATTCCGGACGGATTTTGATGATAGACGGCTCCAAAATTCTAACTCAAAAGAGAGCGCAGAATATTTTAGCAGAGAATGATATAGACAGGTTATATTCACTTTATCAAAATTACTCCGATGAAGAGGACTATTCTCGAATCGTTACGTTGCAGGAGATAAGAGATAAAGAGTATAATCTTTCGCCCAATCGCTATGTGGTTTACCACAAGGAGGAAATTCGTCCTTATGCGGAAGTGTTGGCAGAGTTCAAACAAGCATACGAAGATGTGAAGCGATTGGAGAAAGAATTTTCATTACTCATTAACGCATAATCAATATGGCAGAAAAAGTAAAACAATATCGTCATCCGGACGACCCTATTACGCTCGATGAACTTAAAGGTTTTCTTTGGGCAGCTGCCACTCATTTGCGTGGTCAGATTGATGCGGCAGGATATAAAGAGTATATTTTCCCTTTGCTTTTCTTCAAACGCATTTCCGATGTTTATGATGAACAGTTTGAAGGATTCGTGTGTGAAGGAGGAGTTGAGTATGCAGGTATGCAAGTAGAAGATCTTCCCATTCGCATTCCTGATGGTGCGCACTGGAGAGATGTTCGTGAGGTAACGGAAAATGTTGGTAATAAATTAGTCGAAGCATTTATTGCCATAGAACAAGCCAATCCTGCCAAGGAAATGGATGGTAGAAAAATCGGAGGATTAGAAGGTATTTTCGGACCTAAGGACGGCTGGACCAATAAGGCTAAGATGCCCGATAGTATCATTACTTCGTTGATTGAGGATTTTTCTAAATATACGTTGAGCCTGAAGGCTTGTCCTGCCGATGAGATGGGGCAGGCATACGAATACCTTGTTGGAAAGTTTGCCGATGATGCCGGGAATACAGCTCAGGAATTCTATACGAATAGAACTGTCGTTCAACTTATGGCTGAAATACTGCAGCCCAAACCGAATGAAAGTATTTATGACCCGACTTGCGGTTCCGGGGGAATGTTGGTCAAATGCTTAGACTATCTGCGTAACAAAGGTGAAGAGTGGCAGAGTGTGCAGGTGTTCGGACAGGAGGTAAATGGATTGACTTCTTCTATTGCGCGAATGAATCTTTATCTGAACGGCGTAGAGGATTTTTCAATAGTTTGTGCTGACACATTGGAGAATCCAGCGTTTTTAGATGGAAGCCATCTTCGAAAGTTCGATATTGTTCTGGCAAATCCTCCTTATTCAATTAAGGAATGGAACCGTGAAAAGTTCATGAATGATAAGTGGGGACGTAATTTCTTGGGAACGCCTCCGCAGGGGAGGGCTGATTATGCATTTCTTCAGCATATCATAGCTTCAATGAATGAAACTCAGGGAAGATGTGCGATTCTTTTTCCCCATGGTGTACTATTTCGTGATGAAGAATTAGAATTACGAAAGAAACTCGTTGAAATGGATATACTTGATTGTATAATAGGTTTGGGTGCAAATTTGTTTTATAATTCTCCTATGGAAGCTTGCATATTAATATGTAACCGCTCAAAGGCTAATAGCAAAAAGAATCGAGTTTTGATGATAAATGCTGTGAATGAAGTTACAAGAAAAAATGCAGAGAGTATATTGTTGGCAGAACATATACAAAGGATTGTAAATGCATACCAGCAAAATAGAGAATTGGATGGCTTCTCAAGAATTGTAAGTAATGATGAAATTAGAGAAAAGAAGTTTAATCTGAATATATCATTGTACGCATATCAAAGTGTACTACAGGATGCACTTACTGTTTCTAAAGAGGATGCTATAAATGTTTGGCTTTCCTCTCATAGTCAATGTATAAATGAAATGGATGAGTTAATTAAGTTGATTAAATAGTATGCGTGTAGTAAAATTAGGTGATGTCGCTCGTGAAAGTCGACTTAAATGGACAAAAAGTAAACAGGATGTTCCTATAGTTGGTTTGGAACATCTTATCCCTGATGAAATACGTTTTGATGCATATGATATAAATACAGATAATACTTTTTCAAAGAGGTTTGTAAAGGGACAAGTCTTATTTGGTAGACGTCGAGCTTATCAACGTAAGGCTGCAATTGCTGAATTTGATGGTATATGCTCAGGCGACATAACTGTAATAGAAGCAATAGAAGGGAAAATGGTGTCTGAGTTATTGCCTTTCATAATCCAAACACCTGTATTTTTTGACTATGCTAATAGAGGCTCTGCTGGATCTCTATCACCTCGTGTAAAATGGGAGCATTTGCTTGATTATGAGTTCGAATTACCTTCATTAGAGGAACAAAAAGTTCTTGCTGATAAATTATGGGCAGCCTATCGATTGAAGGAGGCTTATAAGAAACTACTTGTTGCCACTGATGAAATGGTGAAATCGCAATTTATCGAGATGTTCAAAGATCTTCCAGTTAACGGTACAATTAGCGACTTAACTGAAGGTACCCCCACAAGTGTCAAGAAGACATATGGCTATGAAGATCTGATTGAATATATTGACATATCATCTATCGATAGTACCAGTAAAACAGTACTGGAAACCTCTAAGCATTTTGTGGGTAAAGCTCCATCAAGGGCACAACAATGCGTTAAGAATGGTGATATACTTGTCTCTACTGTGCGTCCAGTGAATAGAAATATAGCTGTGATAGACAATGATATACATAACTTGGTCGCATCAACTGGTTTTTGTGTTTTACGTCCAAAAGAAGGATATAGAGATTATCTATTGTCTATAGTAACTTCTGATTTATATACAGAGAAAATGTGCGATAAAGCTAGTGGGGGATTATATCCAGCAGTCAACAATAGCGATGTTCTAAATTATGGCATTCATATACCAGATGAAGGACTAGCTAATAGGGTCTCAATAATCTACAAGCAAGCCGACAAATCAAAATTTGAACTGAAGCAGTGTATTGAAAATATTGATAAAGTCATAAAGAGCTTAATAAACGGATAGTAAGATAGATACGTTGATAGCTGTGGCTTAATTGGATAACTAATTTATTAATAATATGATAGAGAATCTGATTAATGACATAGAGCAGGCTATGCTGGGAGTTTTAAACAACGAACAAATGAGTCAATTACGAAAGGTGCTTGAATTCACCTTTCGTAATATCAACGTGTCTTGTAAAAATGAAGAAGAGAACAGTGGTAATAGTGCGCTTATTGATAGCTTCTTATCCGCTAAACGAGTAGAGGGTTGCTCGGATAAGTCAATGCACTATTATCGAAGTACGTTAAATAATGCAATCAGAAAAATAGGGAAAAACATTCGCCATATCACTACTGATGACCTGCGTAATTACTTGAATGATTATCAGCAGACAAGCGGTGCTACAAAGGTTACGGTAGACAATATACGCCGCATCTTGTCGAGCTTCTTCTCATGGCTTGAGGATGAAGATTATATTGTGAAGAGTCCGGTGCGTCGGATTCATAAAGTGAAAGTCGGAAAAACAGTCAAAGAAACATACTCCGATGAAGCTTTGGAACAAATGCGAGACCATTGCGAAGGTATTCGCGATTTAGCCTTGATAGATTTGTTGGCCTCTACCGGTATGCGTGTTGGGGAGTTGGTCAAACTCAATCGGAATGATATAGATTTTGAAAATAGGGAATGCATCGTTACAGGTAAAGGAGATAAGCAACGCCGAGTTTATTTCGATGCTCGTACAAAGATACATTTACAACGTTATTTAGCGGAGCGGATAGATGATAATCCTGCTCTGTTTGTCTCGTTATTAGTACCTTATGACCGTCTACAGATAAGTGGGGTGGAAATTCGGTTACGTCGATTGGGACGTGAATTGAATATTCCTAAGGTACATCCTCATAAATTCCGCCGCACGTTGGCAACAATGGCGATAGATAAAGGTATGCCCATAGAACAGGTCCAGCATCTCTTAGGGCATCAAAGTCTTGATACAACATTGCAATATGCTATGGTGAATCAGATAAATGTAAAAATGTCTCACCGTAAATTTATTGGTTAGTATGTCGCAATTTATCGAGATGTTCAAAGATCTTCCAGTTAACGGTACAATTAGCGACTTAACTGAAGGTACCCCCACAAGTGTCAAGAAGACATATGGCTATGAAGATCTGATTGAATATATTGACATATCATCTATCGATAGTACCAGTAAAACAGTACTGGAAACCTCTAAGCATTTTGTGGGTAAAGCTCCATCAAGGGCACAACAATGCGTTAAGAATGGTGATATACTTGTCTCTACTGTGCGTCCAGTGAATAGAAATATAGCTGTGATAGACAATGATATACATAACTTGGTCGCATCAACTGGTTTTTGTGTTTTACGTCCAAAAGAAGGATATAGAGATTATCTATTGTCTATAGTAACTTCTGATTTATATACAGAGAAAATGTGCGATAAAGCTAGTGGGGGATTATATCCAGCAGTCAACAATAGCGATGTTCTAAATTATGGCATTCATATACCAGATGAAGGACTAGCTAATAGGGTCTCAATAATCTACAAGCAAGCCGACAAATCAAAATTTGGCGACTTCAAATCGCAATTTATCGAGATGTTTGGTGATCCGATGACGAACACAAAAGCTTGGTTTGAGTTTGGCTATATAGGTAACTATACTCAGATTGTTCTTGGAACTACACCAAATTCCAAGAATTCATCTTATTGGAATGGTGAGATAAAATGGATTACTCCTGTAGAAATGACAGAAGAATCATACTATATATATGATACCGAACGTCATTTGACAGAAGAGGGCTTAAAGGCGGCTAATCTTACATTATTGCCTTGTAGGTCAGTATTATTCTCTACAAGAGCTCCTATAGGTAAGGTTGGTTTAGCAGGTTCACCTATGTGTTGTAATCAAGGTTTTAAGAACTTTGTTTGTGGTGATCAACTTAATCCTGTATACCTGTACTATTCGCTCATTTTCAAGAGAGAGTATTTGGTTTCATTGGGAACTGGCACTACCTTTAAAGAACTTTCTAAGAAAGCTGTTGAGAACTTAAAGATTGCAGTACCTCCTTTAATACTTCAGAATAAGTTTGAAGAGATTTACCAACAAGCCGATAAATCAAAATCTATCATTCAAAAAGCTTTAGTATATTTGAATGATATACAGAGTGTCGAATTAGGGGAAATTGCATAATTATTAAATTGATAACAATAAAAATCATAGATATGTTTAACGAAGACAATACAGTGGAGCAAATGCTCATAGAAGCTGCAACCCAAAGTAGTTGGCAGTATGTAAAGTCACAGGATATACCTCGTAGTTCTGATTCTGTCCTTGTTGAATCATGGTTATTGGAAGCTCTTATCAGGTTGAATCCGATAACACGTCAACAAGCGGAGCAAGTTATTTATAAACTCCGTGCTGCTATTACTTGTGGAGGTAATTATGATGAATTGGTGACTGCCAATGACCGTTTTCGTACATTGTTATTTAATGAAAACACAGAGCCATTTGGAAAGGATGGTGAATATATACCTATCAGATTCTTTAGTGAAGATGCGGTTGAAGATTATTGTGTAGTGACCAATCAATGGGAGTTTCCACGTAGTTCTGTTGAAGGCGGTAAACGTTTGGATTTGGTTTATCTGATAAATGGAATTCCGGTTTGTGTTGGTGAAGCAAAATCTCCTGTTCGCCCTCAGATAACATGGGCTGACGGAGCCATTGATATGCTGCATTACGAAAAGAGCATTCCAGAAATGTTTGTTCCGAATATATTAACCTTTGCTACAGAAGGCAAAGAACTTCAATATGCCGGCATCTGTGCTCCTGTTGACAAATGGGGACCTTGGTTTAAAGATGAAAGTCGTCAGCATGGTACAATAGAGTCGGTTAAAAGTAACATAATGGGGTTGGTTCAACCAAACCGACTGCTTGACATATATCGTTACTATAGTGTTTTTACAGGAACATCATCAGGCAAAAAAATAAAAATAGTTTGCCGTTATCAACAATATCTAGGTGGTGAAGCTATTGTTCAGCGTGTCTTAAATACATATCGAGAGAAACAAGGTCCGAAGAAAGGTCTTATTTGGCATTTCCAGGGTTCGGGAAAATCATGGTTGATGGTATTTGCTGCCCAAAAATTACGTTTGCAGAACGAATTACATGCTCCCACTGTTGTTATCGTTGATGACCGTATTGATTTGGAAGATCAGATAACGGGCGATTTTACTCGTGCTGATATTCCCAATATAGAACCTGCAAAGACAAAAGAAGAGTTAGTTGCATTTTTCAAGCAGGATCAGCGCAAGATTTTGATAACGACAATTTTCAAGTTCGGAGATGTTGATAGTGTACTGAATGAAAGAGATAATATCATTTTATTGGTAGATGAAGCACACCGAACTCAGGAAAAGGATTTAGGACAAAAAATGCGCAATGCACTACCTAATGCATTTTTCTTTGGCCTTACCGGAACGCCTATCAATAAACGAGATAAGAATACTTTTCAATCTTTTGGAGCTGATGAGGATTTAGAGAAAGGTGGATATATTTCAAAATATACTTTCCAAAATTCTGTTGAAGATGGAGCTACGCTTGAATTGAATTTCCAAACAGTGCCGGTAGAGATGCATCTTAACGAAGCTCAATTACAAGAAGAGTTTGATGAACTGACCGATCAAATATCAGAGGAAGAAAAGAACGAATTAGTAAAACGAACTTCTGTTGAAGCATTTTTTACAGCGGAGAAGCGAATTAACGATGTCGCACGTTATATTGTAAATCACTTCAAAGAGTATGTAGAGCCCACTGGAATGAAAGCTCAAGTTGTGGTATATAACCGAGACTGCTGTGTGAAATATAAGAAAGCGATTGATGCTCTTTTGGGTTCGGAAGATGCAACCACTATCGTTATGCATACGGCTGGCGATAAAGCTGATGAGTATAAGGCATACCGTCGTGATAGAGAACAAGAAAGAAAACTTCTTGACCAATTCCGTGATCCATTGTCACCGATTAAAATGGTGATTGTCACTTCAAAGCTGTTGACAGGTTTTGATGCTCCAATTTTGCAATGTATGTATCTTGATAAACCAATGAAGGATCATACGTTGTTACAAGCTATTTGCCGTACGAATAGGAAGTACAATGTTGATAAGAAATGTGGTCTGATTGTAGATTTCGTTGGTGTATTTGATAATGTAGCCAAAAGCCTTGCTTTTGATGAGGAGACGGTAAAAACGGTTGTAAAGAATATTGATGAGATAAAAGTGTTGATACCTCAATTTTTGCAAGAGTGTATTGACTTTTTCCCTGGTGTAGACCGGACAATCGGTGGTTGGGAAGGTTTGCAAGCTGCCCAGCAATGTTTACTTGATGAGTCTACAAAAACGAATTTTGCAAAACATTTTTCACGATTGGCTAAAGCTTGGGAAACTGTAAGCCCGGATGCAATGCTGACTGCTTATCAGGCGGATTATACTTGGCTAGCTCAGGTATATCAAAGTGTACGTCCTGTTAGTACCGGAGGATCACTCATATGGACTTTATTGGGTGCTAAAACCATTGAAATCATTCATCGTAACATTGATACAATTGATATTGGGACTCCACTTGAGGATCTTGTGGTAGATGGAGATGTAATTGATATGGTGTTGGAGCAAGCCAAAGACAATCCTAAAAAGATATTGGAAGTAGAAAAAATGCTTCGTTTGAGATTGGGCGAACATCATGGAGACCCTAATTACAAGGCATTTGCCGAGAAATTGGATGAACTGCGCCGTCATATGGAGGAGAATCTTATAACTAGTATTGATTTCCTCCGAGGATTGCTCACCCTTGCCAAAGAAGTGCTTGAAGAAGAAAAAAACTCAAATCAGCCTCTTGACAAGAGGGAACAAGCTAAAGCTGCTCTTACGGAGTTGTTTGAATCAATTAAAACTGAGGATACACCTATCATTGTAGAACGTGTAGTTGCTGATATTGATGAAAATGTAGTAGCTATTGTACGTAAGTTTAAAGACGCTTTTAAAAGCATTACAGCTCAGCGAGAAATTAAAAAGAAACTACGTTCTATTCTGTGGGTTAACTACCAGATCTAAGTATATGACAAAAATTTGAAAATATCGATTCGATAACGGTTTATGTGGT
>ERZ778513.1621-NODE-1621-length-12869-cov-11.291946_pt1 | contig 12869 bp, 10 predicted proteins | sample MGYA00510345_ERZ778513 | MGnify/ENA primary metagenome ERZ778513 (study PRJEB29527, sample SAMN07138966) | mouse gut metagenome | material: feces | host: mouse | place: China:Nanjing | collected 2016-01-25 ... | reverse complement strand
TTGGTCGAGCCGATCCGTGACACCAAGGATCCTATGTCCAAAGTTCTCTACGGGATACCTTTCGAAGGTGCTCCCAAGGCTCTCAGACTGGATTACAAGGCGGAAGTCGGGCATGAGGTCATCCGCGGGACCGGGTTTTCGAAACTTAAGAATATGGGTGTTCCGGACTGGGCGGAGATTGTCGTGATACTGCAGAAGCGCTGGGAAGAGCCTGACGGCAGTGTGCATGCCCTCAGGGTAGGGACAGGCATAGAGCGCATAAAGAAAAGCATACCGGATTGGATTAACGGCCACGAGATTCCTGTATGCTATGGTGACATTACGTCACTTCCTCATTATGAGGAATATATGGGGCTGAACAATGACCCTGAAAGGGCTTACCATACCATAAACAGCCGCGGGGATAATGTGGTGGTCCATGAGGAAGGATGGGCGGAAAGCGGAACTGAACCTAATTTCCTTATGGTGCATTTCCTGTCAAGTTGCGGCAAGGCCTTTTATGGCGGCGTCGGCAATATCTTGTGGGTGGACAATGTGGGGCTTGTGATGTAGCCAAGGCGGATGCACACTGCCCATTATGGGAGTATACTGAGCCTGCTGGATTGAGTTGCGGAAAAATCATGCGAATTTCATAATTTCCTGCAACGTTTGCGGAAGTTTTTGCATCTATGTGTCAGGTTTAGGTTTTAGTACACGTTTAGGAGCGGCAAGGCGAGATGCTTTCTGCTCCTTTTCTTGTGTCCGGTTTCTGTCCGGAAATCTGGATTGTTGGGGAGGGGTAATGACAGAATTTTTATAGAAATCCATCGACTGACGAATTTGCCTGACGAGTCTGTCCGATAAGTTCGTTCAACGAGTACGTCCGATGCGCCTAACGAATCCGCCCAACGAATTTGCCCGACGAATCCATCCAACTAATCTGTCCAACGAATCTGCCCGACAAGTCCGTCCTGCTCGCCTAAATTCCGGTTGTCTTGCATTTTCTTGGCTCAACGTAAAAAACGTTTGCCTTTCTTTGAGTTCATGGACTGTTCGGCTGCGACTTTTTTTGACAGGTCGATCCCGTGCTCCCTCTTGAGGATGTCCATCATGATCTCATAGCCCTCTGCCTTGATCTTGGACATCATAAGCGCATGCTCCAAGGCCTTGATCTTGTCTTGAAGAAGCTGGACTTCTTCCTGGTGCGACATCATTGACATGGCGATCTTACGTTTGTTCATGTCGTCAAAGATATCAATTTTTCCTTGCCTGTAGTCGCTGGCCAGCTCCTTTATTTTACGGATGCTGTACCCGTATCTCCTGTTCAGGGATTCAACGGGAACGCCAGAGAAGTACTCACGCAGCATTTTGAGTTGAGCTCGATGCATCGAGCGATAGAGTTTTGATTGCATAAAAGTTTACGGTTTGTGGTAAACTTTTTTCAGGACGGGAGACAGTTTGTGGAATATAACAGTATGATAATCAGTGTCTTCTTGATATACGGTGCCCCAGTTCAGAGGAATCGTATTCCTGCAAAATATTGACGGATAGCGACTTACTCTACACAAGCTGTTTGGTAGCTCTTGGTGAAATTGCTTGGCGCCACCGGCTGGCAATCTTCAATGGTAAAATGGAAAAACGGTAAAAATTCCTGGCGATTTTTTTACCGTTTTGCTTTTGGTGGGCATTCGGTAAAAATCTGGCGCCTTTATTAAACCGTTTTTCTGACAAATGTATTGATTCAATGTCCAATAGGCCTGCTGGCCAAGTTGTATCATGGCTCGGGATTGAAGAGAACCTGGGAGGGAGCCGGTGGGATAGCAGATGGGGAGACATGTGGCTGAGCTTAAGAAATCGCGGTATGTATCAAAAATCATCAGTGCCCTCTGCCCTTTTGCTGTGGAGCGTAATTGTTTTATTATCAAAACATTGCTCAAAAGCTATGCCCCAAAACGGGGAATCGATATTTTAAAATGAATTGACAATAAATCAGTTGTGTTCCATAATGTGCTTTTTTGTCGTATAATCCTTTGGCTGTCATTGTATTGTGCTTTGTCTGTGGTTCCCGATGTGCTTTCACTTGTCCCGTTTGGAACCACGTGCTTTTCTAATGTGTTGATATGCAAGTTGTTGTGCTTACCTATGGTTCCCAACATGTCATCTTTTTGCCTGTTTGGAACCTTCTTGTTATGCAATTTATTGCTCTTCAGTTTGTGGTGTTTTGCTGAACTGATGATTTGTCAACTTGGGGATGCATTGCTTAGGAAACCTTGATGTGCTTTGAAAAACGTGCTCAACCCCGAGAGTATTATGCAAGTGTGGTTCTTCGGAACACTTTTACATAACCGGATAGCCATCATCTAAGGCTTGAAGATTGCAGCGAACCTTGGAAAATGTAGCACTGGAAAACATAGCACTTGGAAAACATAATTTTGGAACCGGGCCGCAAGTTTCCATCAGACTTTTCGCCTGAGCCTTGATCTCTGTCAAGATAGCCGGAAAATTCGCTTATTTACGCTCCAAGGGTTTGCTTTTAATTAATATAGTCGTACCTTTACCCAGCTAACAACTTTTAACTAAATAATTCATTATGCTTAAAATGATCAAGTCTTCATTATTCAAATTCTGCATTGCATTGTTTGCTCTTGCGGCATTGAATATGTTGATTCCTGTGGTCAACGCACAGGAACCTGCCCAATCGGGGGGGGGTAGTCAGCGGTATAGTTTCTGATGACCAGGGCCCTGTAATAGGTGCCGCTGTAATGGTCAAAGGTGGTACCGGAGGCGTCACCACCGATGTGGACGGTCACTACGTCCTTAAAGGTGTCAAGCCGGGTGACATCGTAATCTTTTCTCTTCTCGGCTATGAGGATCTTGAGCTTGCCTATACCGGGCAGCCTACTCTGAATGCAGTTCTGAGCGTTTCCTCTGAATTTCTTGATGAGGTTGTAGTCACAGCCTTGGGTATCAAGAGGTCTGAAAAAGCACTTTCTTATAATGTGCAGGAAGTCAAGGCTGACGAGGTTCTTGCCGTAAAGGATGCCAACTTCATGAACTCCCTCGTGGGAAAAGTTGCCGGTGTCACAATCAATTCCGGTTCAAACGGTCCGGGAGGTGCTTCCCGCGTCGTTATGAGGGGTGTTAAATCAATCACTGGTTCAAACCAGGCCCTTTATGTGATTGACGGTATCCCGATGTTCAACCTCACGAATGCCTCTTCAAGCGCTTCAAACATGTCTGACCAGCCTGGTACCGACGGTGTGGCCGATATAAACCCTGAGGATATTGAAAGCATCAGCATGCTTACCGGTCCTTCTGCGGCGGCTCTCTACGGTAATGCAGCTGCTTCCGGAGTTGTGCTCATCACTACAAAAAAAGGCGCGGCAGGCAAGACAAGCGTGACCGTATCCAACAATACGACCTTCTCCACTGCCTATATGATGCCTGATATGCAGAGCAAGTATGGTAACCTTGCTGGTCAGATTGCAAGCTGGGGGCCGGCAGTCAATTCAGACTACAATCCGCGCGAGTTCTTCAATACCGGAACCAATGTCATAAATTCAGTGTCGCTTTCTACCGGAACAGACAAGAACCAGACATATCTTTCAGTATCAACTACGAATACTACAGGTATCCTTCCGAACAGCGGGTACAACCGTTACAATTTCTCCGGGCGCAATACCACCAAGTTCGCAAAGGACAGGCTTACTCTTGATCTTGGAGCCAACTTCGTTCTTCAGGATGACAAGAACATGACCTCTCAGGGTATATATTATAACCCTCTTCCTGGACTTTATCTTTTCCCGAGAGGTGACAACTTCAAGGAAATACAGATGTACGAGCGCTATGATGCAGCTCTCGGATACAACACCGTATATTGGCCTTATGGCAATGACGGTGTCGGTATGCAGAACCCTTATTGGGTACAGAACAGGGAGCTTCGCGAGAACAGCAAGAAGCGCTATATGCTTTCGGCATCCCTCGCATGGGAGATAACCGACTGGCTGGATATTGCCGGCCGCGTAAAATTGGACAACTACACCAACAGGCTCACATACAAGCTTTATGCGACAACTGACCAGATATGGGCAGGCCCTAACGGCTCGTACAGGGATGTCAACTCTTCTCTCGGCAACACTTATGCTGACGTTATCGCCACGATTAACAAGACTTGGGGAGGATTTACCCTGAACGCGAACATCGGTGCTTCAATAAACGACAGCAAATACGAACTTCTCGGTCTTGACGGACAGCTTGCTGACCTTCCGAACTTCTTCGCAATCCACAACCTCAGCCGCGGAGCCAAGTATAAGCCTAAGCAAGAAGGCTATCACGACCAGGCGCAGGCTGTATTCGCGAATGTCGAGCTTGCATGGAAATCAATGCTTTACCTCACGCTTACAGGACGTAATGACTGGGAGTCAAGGCTTGCATACTCAAACTACAAGTCATTCTTCTATCCTTCCGTAGGTCTTTCTGCGGTAATCTCCAACATGTTCGATGCGCCGAAGTGGCTCAACCTTCTCAAGGTGCGCGGCTCATATACTGAGGTCGGAAACTCTTACGACAGGTACATGACCAAGATTTTCTATCCGTTTGACGAGGAATCCGGAAGCTGGTCTGCCACTTCAACCTATCCTAACCTTGACCTCAAGCCGGAAAGGACAAAGTCATGGGAAGTCGGACTCAACACCAAGTTCCTCAACTCAATCAGCCTGGACTTCACTTATTATCGCTCGAACACATATAACCAGACATTCTATGTGTCCCTGCCGCCTGCTTCAGGATTCACCAACATGCCTGTACAGAGCGGAAACATCATGAACCAGGGTGTCGAGATGGCAGTAGGATATGGAGATTCATGGGGTGACTTCTCATTCTCTACCAACTATACGTTGACGTGGAACGAAAACCGCATCATCAAGCTTATCGACGAGGTGAGGAATCCGTTCAACGGCGAAATAATCCCTATGGACGACATGCTGGAGAAGGGGGCGTTCGGAGGACTGGATGCCAAGCTCATGCTTAAGGAAGGCGGCTCAATGGGAGATGTATATGGTTACCATCTTCTCGGCCGTGACTATAACGGAAATATAGCATACGGCGAATCAGGCCTCAATGTGGAGAACAAGGAGTTCTACCTCGGCTCAATCCTGCCTAAGACCAATATGGGCTGGAGCACGCATTTCGGATGGAAGGGCCTTGATCTCGGTATCACATTCGCCGCACGTATCGGAGGTATTGTGATGAGTGCCACTGAGTCATATCTTGACAGGTACGGAGTCTCTGCACGTTCTGCGGAGCTGAGGGATGCCGGCGGAATCAAGATTAACCAGGGTATGGTGTCGGCACAGGAATATTATAGCAAGATTGCCGGCAATGCGGCCTACTATACATATGATGCGACTAACGTGCGCCTGTCTGAGCTGAGCCTGAATTATACTTTGCCTTCAAACTGGTTCAAGGACAAGCTCCGCATGACTGTCGGATTTGTGGGCAAGAATCTTTGGATGATTTACTGCAAAGCTCCGTTCGACCCTGAGCTTTCCGGAAACGTGACGTCGAATTACTATCAGGGATTTGACTCGTTCATGCTTCCGAGCACAAGGAACATCGGCTTTAATGTGAAATTTCAATTCTAAGTAAGGAAAATGAACAAGATATTTAAACATATACTGACATTTTTTGTCATTGCGGCAGCATCAGCCGGGTGTACCGACAAGTTCGGTGAGATGAATACGAACCCGTATCGTCCGGAAACGTTGCCTGTGCATAGCTTTTTCCCTGCTATGCTTGACTGTCTTGCATCTCCGGAAGAGAACCCTTGCCAGAGGAACAACACATTCTGGGCATGTTTCGGCGGATATGTGACTGCTCCTCATTCATGGACGAGGACGAATTTGTATTCGACTTTCAATATTGACGATGCATGGAACCAGTGGACTGTTGACTGGTATTACACTGCCGAGGGCGGAAAAGGTCTCTATCCGGGATGGTTCTCTGTCCAGAGGCTTACCGAGGGCAAGGGGTATTATTTCCAGATGGCCCAGCTTCTCCGTGTGTATGTGATGCAGATGGTGGCTTCCCTTCAGGGACCTCTTCCTTATTCCAAGGTTGCCAACGGTGATTTCTATGTGTCTTATGATGATGAGCGCACTGCATGGCACGCTATGTTTGACGACCTTGATGCTGCCATTGTCGAAATCCAGAGCGCCGCGGCTTCCGGCTCGGCTCCTTTGGCTGCAGTTGACCGCATCTATGGCGGTGACAATGTGAAGTGGCTCAAGTTCGCAAATACACTCAAACTCCGTATGGCAATGCGCATCAGCAATGTAGAGCCTGAATATGCGAAGCAGAAGGCAGAGGAGGCTGTTGCCTCAGGAGTGATGGAGGGCATTTCAGACAGCGCATATGACAATCTCAATGGCCGTTACAATAATGGTTTCTATACTCTTGCGGTAGGCTGGGGTGGTGAGGTAATGGCAAATGCCTGCATCACTTCATATATGAACGGTTATCAGGACCCTCGCCGTGAGAAGTATTTCCTTCCCTCTGCTCATGACGGCTCTTATATGGGAGTGCGTTCCGGAATCGCCGGCATGAACAAGTCAAATTATGTCGAGTATTCTCATATGATTTATTCTGAGGAGGCCAACAAGACTGCCCCGATGCCAGTCATGCTTGCTTCCGAGGCTGCCTTCCTTCGTGCCGAGGGTGCGTTGAAAGGCTGGAACATGGGAGGAGACGCCAAGAGTTTCTACGAGCAGGGAATACGCCTCTCATTCGACCAGTGGGGTGCTTCAGGAGCTTCCGACTATATCGCGAATTCGACCCGTGTCCCTGGAGATTACGTTGATTCCAAGACGCCTGCCAACAATATTGCCAACAAGTGCAAGGTAACTGTAGCATGGGAGGACAACGTGTCAGATGCCAAGAAACTTGAGCGTATAATCACACAGAAATGGATTGCCGGCTATCCTAACGGACTTGAGGCATGGAGTGATTTCCGCCGTACCGGATATCCTTACATCTTCCCTCCTAAGGACAACATGTCCAATAATGAAGTTGATTCGGAACTTGGACAGAGACGTCTCCGTTTCTCTCAGAGCGAGTACAACAGAAACAATGACAATGTGACTGCAGCCGTGCAGATGCTCTCAAACAAGCAGGATAAGGATTATACCGACCTCTGGTGGGCGCAGAATCAGAAAAAATATTAGAAATGGAAATGATTCCGCAAAACGAATTTATAATGAAAAAGAGAATACATATCATTTCAGCATTTTTCCTCCTTATGATGGCTGCCGCATCATGCAGCGACTGGACAAAGCCTGAGGCTAATGTATATGAGCCTGCAGGCGTTGAAGGTTCGGATAAGGATGAGGAGTATTATGCTAATCTACGTGCCTGGAAAGCTTCACGCATGGTAGATGAGAGCGGTGTTCCTAACCGTTCTGTCTCATTCGGCTGGTTCAGCGACTGGACCGGTGTCGGAGTCAACATGTCAAACCAGCTTATGGGGCTTCCTGATTCTGTGGATTTCGTATCCATGTGGGGCAACTGGCATGGCTTGAGCCCGGAGAAGAAGGAAGACCTTCGCAAGGTACAGGAAATCAAGGGTACAAAAGTCCTCATGTGCTTCATCATCGGAAATATCGGAGACCAGACTACCCCACAGGAGGTGAGGACAAGCAAAAATGTGAATGGAGTCCAGTATTCCACGGAGCAGGATGCGGTAAATGCCTATTGGGGGTGGAACGAGGATAAGGAGGCAGCGATACGCAAATATGCGCGTTCAATCCTTGATACTATAAAAGTGTATAACTGGGATGGCTTCGACCTTGACCTCGAGCCTCATTACGGTTCCGCAGGAAACATAGCTTCTTATCCGGAAAGGCTTCATATGCTTCTTGACGAGATGTCCAAGGAACTCGGACCTAAATCCGGAACAGATAAGCTGCTTTGCGTGGACGGTGAGCCTGATTGGCTTCTTCCCGAGGACGGGCCGCTGCTTGACTATTTCATCATCCAGGCATATTATGACGGAAGTGACTCAAGCATTGACGGCCGTCTTGACGGGCTGTTCAGAACATATTCAGATATATATTCACGTGAAGCCATTGTAGGAAAGACAATCCTTTGTGTCAACTATGAGTCATATGGCACATCCGGCGGAGGCTCATACAATTCAAGGGTTCTTGGCCGTACTTTCAAACTGAACGGCTATGCGGCTTACCGCTACCCTGAGGTGGAGGCGCCTATCGGAGGAATCGGAGCTTTCCGAATGATTTTTGACAAAGACTATGCGTTTTTCAGGGAGGCGATGAAGACATTGCATTCCGGGAACATCGGGACTAACGAATAATTGTTTGAAGATATGAAGATAAACATAATAAAAGCCGGCATATTGCTTATTTCCGCTGCAGTTTTGGGCGCATGCGACAATGCAGGATATCAGGAAGTGGAAAACGGCATTTTCATCAGCGAGGCGGCACCTTCAACCACGTTCAACAAGCAGATTGAGAATCTGACCGTCAAGGGTGATGTCAGCACTGCCATACATGTCCGTCTTGCTCAGCCTCTTGACAAGGATGTGCATGTAAAGCTCGGATTGGCTGAAAGCTTTGTTGCCGAGTATAATGCCACTTATGGGGCGAACTATGAGATTCTGTCCGAGGAATATCTTTCTTTTGACAGGGAAACGGTGATTCCGGCGGGAAGCCTGTCGTCGGATGCTGTGAACATCAACATCAAGAGGTATCCTACCGGTGACGGTATCGCATACTGCGTGCCTGTCTGCATCGAGTCTGCTGACGCTGATATTGAGATTATGCCTGCGAGCGGACGTATCATGTACATGCTTACTGCACCTCTCATGCAGAAGGTTCCGGGAATCGTTTCTTCAACCGTTCCGACAGGTACCGGTGATTGGGGCGTTGCGACCAATGAGTGGACTTTGGAAGGATGGGTGAACATGGGTTCTTTCCCTATCAATAACCAGGCGATTTTCACAGGTGACTGTACAAATCCTGACGGAGGATGGAATGAGATTTATGTCCGTTTCGGAGATGCCAATGTCCCTTATGACGTAATGCAGATAAAGACAGGTGGCTCGCAGTGGGAGAGCACTACGAAATTCACCCGTAACACATGGTATCATGTGGCTATATCTTATGCAAACGGCAAGGCTGTGCTTTATGTGAACGGCCAGGAGGACAGTTCTAAGGACATAACTGCCTCATACCTTATAAATAACCTCACTTTGTGCGGCTCCGGCAGCTATTTCAGGACTACGGCATTGATGGCCCAGGTACGTTTCTGGAAGAAGGCTCTTGCGCCTGCTGTCATCAAGGATGCCATGAACAGGGAGGTCCCGGCTGACTCAGACGGCCTGTTCGGCTATTGGAAACTGAATGAGGGCGAAGGTGACAAATTCAAGGATTCTACATCAAATGGCTTTGATTTGACCTGTACCAATGCACCTTCATGGTCGTCTTATGAGGTTGACTTTACAGACCCTAATGCAAAAGAAGAGTAGGAGACCATAGTCTATATGCAGAAAGCGGCGGAGTGGAATGCTCCGCCGTCTTTTTTTTGACTTGTCACAGAAAGAAAACGAGGATGGCTGCATTGCGGCCATCCTCGTTTTGTCTTGCTTGTTGATGAATTATTTTGAAGACTCTACAGAGACCTTTCTGAAATCTTTCATCAGCTTCATGATGTTAAGCGCAGCTTTGCGGGCACGTGCTCCAGCAGCCTTGTTGCCTTTCTCTACCTGAGCCTCGGCATTCTGCGCGAACACCTCGTACTCTGCTTTGATCTGATCTACAAGCTCTTTCATTTCCTAAATTTTTAGTAGTTCGTTAAACATTAATCGTCAAAAGTTCCGGCAAGATATGGAAACTCTTTGAGATTTGCAAATTTTTGTCAGTAATTCTTTGAAATTTACCGCAATAGGCTTTGCCCAGGCAAAATTTCATGCCTGCCTGGGCTTTGTGTTGACTGTGTTCATGGCCCTGTCCGGACCTATTGTGGCCCAGGCCTTTACACCATCAATTACCCTTGCGCATATGTCCTTCATCTGCTCCTGCTCTTCCTCGCTAAGTTTCCCGAGCACGAAGCCGACCTGCTGCCCCCGTCCGAAATCGTTTCCGATGCCGACGCGGATACGGGCATATTCCTGCGTACCGATAAGCTCGGTTATGTTGGCAAGTCCGTTATGGCCTCCTGCGCTGCCGTTCTTGCGGAGACGCAGCGTGCCGAAAGGAATGTTCAGGTCGTCCGATATGACCATGAGGTTCTCGGCCGGAATCTTCAGCTCGTTCATCCAGTAGCGTACAGCCTTGCCGCTGAGGTTCATGTAGGTTGACGGCTTGAGAAGGATGAATTTCCTTCCTTTGAACGATACTGAGGCTGTGCTCCCGTAACGTCCCTGCTCAAAAACAATATTGGATGCCTGAGCCCAGGCATCCAATACCATAAATCCCATGTTGTGTCTGGTTCCGGCGTATTCCGCGCCAATGTTCCCCAGACCTGCAACCAAGTAATTCATTGCGGGTCAGATGATTACTTTCCCTGCTCCATCTTTGCCTGCTGAGTTGCACGTGTTGGACGTACTGAGCAGATGATAGTGGCCTTAGGTGACACGATTGTAACGCCTTCGTAGTTGAGGTCGCCGGCAACAATCTGCTTGCCTATCATGAGGTGTGTGGAATCAACCTCGAGCATGTCAGGAAGATTGTTCATCATGGCGCTTACGCGGAGCTTGCGGCTTGAGATGAGGAGCTTACCACCGAGTTTCACACCCTCTGAGTGTCCGGTTACCTTTACTGGAATGTCGATTGTGACAGGCTTGCTCTCACATACTGCAAGGAGGTCAACGTGAATGGCCTCGTCAGTTACAGGGTGATACTGTACTTCGTGAAGCACTGCGAAATATTTCTGGCCGTTGTCCAGGCTCAGGTCGATGATGTACGAGTTCGGAGTGTGGGTGATTGTCTTGAGGTCTTTTGCGTCAACTGTGAAGAGTACGTTCTCCATACCGAGTCCATAGATGTTGCAAGGGACCTTTCCCTCTTTGCGCACTGCCTTTACGGCTGCCTTGCTGCCGGCCTCGCGGACCTGGCCATTGAGATCAATGTGTTTCATTGTCGTATTGATTTTAAAATGTGTTACTCAGTCCGGATTTGCTCCGGACCCCATTGCACCAAAAAGCACATGGCTTTTTATGGGGCCGCAAATATATGCAATTTCCCCGAGACTGCAAAATGTCTTTTTATTCCACCAGTCCGGTGGCACGGTTCCAGGCCAGTGTCCTGTAGTATTTGTCCAGTTCCGGGTGCCCGTGGCAAGGAAGATACATCGACAAGCCGCAGTGCGTATCTATGTCAAAGCCTCCGTCATATGCGGACCCGTGGATGAAAGATGGTGTGGCGGCCTTGTAGCTGATGCAGCCGGAGATTGCCATCCTCAGCTCTTCCAGTTCGGCGGCGTCTGCGCCTGCTTCAGTCAGGATGCTTTCAAGGTCGTAGAACCAGTGGTAGCTGTATCTGTAGTACCGCTGCACCTTGTCCGGGTCTATGAAGCCCAGGCCGCTCCTGTATTTGCTGAACAGTCTCCTGCATGTCCGGGCGACAGGCTCCAGGCGGCTGCAGTCCACGAGCGATATGGTCGCGGACCTGTTGAGTCCGGACTGGATGTCGTATCTTGTGAAATAGTCCTCACATACTTTTTTAGGGTCGGAGACGCTGTTGCGCAGAAGATGCTCGGCGAGAGTGGTGTAGTCGAAGCCTTCCGCAAGGACTTCTGCCTGCGAGAAACCTGCCAGGACGCATTTCTCCCTCAGTTCGTATGCCACCTCGATTCCGCCCATGAGACATGCGTCGAAAAGGATGTAGTCCAGTTTCATCGGTATGGCCGCAGCAAAGTCGTCAAGCTCGATTTCGTATGACATCCTGCCTGCACGGTCCTGCCCGATGCTTTTTACTGCCGGAAGTGACGAGTCGGTGAAAGGTTCAGTATAAGGAACAGGCTCCGGACCGTGGAACGTCATCCCTGACATTTCCTTTCCGCCGTACAATGCCGTTCCCTTTTCCTTGAACACGTATTTGTTGGGGTCCGAATAGAATCCTGCCGGGAGATAGCCAGTGGCATGTGACGAGAACAGCAGGCCGTATCCCTTGGCCGGGAAATTCTCCTTGACATATGTGAGCACGAGATTCAGTGTGCCGGCGGATGCTGATATGGTTTCCGCCGGATATGTGACCAGCGTGTCGGTAACTGCTTTCCCGTCCTGTCCCTTGTAAAGCCTCATGAGCACCGGTGAGGACGGCGTTGAATAATTGCCTGGGGATAAGGTGCTGTGCGAATAAACGAGGAGGACATCTTCACTGCGCCTGTTGTCCGGCAGCCAGCCTTTCTTCAGGTCTTCGAAATTGATGTTCAGATAGCCGCTTATTGAATTGAATCCTGCCGAGTAAAGCAGGAGGACTTTCCTTGTTTCCGGGCTTGGCACGCGGTCTCCGTGACCGGGCCTGTCTGAAGGCATGTTCCCGAATTTTGTGTCGTAGCCCCAGTCGGGGGCGCATGATAAGAGCAGGGCCGAGGCGATTCCCAGGGCTATAATTTTTGCGGCTGACGATATTTTCATTGCTATGATGTTCATTCTGTAATTTCTAATGGTTCACAAAGATAAGCGGTTTTTCTGAAAATTGATTACCTTTGTAAGTTCGCCGCATTCTATTGCGGTGCGGTTTTGGAAATAAATAATTAATATAGTATGAAATTCAGATTTGGAATGGCAACAATTGCAGGCTTGGCCGCAGCCTTGGTCTCATGTTCTGACAAAGCGGCGCAGGAAGATGACTTCAAATATCTTATCGACGAATTTG
>ERZ778513.1615-NODE-1615-length-12888-cov-90.233539_pt1 | contig 12888 bp, 17 predicted proteins | sample MGYA00510345_ERZ778513 | MGnify/ENA primary metagenome ERZ778513 (study PRJEB29527, sample SAMN07138966) | mouse gut metagenome | material: feces | host: mouse | place: China:Nanjing | collected 2016-01-25 ... | reverse complement strand
TTACAACAGCGGTAACAGGATTAAAGACAGTCGTAACAGCAATCGGAGCAGGCGTTGGAGTATGGGGCGTTATCAATCTTCTTGAGGGATATGGAAATGATAATCCGGGCGCAAATGCTCATGTACGGTAAAGAAGCAAGCAACCGAAAACAAGAGATAGACCGCCAGCACCACACTATTCCGAACCAAAGAAGCCAAAAACCAAAAGACAAGCATTATGGAAATGTGCATAACAGGCTATGGAATCATGGATAACTCTATTCACAGCACATGGAAAAGCTAAAGTGCAGCTTTCCCACGTCCTGCAAACAGCGTTACCCACAATTCCATAAGATAGCCAGTTATACACATTCCCACAATGCCGACGACGACGGAATCTCTTTCATTCCTGTATTGACAAAGAAATCATAAAATAAAAATTATTTTGAGTATTGCAGTTCATTTTTTAGAAGAATGTAATTTCCTTTCAAAAATGGCTTGTTCTTCACCCCATTTTTTTAGTTCTTGTAATGCTGGAACTAATTTCAATCCGGCTTGTGTTAAACCGTATTCTACATGAGGGGGAATTTCTGAATACTGAATACGAGTAACTAAACCATGTGCTTCTAATTCTTGTAACGAGCGAGTTAACATAACATTAGTGATACCATGAACCTGTCTTTTTAATTCATTGTAGCGTATGTTTCCATAAGATAATTTCCATAAAATCGGTAATTTCCAACGACCACTAAGAAGATTAAGCGCACTCACTACTTCACAAGAACCATCATACAAATTATCATCATTCATTTTACCACCACCATTTAGGGCACAAAAATGTGCGTACTTGTATTTTTGTATCTTAAAGCTATACTGAAATTATAACAAATATTCTTTGAATGTAAATAGAAAGGAAACTCTTTATGAAAGCAATAGCAATTAACGGTAGTCCAAGAAAAAACTGGAATACAGCTACTCTCCTAAAGAAATCTCTTGAGGGAGCAGCGTCTATCGGTGCAGAAACAGAATTGATTCATCTTTATGATTTAGATTTTAAAGGCTGTTGTAGTTGTTTTGATTGCAAAAAATTGGAAAGTAACCTTGGTAGATATTGTGCAATGAAAGACGATTTGACAGAAGTGCTAAAAATAATTTTATCAAGTGATATTTTAATAATTGGCTCCCCAATTTACTTAGGTAATATTACGGGAGAAATGAAATCATTTATGGAGCGTTTGATATTTACAAATCTATCTTATGATTCGGCAGACCGTACAAATTTTACAGGTGTAATTCATTCTGGTTTTGTTTACACTATGGGATTGCCACATGAAATGATTGAATCGTTTGGTTATAAATATATTTTTGAAAATAATAAACGTTATTTGCAACTTTTAAATGGGATTTCTGAATATATCATTTCGGCAGATTGTTACCAGTTTGATGATTATTCAAAATACGCAACATCAAATTTTAGTGAGGAACATAAGGCGGAAATCAGAGAAAAGCGATTTCCAATAGATTGTCAAAACGCCTTTGAAATGGGGGAAAAATTAGCATTATATGTAAGCAATCAAAGTGCGACAATCTAAAAAGTTGTTCCTCACTTGCAGTAAAGAGGTTAAGTGCTTTTTCCATGTTTTTGATAAGAATGGTATGATTTTCCCCAATTACATAACTGCGCTAAAATCGGTTTGAGGGTAGCACCCAATTCGCTTAGTGAATATTCCACTTTAGGCGGGATTTCCGGGAAAACTTTTCGGACAATAATTCCCTGTTCCTCTAATTCCCGAAGTTGCTGTGTCAATGTTTTTGTAGTGATGTTGCCCAAAAGCCGTTGTAATTCATTAAAGCGGATTGTTCCACTTGATAAATGCCATAATATTTTCAGTTTCCATTTTCCGCTTAATATATTTAGTCCAACCTCAACAGGGCATTGTTCATCAACCGCTTGCGATTTAGCCATAATTTACCATTCCTTTCACAGTGTCAAAAAAGATACTTTATATCAAAAAAGTGCGTACTTAACTTTGGACTTTGTTAGTGCTACCCTTATTATATCAAACGTGTCAAGGAGGCGCAAATATGGTTATTGACAGTCATGAACACATCATGTTTCCAACAAAAGTACAGTTGGATAAAATGGACGCTGCCGGAGTAGACAAGACAATTTTATTTTGCTCTGCCCCACACCCTGAAAAAGCAGACAATCTGAATGAGCTTGAAACAGAAATGAACACATTATACAAGATACTTGCAGGGACAAATAGCCAAGAAGATAACATGAAACGATTAGAAAAAAATATTTCAGAAATCACTACGACAGTAAACGAATATCCTAACCGTTTTTGGGGCTTTGGTTCTGTTCCGTTGGGATTGGGCTTAGAAGAAACACAAAATTGGATAGATTCGCAAATCACAGCTCATTCTTTGTGTGGAATAGGCGAATTTACTCCCGGAAATGAGCAGCAGATTTTACAGTTAGATGTAGTGTTTCAAGCGATAAGAAACACAAGGTTATATCCTGTTTGGGTGCATACTTTTAACCCGGTTACATTGAATGGTATAAATCTGCTAATGCAATTATGTGTAAGATACCCGGAAGTGCCTGTTATCTTCGGACATTTAGGCGGTTCTAACTGGATAGATGTGATTAAATTTGCAAAGGAACATGATAGTATCTATTTAGACCTTTCAGCGGCTTTTGCTTCTATCGCTACAAAAATGGCATTAGTTGAGTTGCCGGAAAAATGCCTGTACAGTTCCGACGCTCCTTATGGAGAACCGTATTTGTATAAGCAGCTTATTGAATTTGTAAGCCCCAGTCAATCAATAGAAAAAATGGCATTGGGTGAAAATATTTTAAGATTGCTGGATAGCATGAATTTATTTTAAAACATACCCATTCCATAAAACAGTAACCCGTCAACAGTGTTTCCTTTTGGGAGGAAAGGAGGAATTTTCTATGCCTTGCACAGAAGCGTACAAAGAGCATATCATGTATACGTTCAACGGCTTTTGCAAAACCGTCATACGCCACGCGGCTATCAACGCATGGCGTGACAGGAGCAGACGGCGGCAAAAAGAAATATCCCTTGAATACCTCACAGAAGAAAAGTTTTACCCTTTAGGCACAACAGACGAATACTTTGAAGCACCCTATGAAGAACACCCAATAACGATATGCGGTCAGACTGTTATCCTCACCAATGGGGAACTTGCCGCTGCCTTGTTATCCCTGCCGGAGAAAAACCGGGAAATCATTTTCCTTTATTTTTTCGGAAATTATACACAGCGGGAAATCGGGGAAATGTACGGACGCTGCCGGAGTACGACCGGGTATCAAATCCGCAGGACTTTACAGCTTCTGCACAAAGAAATGGAGGTGCTTTCACATGGGGAATCCGAACCTTTTGCCCTATGAAACGATTGTCCGGGCGACCAGCGGAGAGCCGGAAGCCGTGGACGAGGTTTTACGGCATTATAGCAAGCGAATCCGAATTGCCGCCATTGAAAACGGGCATATTGACAGGGATACCGAGGATAGTATAAAACAGCGGCTTGTTGCAGCCCTGTTTAAGTTTCGCTTTGACACAAGCGGATAAATATTGTATATTAAATCCCGTGATGATTGAAAAACAAAGAAGCGAAAACGGCAACTTTTTATGCGGTTTGACATGGAGAAAATCTGTAAAAGATTAAGAGGTAAGGTAATATGCAGGAAAGAGAAAAAACAATTCGTTTATGGTTCGATATGTGGCTACGCCAAGAGGATTTAGGAATAGATGATATTTTTACAGATGATGTTATCTATACCGAAAGCTGGTGTCCCAAATATGAAAACCGGGTAACGGTAAAACACTGGTTTAATGAGTGGAATACCCGCGGTAAAGTCCTTGTATGGGAAGTAAAACAGTTTTTTCATAAAGACAATCAAACTGTTGTGGAATGGTATTTCAAAAATAAAATGAACAATGGCAATATCGAGGAATTTGACGGAGTATCGCTTATTGAATGGGCAAGTAATAACAAAATAAAATCTTTAAAGGAGTTTGGCTGCAATCTACATAATTACAACCCATATCAAAGCAGTGACGAGCCCAAATTTAAGACTGAAAAAGCTAATTGGTTTTGAATAGGGCAATCTACATTTGAAAACTGAATATCGCAATACACTGAAACAGGAAATCAAGAAAAGGTTTCCTGTTTTTTTGCACCCATTTTTGGCATTTTCAAAAATCGCCGGTATTATGCCATGCAAAGGGGAAATAGAAAGAAATCCCCTCTCCCGTTTGGTAAATCCGGAAGTTATCCGTGGAGGGCGAAAAGAAATTTTCACAAATTCCCGCCTATTCGGGCTTGCGTGGTGTTGTAAGGAATGAGGGGAATTTCTGCAAATCAACGTCCATTTTCCTTTTTGCTGGTTTGTAGGTATTAGCGAGAGAAATATCGCCGCTGCTTTGGCAAAATCCCCGCTTGCGGCACTAAAGGTATTGACGGAAGCCCACACAGAGGAAGCCGCCACTTTCTTAGAGCAAGATTCTACCACAGTACCAAATTTCGCTAATCGCTCATTTTGTCCTGCGGGAATCTTGTTGGGGTTGCCACCCCAAGCCCGCCTTTTGCGGCTTGCGCCGCTTGAAAAAATCCACCCACGAAAGGAGGTTCACAGCCATGAAAAGATACAACACGCCCCACCGCCACCGGGTAATCAAGACACGCTTGACCGAGGAAGAATACGCCGAGTTTTCCGAGCGTGTCACCCTCTGCAAAATGAGCCAAGCCGAGTTTATCCGGCAAGCCCTTATCAAGTCAAGCATACGCCCGGTTATCACCGTTTCCCCGGTCAATGATGAACTGCTCTCTGCCGTTGGGAAACTCACAGCCGAGTACGGGAAAATCGGCGGCAACTTGAATCAGATTGCCCGCTGTCTGAATGAGTACGGCGCACCTTATAACGCCCTCTCCCAAGAGGTACGAGCCGCCATAGCGGAGCTTGCCGCCTTGAAGTTTGAAGTCTTGCAGAAAGTAGGTGAAGCCGTTGGCAACGTTCAAACATATCAGCTCTAAAAATGCCGACTATGGGGCGGCTGAACAGTACCTAACCTTTGAGCATGACGAGTTTACCATGAAGCCCACACTGGACGGAAACGGGCAGATAATACCGAGGACAGGCTATCTCATTTCCTCTCTGAATTGCGGCGGGGAAGATTTCGCCATAGCGTGTATGCGCTCCAATCTGAAATACGGCAAGAACCAAAAGCGGGAGGACGTAAAGAGCCACCATTACATTATCAGTTTTGACCCCCGTGACGCTGCCGACAACGGCTTGACCGTAGACCGGGCGCAACAGTTAGGCGAGCAGTTCTGTAAAGAGCATTTCCCCGGACACCAAGCCCTTGTATGCACCCACCCGGACGGGCATAACCACAGCGGCAACATTCATGTGCATATCGTAATCAATTCCCTACGGATTGCGGAAGTGCCGCTATTGCCCTACATGGAAAGACCAGCGGACACAAGGGAGGGCTGCAAGCACCGCTGTACGGACGCAGCTATGGAATATTTCAAAGCGGAAGTCATGGAGATGTGCCACCGGGAAAACCTCTATCAGATTGACCTGCTGAACGGGAGCAAGAACCGAGTTACCGAGCGTGAGTATTGGGCGAAGCGGAAAGGACAAGCCGCACTGGATAAAGAGAACGCTTCCCTTGCCGCCGCAGGTGAGCCGCCCAAACTTACGAAATTTGAAACCGACAAAGAGAAGCTGCGGCGCACGATCCGCACCGCCCTGTCCTCTGCCGTTTCCTTTGAGGACTTTTCCGGGAAGCTGTTACAGCAAGGCGTGACCGTCAAGGAGAGCCGGGGGAGGTTATCGTATCTCACGCCGGACAGGACGAAGCCAATCACCGCCCGGAAATTAGGTGATGATTTTGACCGTGCCGCCGTACTGGAAGCACTCACCATAAACGCACAGAACGCCGTCAGGGCTGCCGAAAAGCCCATACCCAAACAGGAAATACCTACGGAGCATAAAAGACCGCTTACAGCGCAACAAAGCCGCTATAAACGCCCCAAAGAATGACGGAGTACAGCGCATGGTAGACATAGCCGCCAAGAAAGCCGAGGGCAAAGGGAAAGGCTACGAGAAATGGGCGACTTTGCACAATCTGAAGCAAATGGCGGCGACAATGAGTATTTATGAGGAATCCGGCTTTTCTTCCCCGGAAGAACTGGAAGCCGCCCTTGCCGCCGCCAGTGCCGGGCTGCATGAAGTGACCGGGAAACTGAAAGCCGTGGAAAGCACCTTGCGGGAGAAAAAGGACTTGCAGAAACAGTTATTGGCGTACATCAAGACCAAGCCAGCCCGTGACGGATTGCGGGCGCAGAAAACGGAGAAAGCCCGGAGAGCCTACCGGGAGCAGCACGAAAGCGAGTTTATCATTTCCGAATCTGCCGCCCGGTATTTCAAGGCAAAGGGAATCTCCAAGATACCAGCGTCCAAAGCATTGCAGACCGAGATTGAGCAGCTTACCAAAGAGAAAAACGCCCTTTACAACGAGTACCGGGAGAAGAAAGCGAACGTCCGGGAATTGCAGACCGTGAAAAGCAATCTTGACAAGATATTACGCCGTGAGCCGGAACGGGGAAAGGGGCGGGAAAATGAACGGTAAACGCCCATACATGGACTACCAGCAACACAGAGCCGCCCGCCGCCTTGTGCATGAGTGCTGCAACTACGATAACGGCAACTGTATCTTGCTGGATAACGGCGAGCCTTGCGTATGTGTACAGAGTATCAGCTATTCCCTTATGTGCCGCTGGTTCATTGCCGCCGTGCTGCCGCTGGACGGGAAACTGGAAGCCGCCCTGCTCCACCGGGCAGACAGGAAACGCTGTACCGAGTGCGGCGGGTATTTTCTCCCCAAATCCAACCGGGGGAAATACTGCCCGGATTGCGCCGCAAGAGTGCGCCGCCGGAAAGAAGCCGAGCGTCAGCGGAAAAGATACCACCTTTCTACGCATTTAGGCTATGAAAGAAGCCCGTAAATCAAGGCTTTTTTGACCGCCCTCAAAGGGTAGCCGATACATTTATCCTTTACCCCCACAAAAGCTGCTTTAAATGCGTAACAGAAGCCACAGAACAGACCAAAGGAGGAACGAATGGCAGACAACCGCAAATATTACTACCTAAAGCTGAAAGAGAGCTATTTTGACGAGGACGCTATCGTGCTGCTGGAAAGTATGCAGGACGGTATGCTCTACTCAAACATTCTCTTGAAGCTGTACCTAAAATCGCTGAAAAACGGGGGAAAGCTCCAGCTTGCCGAGAATATCCCCTACACCGCACAGATGATAGCCACAATCACCCGCCAGCAAGTCGGCACAGTGGAGAGGGCTTTGCAGATTTTTATGAAACTGGGGCTTGTAGAACCCTTGCAGAACGGGGCTTTGTACATGAGCAACATTGAACTCTTAATCGGTCAGTCCTCTACCGAGGGGGAGCGCAAACGCCGGGCAAGGCGGGCTTTGCAGGAACAGAAAGCCTTGCCGGAAGCCGTGGCGGACAAACGTCCACCATATGGGGCGGACATTTGTCCACCAGAGATAGAGATAGAGAAAGAGATAGATATAGAGTTAGAGATAAAGAGAGAGGGAGAGCTAAAGAAAGGACAGACAGCCCCCGCCCCTTTTGGCAGATATGAAAACGTATTTTTGTCAGAAAAAGAGCTTGCGGAGCTGCAAGAGGAACTTCCCGGCAAATGGGAGTATTACATAGACCGCCTATCCGGCTATATCGCTTCCAGCGGGAAGAAATACAAGAACCATGCCGCCACTATCCGGCGTTGGGCGGCTGATGACAGGGCAAAGGGGAAGCCGAAAAAGGGAATCCCCGATTATTCCTACAAAGAGGGCGAGAGCCTTTGACCGCATAGACACAACGCCCCGTAAACAGGGCGTAAAAGACCATGAACAAGGAGGAACGATTTTATGTGTGATTACGATAACGCTATTTTCCGGCTTGCCACGGCACAGGAAGCAGAGCCGGAGGACTACACGGGCGAGGACGGGCTTTTATATTGCGGGAGCTGCCGCCAGCCCAAAGAAGCCTACTTCCCGGAGGGCAAGACCTTTTTCGGACGTGACCGCCACCCCAAAGAATGTGACTGCCAGCGGAAACGCCGGGAAACGCTGGAAGCCGCAGACCGGGAACACAAGCACCGGGAGGAAGTGGAACGGCTGAAAAGAAAGGGCTTCACAGACCCGGCTATGCGGGAATGGACTTTCGGGAACGACAACGGGAAATGCCCGCAAATGTGCTATGCCCGTGAATATGTGGAGCTATGGGAGCAGATGAAAGATGAAAACCACGGATTGATTTTGTGGGGAAGTGTCGGCACAGGGAAAAGCTATTTTGCCGGGTGTATCGCCAATGCCCTCATGGAGAAAGAGATTTCCGTGTGCATGACAAACTTTGCGGCGATACTCAACGACCTTGCCGCCAGCTTCAAAGACCGCAACGAATATATCTCCCATCTTTGCAGCTTCCCCTTGCTTATCCTTGACGATTTCGGCATGGAGCGTGGCACGGAATACGGGCTTGAACAGGTTTACAACGTGATTGACAGCCGATACCGCAGCAGAAAGCCGCTGATTGTCACAACAAATTTGACGCTGGAAGAATTGCAGAACCCGGAGGACACCGCCCACGCCCGCATTTATGACCGCCTTACGGAAATGTGCTGCCCCGTCTGCATTACCGGGGAGAATTTCAGAAAAGCCAAAGCACAGGCGAAAATGGAACGCCTTAAAACGCTGCTGAACAGAAAGGAGAGCCTATGACCGACACCCCCAACAGAAGCACCGCCACTACCGCCCGCCGCCCGGATTGCGTGACCGAGGTACGCCGGGGGAACACCGTCCTTGTGGTTTCCGGCTACTTCAAACAGGACACCACCGCCACCGCCGCCGACAAGATGATGAAAGTGCTGGAAGCGGAAAGCGCAGCCGGACACAAGCCGTCTTTTACCGCCTAAGCCGTGACATGGAAAAGCGGTCATGCCGGGAGCGTGACCGCTGGATAGCTTATCGTTTCTGATACACTAATTCCACAATGCCATTACTGTTTTTTGATGTAATGAGCCGTAAATCTGTTTTTCGGTCTATCACATCAAAAAGGCGAATACCATTCCCCAAAATCGTTGGAATGACAGAAATATGGTATTTATCAATCAGATTGTTTTGCATGAGCTGATGAACAATGTCAGCCCCGCCGCATATCCAAATATCCTTGCCGTTTTTTTGTTTTAAGCTGTTGACAAGCGTACACGGATTTTCTGAAACAAAGGTTACATTGCTTTTTGGCGAACAATCCCTATGTGTGATTACATAGCTTTGCAGATTGTCATATACCCATTCTCCGGGCGATAAGTCCGTTACAATCTGATGATAGGTAGTCCAGCCCATAATAACAGTATCAACGTTGTTTACAAAATCTGCATAGCTGTCATCGCCCTCAACATCGCTGTCCTGCCCAACCAGCCAGTCAACCTTACCGTCCGTATCTGCAATATACCCGTCAAGGCTCATGGCAATAAATAAAACGATTTTCCGCATTTTTAATCTCCCATTTCACATGAATTTTTAATGACATTATATCATGTGGGAGGAAAAATAGCCACTGTTTATATATGATAATCCATGAAAGAGGATTTGCAAATTTAATGTCTGTAAAGAAGCAAAAAGGACTGTACAGCCAGCCCCGCCCTATGGTATAATAGACATACGGAATAGTGGGCTGGCTGTCGGAAACGGAGGAATCTATGTCAAGACAGACCACCACAACACTTATCACCGCCCTTTATCCGAGGTTATCCCATGAGGACGAGCTGCAAGGCGAGAGCAATTCCATAAGCAACCAGAAGCGAATCCTTGAAAACTACGCAAAACAGAACGGCTTCGGCAATCTGAAATGGTACACGGACGACGGTTATTCCGGGGCGAATTTCCAAAGACCCGGCTTCCAGTCCATGCTTGCCGACATTGAAGCGGGGCTTGTGGGAACGGTTATCGTAAAGGATATGTCACGGTTAGGGCGAAACTATCTACAAGTGGGAATGTACACGGAAATGATTTTCCCACAGAAAAACGTCCGTTTCATTGCTATCAATGACGGCGTTGACAGCGCACAGGGCGACAACGATTTTGCCCCCTTGCGTAACATTTTTAACGAATGGCTGGTGAGGGATACGAGCAAGAAAATCCGGGCGGTAAAACGCTCAAAAGGCATGAGTGGGAAGCCTGTCACAAGCAAGCCCGTGTATGGCTACCTCATGGACGAGGACGAAAATTTCATCATTGACGAAGAAGCCGCCCCCGTGGTGAAGCAGATATACAGCTTATGCCTTGCCGGGAATGGACCGACCAAGATAGCCCGTGTCTTGACGGAACAGCAGACACCCACGCCGGGAACGCTGGAATACCGCCGGACGGGAAGCACACGCCGCTACCACCCCGGCTATGAGTGCAGGTGGGCGACAAACACCGTGGCGCATATCCTTGAAAACCGGGAGTACACGGGCTGCCTTGTGAACTTCAAGACCGAGAAAGTGTCCTACAAGGTAAAGCAGAGCAAGGAGAACCCCGAAGAAAAGCAGGTAATCTTTGAGAACCACCACGAGCAGATAATCGACAAGGACACATGGGAGCGTGTGCAGGAGCTACGCAAACAGCGCAAACGCCCCAACCGCTATGATGAAGTGGGATTGTTCTCCGGCATACTCTTTTGTGCGGATTGCGGCAGCGTCATGTACCAGCAGAGGTATCAGACCGAAAAACGGCGGCAGGACTGCTATATCTGCGGCAGCTACAAGAAGCGCACGGCAGACTGTACGGCGCATTTTATCCGCACCGACCTCTTGACCGAGGGAGTGACCGAGAATTTACGGAAAGTCACCAGCTACGCCGCAAAGCATGAAGCCCGGTTTATGAAGCTGTTGACCGACCAGACCGAGGACGGGAGCAAACGCCGCAACGCCGCCAAGAAGAAAGAGCTGGAAGCGGCAGAAAAACGGATTGCGGAACTCTCCGCTATCTTCAAGCGGCTGTATGAGGACAGCGTGGCGGGGCGCATATCGGACGAGCGTTTCACGGAACTTTCGGCAGACTACGAAGCCGAGCAAAAGGAACTGAAAGAGAAAGCCGCCGCTTTGCAGAGCGAACTTTCCAAAACGCTGGAAGCCACGGCAAACGCTGAAAAGTTTATGAACGTAGTCCGCAAGTACACCAGCTTTGAGGAACTCACCCCTACCCTGTTGCGGGAGTTTGTGGAGAAAATCGTAATCCACGAATCGGAAGCCCTTGACGGGAAACGCCGGGGGAAGCTCCGCAGACAGGAAATCGAAATCTATTACTCTTTTGTCGGCAAGGTAGAATTGCCCGACTAAAGCCCGACCCGTCCGGCAGTCAGCCGGACAGGGAACGGCAAAATTTTTTACACTTCTTTTACTTCTTTATCTCACATGAGCAAAGTCACAGGGCATGAAGCAGCTTATGGCGGGCGGCGGCGTTGCGCTGATCGGCATGACCCTTGTACCCCTGCTTTCCGGGCTGTTCGGCTAAAAAGCGCGGGTAAGAGCCTATGCAGAGCATACTTGACGCGATCACGGAATGGATAAAGGAAATCCTCATAGGAGCCATTAACGGGAACCTGTCAACTATGTTCGGGGACGTAAACGAGAAAGTCGGCACAATCGCCGCCGAGGTAGGGCAGACCCCGCAGGGCTGGAACGCGGGCATTTTCAGCATGATACGCTCATTATCGGAAAATGTCATTGTCCCCATTGCGGGGCTTGTCATTACCTACGTCCTATGCGTGGAGCTAATCAGCATGGTAACGGAAAAGAACAATATGCACGACGTTGACACATTTATGTTTTTCAAGTGGTTTTTCAAGGCGTGGGTGGCGGTCTACCTTGTCACCCACACCTTTGATATTACTATGGCAGTCTTTGACGTTGCGCAGCACGTCGTTTCCGGCGCGGCTGGGGTGATAAGCGGCAGCACGAATATTGATGTTGCCGCCGCCCTTGCTTCCATGCAGGAGGGGCTTGACGCAATGGAAATCCCCGAACTTTTATTGCTGGTTATGGAAACAAGCCTTGTGAGCCTTTGCATGAAAATTATGTCGGTGCTTATCACGGTTATCCTGTACGGCAGAATGATTGAAATTTACCTTTACTGTTCCGTGTCGCCTATCCCATTTGCAACAATGACAAACAGAGAATGGGGGCAGATCGGCAACAACTACTTAAAAGCCCTGTTCGCTATCGGTTTTCAAGGCTTCCTCATTATGGTGTGCGTCGGCATTTACGCGGTGCTGGTGAACAATATCACCGTGGCAGACAACCTACACAGCGCGATATTTTCCCTTGCGGCTTATACGGTGATCCTCTGCTTTTCCCTGTTCAAATCCGGCGCACTTGCGAAGTCGATATTTTCAGCGCATTAGTGGCGTGTCAAGGGTAGGGTGGAGATTTTGCGAAGCAAAATACGACCCGACCTTGACGCGGGAAGAACCCCATACAATAGGGACGGGCAAAGGGCATATATTGACCTTTGCCTTGACTGCCATAATGGGGGACTTGCAGGAATCACAGACGAAAGGAGGTACGAGAACCCATTGAAAAGAAATACGGCATAATCTACGCCGATCCCCCGTGGAAGTACGCACAGAAGCGGCTTTCCGGCGCGGCAGAACACCACTACCCGACCATGAGCATAGAGGAATTATGTGCGCTTTCAGTCGCGGATATTGCGGCAGAGGACAGCGCACTTTTTTTGTGGGCGACATTCCCCATATGCACTAACTTTATAAAAAGCAAAGAAGCTGCTGTCGGGTATGTTTTC
>ERZ778513.1607-NODE-1607-length-12919-cov-8.640703_pt1 | contig 12919 bp, 9 predicted proteins | sample MGYA00510345_ERZ778513 | MGnify/ENA primary metagenome ERZ778513 (study PRJEB29527, sample SAMN07138966) | mouse gut metagenome | material: feces | host: mouse | place: China:Nanjing | collected 2016-01-25 ... | reverse complement strand
AACCGGGTAAGGGAAGATATGCTATTTATTTTAGGTTAAATGAAAGAGCCGTGGATAATGATATATTAAAGAGGCTTATGTATAGTGGCTGTTTTAGAATTTGATTACTTTTGCAGTCTGGAATATGGCAGCTTATATTCAAAATTATACACAAAGGGAGAATAGAAGTATGCGCTTTAGATATTTTAAAAGTCCTGAGAAATAAGCAATTTATTGATTTAAAAGATGTCCTCACCATTATTCATAATAATCGTTATTGCCTCGATTTTACTTGTTGCACGTGTGATTGTGCAAGTGAATTTTAGAAAACGAGATTCGGAACTATCTGAAAAAATCAGTGAGATACTCTCAGATAGAAGCAAAAAATCGGATGATTGTCAGGGCAAAGAATTTCATAGCGATATCAAAGAAAAATGCTCGGTTTCTGATATAAAGGATGTTTTTGAAAATAAGTTTCAAGGCAAGATAGTTTCTGCATCTCAAAAAAGAAATTTTATTGTGGCCTATTCAGATATTTATGATCTGGCGTGTTTATTTGTGAAAAGATCAAATAAATTAAGGATTACTCCGTCTGAAAAAATCGTACAATTTATTTATGATTTTGAATGCATACATTCTCTTGTACAAGAACATAATGAAAAAGTGATAGGGAATCTGCTTAATATATATAAGGACTTTTTTGATACATGTTTGAAATATCCATTAGATAGGCAGCAAAGACGCTCGATTGTTTCGGAGGAGGACAATTGCTTAGTGGTCAGCAGTGCGGGGAGTGGAAAGACATCGTCAATAATTGGGAAAGTTAAATATCTGATAGAAAAAAAGGGAATAGCACCACAAAAGATACTTCTGATAAGTTATACAAATAAGGCGGCATCTGAATTGACGGAGAGGCTGGATATAGCAGGACTCAGAGGCTATACATTTCATAAATTGGCAATTGATCTGATAGGACGGAATACAGGCATAAAACCATCAATCTGTGACAATACGGATGCCTTATTCGTGACAATATACCAAGAGCTTTTGGAAGATGCTGCCTTTAAAAAGAATGTGATTGAATATTTCATAGATTGCCAATCTCAGGAGGCTGACTGGGAACAAAGGAAGAATGAAAAACGAGAACAATTGGCAGAACAAAAGAAGCCACGGATGAAAGCATTATTACCAGATATGGACGGGAAACCGGTCTATGTTAGAAGTGAGCAGGAGCAGAAGATTTGCTTTGTACTTTCCTCTCTTGGGGTTCGGTTTAGATATGAGGAGCCATATGAGTACCTCTTAGCTGATGAATTTCATTCTCAATACACTCCGGATTTTTCCATTTATTATGAGAAAAATGGTAATATCAGACGTATATATCTGGAGCATTATGGAATAGACGAGCATGGGCAAGTGCCAAGATGGTTTGCGGAAGACAAGAATATGACATATGAAGAGGCAAATCAAAAATATAATGACGGGATTACATGGAAGAAAGCGGCCCATGAAAAGTTTGGTACTGAACTTATAACAACATCAAGTGCGGATTTCTATAATTTTGATATAAGAGATAGGCTAAAGAATAGATTGGAAAATGCTGGAGTCCCGATTAGTGAAAAAAGCGATACAGAACTGTATGACGCGGTTATCGCCAAAGGCAGTAAGCAGGAAAAGGCTTTTATCAGATTAGTTGTGACGTTTGTTACATTGATAAAATCGAGTTGCAAGTCAATTGATGAAGTTTTGTGTAAAGCTTACAATGAGCACGATGAGAGAAGTGCATTCATGATAAAGAATATTTTTATGCCGGTCTATAAGCGTTATTGTAATGCTTTAAGTGCAATGAACAAGATCGATTTCACGGATGCGATTCTTCAAGCTACTGAAATTTGCCGTTCTTCAGATATGGTTAGCTATGATTATATTATAGTGGATGAATTTCAGGATATTTCGGTTGACAGATATGAATTTTTGAAAGTGTTACGTGACGGTAATCCACCTGCTAAGCTTTATTGTGTCGGTGATGACTGGCAATCGATATATCGGTTTTCTGGCAGTGATATGACATTGTTTAATCATTTTCAGGATTATTTCGGCGAGACAGAAATAAATAAGATAGAGACTACCTATCGTTTCGGAGAACCGTTAGTGGCTCTGTCTTCGGAATTTATACAGCGCAACGATAATCAAATAAAAAAGGATATTCATTCTTTCAGTGCACAGGCAAGGACGGATTTGTTGTTTTGTCCATATGACCGTGGAAGCTATTGTGATATAATAGCACAGATTATCAACCAGATTCCACCGGATAAGTCAGTATTTCTTTTAGGACGATATTCTTTTGATGACTATTATCTTTCGTTCAGGTATAAGCCTATAAAACGGGGGAATAAATTTTTTTATATTATTGGAAGCCGTGAAGTGGAATTCATGACCGTACATAAATCAAAGGGGCTTGAAGCTGATTATGTGATTTTACTTCAGTGTAATAAAGATACATATGGATTTCCATCGCTTGTCAGTGATAACCCGGTGCTTGGTTATGTTCTGACAGAAAGTGACAGATTCCCGTATGCAGAAGAGCGACGGTTGTTTTATGTAGCGATAACACGGGCTAAGATAAGGACTGCAATTATGTATGACAGGCGCTTCCCCTCAGTTTTTGTAGATGAATTCCTGCACCCGGAGCAGATCTCAGAAGAGAGTTATGTCAAGCATCCCAACGCAAATAAGCGCTGGACACAAAGTGCGGACCGTTTCCTTCTGAAGCTTCATCGAGAGGGAAAAAGTATAAAGTATATTGCTTCAAAAATGGGTAGAAGCCAGACTTCTATAATTATGCGACTCGATAAATTGAGCAAGTCATAAAAACTAAAAAACATCTTTAGCCGTCTGATGCATAGCTGTTGGGAGTTATTTGCAATTGTCGGCTGCAATAACTACTTTTGCATAAGGAAAATCTGTGCCGGATAAATCGGCGCGTCTTCATAAGATACCAAATGGAACATCTGATAATCCGCAATTTCGGTCCTGTGACCGACATAGATATTGTACTTAAGAAGATAAATGTCTTCATAGGTGAACAGGGTGTAGGCAAGAGTACCATTGCCAAACTTCTGTCATGTCTGAGAGATGTGTCGCTCTATGATGTGATTTTGACGAAGCGGGAAAATTGGGAACAGATTATCGAAAGAATTTTTTCAATATATGGAATTCAGGGTTGTTTCAGATCTGATACATATATAGAGTATTTTAACGGAGCTGATATTTCGTTGATCTATGAATCAGGTGCTTTCCGGATGACAAGCAGTGAGCGCAGTGAGGATGAGCTTCGTGATTTTGTAAGCAATGTCATGGACCGGTGTCTGATGGAGACATTTAAAAATCTTGGCATTGAAACATTCGAATTAAGTCAGGAAGAACTGTCAAAGCTGATAGCAAAGCACCGCCGGGTTCTTGCTTCGAATCTGCGCTTGTCGTTCTATTGTCCTGCTGAAAGAGGTATTGTCGGCGCGTTGTCAAACTCGATGGCCAGTCTTTTTATGGCTCAAGTCCCATTACCTGACACGCTGATGGAATATATGAGCTTCTTTGAAAAGGCAAAAAATCATTTTAAATCATATGATCTGCCGTTTCTTCATTCGAAGTATATGCTGGAAGACGGTGAGGATTCGGTGAAATGCGGTGACCGTGTCATCCCGTTGCGCTACGCTTCGTCGGGGATGCTGTCGATAATTCCGCTGCTGATGATCATAGACTATTGTGTTTCCGAAAATTATTTTCAGAGTTTCACGATAGAAGAGCCGGAGTTGAATCTGTTTCCATCTAATCAGCTTGAACTGATCCGCCAGATACTTTCAAAGACTAATTCAGAAAAGTGTAAGGTCGGCACATGGACTCTGACCACCCACAGCCCGTATATACTGTCGATTCTTAATATCTCACTGCTTGCGGGACTTATAGCCGACAAATATCCCGATGCCGCTGATGCTCTGACTGAAAAATTGCCTGCCGACAATTTTGTCAAGCCCGGTGAGATTGCGGTCTATTCGCTGGAGCATACTGCGGAAGGCAAATCTGATTGCAGGGATATCTTAGACCGATCGACAGGGTTGATACAGGCCAATTATCTTGACACGGTGTCAGATCTGCTTTCAGGTGAATTCAACGGTCTTTATAAACTCTATCTGTCTCTTCTGCGTAATTCAAAGTGATGATGGCAGTCCCTCAGGCGATTTCAAATCTGCAACTGCGACGGGCTTTCCGCGGATATGCCGCAGAGTTAATGGACTGTGTGGAGACCCGGTCAGACGCTGTCGTTTATGTTATTGACGATAACGATCGCGGGATTTCATGTTTTGCCGGAGCCGAAGCGGCAGTTTCGGGCTGCTTTATAGGACTGAATCCGGCGAACCATGAGCTGCATCTGCTATCGATTGACAACGGGCTTTTCAAGAGTCCGGAGGGCGGGGTGGCTGACTGTGCGCTTATACATGCAGATCTGTTTGCCTTTGTCGAATTCAAATCGAATGCAGAAGGCAAAACGCAGGACAGCGTGACATATACTTATGAAAAAGCGATTTCGCAACTTGAACACACGCTTGAAATGTTCAATGCGAAGCTGGCAGATATCGGGCTCGATTTCAGGAAGGCGGTTGAAGTGGTGTGTCATATCATAGTTTCTCCGATTTTTCCGCGTCAAAGTGCTATGGAGATGAACTATTGTATGAGATTCGCTATAGACAATGGAGTTGAACTCAGTTTCGACAATCAAAGAATTTTTTCACATACAGATAATCAAAATCATACCGAAAGAACCATGACAAATGAAAATCTTATGACTGCTGCCGAGGCGCAGCAGTGGGTCGAGAGCCGCGAGTGGGCCAACGGATGGTCCGTAAATGCTGACAAGAGCATTGATGCTCTCGAATTCGCCAATCAGTATCACCGCAACAAGGCTCTATGGGACAAGCTTTTCAAGTTTCTTGCCGAGACTGATCCGATGACTCTCGAAGCGGGAAAGAAGATTGTGCTTGAGGAGGGCCGTCTGTGGATCAATGTGCTCGAATATACTCCGAAGTCTGCTGAGGAAACCAATATCGAGTCTCACCGCAATTTTATCGACCTGCAGTACACTTATGAGGGCAACGAACTGATGGGTTTGGCCGGAAAAGTGACCCCGATCAATGAGTATGACCCAGTGAAGGACCGCACTAACTATTCTACCGATGAGGAGATTGTCTATTCTCCTGCTCCTGCCGACCGCTTTTTCCTCTATTTCCCGAAAGACATGCACCAGCCGTCAGTGCGTTCGGTTGAAAATCCCGGCATCTCGCGCAAACTCGTGGGCAAGATCGAATATGCCAAATAAGAGGCCGTCTGTTTGCGGTTTCTGAAATTCAGTCATTCTGACTCCAAAAATAATGCAGATCAAGATGACCCGTCAGCGGGTGTTGCTGATTTCTCTATTGTCAGTCATTTGCGGGCTTGTACTGCCCTATGTGGCGCTTGGAGATTATGTCTATTGGACCGATGAAGCTTATCAGGCCCTGTCGGTCAGAAATTATTCTGATGCGCCGATCGGGATGCTTGCGTTTTACATCGGCAATCTGTGGACGCGTCTGGCTGGCGACGGCCTCTATCAGTTGCGGTTGCTGATGGTCATCTGTTATCAGATATCAATAGCGGCGTCTTGTCTTTTCCTGTATAGGAAGACAGGACAGCCGCTTTTATCTTCGCTGCTGTTTCTGATGCTGTGTGTGGCGGCGCGTTTCGTATCGTTGCCTCTCTATGGATGGGATGCGGGTGCCTATCCGTTCATGACGGCATTTGCCATAGGCTTGCTGTGGTATATGGGGCGTCCGGGTTTAAGGCGGATTGCGGCCGTAGGGGCGCTCTCGGCGCTGATGGTGTTGAGCCGGGCGTCTACGCTTGCTGCACTGCCGGCGATTCTGGTGCTGATCATATGGGGCAGCCGAGATGAAAGGAGGCGCTTAGTGACTGTCGTGAAGCAGTCGGCGGTGGGGCTCATTGTCTTTGCGGCTGTTGGATGTGGTGTCATCCTGCTGATGACCGGAGGCGATTTCAGTGTTTATGTCAGAGCGTGGTCACCTGACAATATCATAAACCGCCATTTTGAGACTGGCTATCTGATATGGCGGTTGCAGGAATGCAGCCGAAACGTCTTTGTGGCCTATTATCCTATGGCACTGTGCTTTGCCGGAGCGTGTCTGGTGGGCTTGATGAAGCGCAGCCGGCTTGCCGGTTTCTGGACGGTCTCGGCGGTCTGCGCGTTTCTGTCGTTCAACTTCATGAGGATGTATCTCAAAGATGACATCCATCCTTTCGGGTTGCTACAGAGTTTTTACATACTGGTCTTAGTGTTGCCGTGGCTCTATAATGCCACTCATGACAGCAGGCTGCGGCCGGAAGTGGCGCGTATGACGGTGGTTACAGGCTGTGTCATGCTTGCCACAGTCGGGTCTGACGGTTTTGTAGAGAGGCCTATGGTGCTCACGGGCATTCCGCTGCTGTGTGCGCTGATGGATAAGCGGCTTTACAGTCTGTTGATTTCCTATACTGGGGTCGCCCTGGTGTCAGTGCTGGCCATGACTTTATATGTGCAGCGGGAAAATCTTAAGACTTCTACTGCGGATCTTGGCGGATTCGGCCATCTTGCCGGGCTGAGTGCCGATCCGGAGCTTACAGACATATTGACACTGACTGAAATCGCTCCGCGGATCGAGGCGATAGCCGACAAGGGAGGCCAATATGCCGTGGTGGGTACGGAGCGTTATATCTATGACTATATCTATAAGGACACAACTTCCTACAATCTGCATCATTTCCATTATCTTGACGGAGAAGATGAGCTTGGGATGCTCCGGGAGCTATGCGGGACAAACGATTACATATTCCTTCTCTCAGGACGAAACAAGAGTTCGGCATCCATGCTCAAGGCTTGCGGTTTCGAGGTGGAGTGTGAAGGATGCGGATTTACGCTGTATCATAGAATGTGACCGACGGAACGACATCACGCGTGAATGTCCTCTGAGAGGCCGTTTTGATTCAGCTTTGGGCCGGCGTGGAGCTGTTTTTGGAACTGTTTGATCCGTTTGCGCCTCCCGAAGTTTTCTTCCGGCTGTGGTTCTGATGGTTCTTGCGGGAGTTGCGTTTGTTGCTGTTGCTAATGCTGTTATTATTACTCTTGTCGTTGTTGCTGTTATTGCCTTTGCGCCCTTTGCCCCCTGAGCGGGATGGTTTGCGGTTGCGGCGGTCTCCACGGCTGCTCTGACGGCGTGAGGGGTTGTATTCCGGTGCTTCGCCAAGTTCGGCTGGCACTGTTTCCTTGCGCACTTCATAGCCAAGGAAATTTTCTATCTGGCCGAATTTCGACTGCTCTTTGGCAGAGACAAGGGTGACGGCTTTTCCGTCGGCATTGGCGCGGGCGGTACGGCCGATACGGTGGACGTAGTCTTCGGCTTCGCGGGGCACGTCGTAGTTGACCACCATTGCGATGTCGTCGATGTCGATGCCTCGCGCTACGATGTCAGTGGCTACAAGCACATCGATTTTGCCGGCTCTGAAGTCAAGCAGCACTTCTTCGCGGACATTCTGATCGAGATCCGAGTGCATCTCTCCGGTTTTTACCTTGCAGCGGCGCAGTTCGCGGGCGAGTTCCTTGACTTTGATTTTCGAGGATGAGAATATGATGACTCGCTGAGAGTGGGCTGTGCGGAAGAGGTGCTTGAGTATGCCTGTCTTCTGGCCTTCATGGCAGACGAATGCCGACTGGTCTATTTTTTCGGTCGGGCGGGAGACAGCTATCTTGACTTCGGCCGGATCGTTGAGTATGGCTTTGGCCAGCTGCTGGATTTTCGGTGGCATTGTTGCGGAAAACATCAGGGTCTGGCGATCTTTTGGCAGATGCTTGACAATCTGCATGATATCATCATAAAACCCCATGTCGAGCATGCGGTCGGCTTCGTCGAGGATGAAATAGGAGACGCGCGAGAGATCTACATAGCCCATCTGCAGGTGGGCGAGAAGGCGTCCGGGAGTCGCTATCACCACATCGGCTCCCATTTTTAGCCCGCGTTGCTGCTGGGCAAATCCGGCTCCGTCGGTTCCGCCGTAGATGGCCACGCTGTTGACCGGGACGTAGTAGGCGAAGCCTTCCATCTGGCGATCGATCTGCTGGGCGAGTTCGCGGGTGGGCGACATCACGATGCAGTTTACATAGTCTTTTGCTTCGGGCGTGTCGGCCAGGCGGTCGATGACGGGGAGCAGATAGGCGGCGGTTTTTCCGGTGCCAGTCTGGGCTACGGCTATTAGGTCGCGGCCTTCAAGGATCACGGGGATAGCCTGTTCCTGGATTGGGGTGCACTCGTCGAAACGCATTGCATCGAGTGCGTCAAGTATATCGTAGCTCAGATCAAGCTCGTCAAATTTCATATAAGGGGAGTGATATTATATATTATAATGTGGTAATGATTGCTTCGTGGATACAAAATTACCAAAATTGCTATAAAAAAACAAATCGGTGACCTCGGAGCGAGGTCACCGATCTGCTATTGGTTGAGTCGATTTAAATCGTGACGATAAGTATTAGCGTACAACGATTTTGCTGACCTTAGAACCCTGGCGGCGGATCACGATCTGGCCGGCTGCGGGTTCGCTGAGGCGGATGCCCTGGAGGTTGTAGTATTCAACGGGGGCATTTTCGTCAGCAGAGTCGGTAACGATGCTGTCGATGCCTGACTGGTCGTCTGAAACGAAAGGAATGTCTTTTTCAAGTTTGAAGAATTCAGGATACTTTTCTTTTTCGCCCCAAGCAGAAGTTGCGGCATCCCATTTGTAGAAATCGCCACCGATCATGAGGGTGAGGTTGTAAACTTTCTGGTTTGTGCCATTAATTGATTTTGTATCAACAACGAGCTGGCTGTTGAAGCCGGGCCAGAATGTTACATTTTCAAGTTTGCCAAAGTTTGCACCGTCTTTTTTGATGATAACAGAGCCTGTGAAATTCTCAATTGCACATCCGGTGTTGGCATCGCCTTCGCCAAGACCGCTTACAGCAACAGAGTTGAATACGGTGCCGGTCATGTCGGGGTCTTTGTTAGGATCTGCCTGTTCGAACTTGATTACGATGTTTGCTTTGCTGCCAAGGAAGTCAGAGAGTGTGACAGTTTTGTTGGCTTTGTCAAATTCGAGGGGAGTTACAATATCGTCAAATGACTGACCATATGTTGCAGCTCCATTGCCTTTCATTGCGAAGGTTTCGCCTTCAGCGGGATCTTCGCTTGTACCGGGATCTTCAGCTTCTTCGTATCCGAGACCGGCTACATTGCCTGTGCCACCGATTTCGGTCATACAGTATGTCCCGGCACTTAAAGTCCATGAAAATTCCCACATGTTGTTCTTTTCACCATCAGCTCCGCAGTTCTTGCCTGTTTCACCATTAGCATAAGGCATGGTCTCAAAAGAAGAGTTGAATACATTTACCGCAGTTTGCTTGTTGTTGCCGGTGCGCAGATAGCAATAGAGAGTGACCGGTTTTTTTACCTCAACTTTGATTGAGGTGCAATCTGCTTTCTGTACTCCGAAAGGAGATGCTGCATTAGGAGCAGCGTCAGAACGAAGCTGGAACCATCCGGTACCTGCGAGGTTTACATCGCCGAATACGTAAGCTTTACCGGTCTGGCCGCCTTTTGCATCAAATGTTGTTGTAGCGGTGAAGAATTCGTTGTTTGCAATTACTGTGTTTGCCGGCAGAGGATTGCTCTGGTTGGGGTTAGTTTTAATTACTGTGGGAGCAGCATTAGCAACAAAGGTGACTGCAACTGCTGCCAGTGAGAGTAGAGTTTTTTTCATACGCAAAAAAAAGTTTTAATTTGGCCTGGTACAAGGCCGATTGGTTATTAGTAAGGTGAAAAATATTGTCTGTTTTCGAGATTGCAGATCCGAATGTTCAGACTGAATTTGTCCACTGATTTTTTTTCGAAAAATCTTGACAAAGATAGTGATTTTTTTAATTTCGGATGTCAATATGCATAAAAAAATTCTAAAAAAAAGAAGCAGCCCTTAAAATCAGGACTGCTTCCGTTGGATTTTTATGCTTGTATGAAGCGGATGGCTGATTATTAGCCGTTAACTTTCTTCATGTGAGCGATGAGATCGAGCACCTTGTTAGAGTAGCCGATTTCATTGTCATACCAGCTGACAACCTTAACAAAAGTAGGTGAAAGCATGATACCTGCGTTCTTGTCGAAGATAGAAGTGCGGGGATCGCCGAGGAAGTCGCTTGAAACGACTGCGTCTTCGGTGTAGCCGAGGATGCCTTTGAGTTCGCCTTCAGAAGCTTCCTTCATAGCGGCGCAGATTTCGTCGTAAGTAGCGGGCTTGGCGAGGTTAACGGTGAGGTCAACTACAGATACGTCAAGAGTGGGGACACGCATTGACATACCGGTGAGTTTGCCGTTGAGTTCGGGGATAACTTTACCTACAGCCTTGGCAGCGCCGGTAGAAGAGGGGATGATGTTGCCAGCGGCTGCACGGCCACCACGCCAGTCCTTCATAGAGGGACCGTCGACAGTCTTCTGAGTAGCGGTGGTAGAGTGAACGGTAGTCATGAGGCCTTCAACAACGCCGAACTTGTCATTGAGCACCTTGGTGATAGGAGCGAGACAGTTGGTGGTGCAAGAAGCGTTAGACACGAACTGAGTGCCCTTGACGTAGCTATCCTGGTTAACGCCGCAAACGAACATGGGGGTGTCGTCCTTAGAGGGAGCTGACATAACCACGTATTTTGCGCCGGCTTCGATGTGAGCCTGAGCTTTTTCCTTGGTGAGGAAGAGGCCGGTTGATTCAACAACATATTCAGCACCTACTGCACCCCAGCCGATTTCAGCGGGATTCTTGCAAGCTGTAACGCGGATAGCCTTGCCATTGACAATGAGGAGGCTCTTTTCGAGATCGTAGTCAACAGTGCCGTCGAATTTGCCGTGCATTGTGTCGTACTTGAGCATGTAAGCCATGTAGTCAACGGGGAGAAGGTCGTTGATAGCAACTACTTCGATGTCATCGCGCTTGGTTGAGGCACGGAATACGAACCGGCCGATGCGGCCAAAACCATTAATACCTATTTTTGTCATAATTTTGTATATAAAATTGGGTTGTTATGTTCTTTCTGATCCTATTGAAAATTGTTGAGACGCAATGCAAACCGTTCCAGAGCTGACGGCGGTTTGGGCCGTGCTCCAAAAACGCCACAAAGGTACTATTATTTTTTGAATTTCCGTCAAGTCTCAGCAAAATAAAATTAGCGTTTTTTACCTTGTTTTATTTAAAAAAGTAAAATAAGGTGTATGTTTCGTGGTAATACGATGTTTTTTGAGTATTTTTGCGCAAATGGATCACGAGTGGAACAATTTCCGGCCGGTGTTTGTTTATTAGTTTTAGAAAAGTTCACCACAGTTTATAATCAATAACAATTCTAATGTCATTTGTAAAGGAATTCAAGGAATTTGCCATGCGTGGCAATGTCATCGACATGGCAGTCGGTGTGGTAATCGGTGCCGCTTTCGGCAAAATCATCTCCTCGCTGGTCGATGATATCATCATGCCTCTGGTCGGTGTGGCCACCGGAGGCATCAATTTTACCGACTATAAGTTTGTGATCCAGCAGGCAGTCATCGATGGAACCACTCAGGAAGTGCTTAAGCCCGAAGTGACGCTCAACTGGGGCTCGTGGATTCAGACGATAGTCGATTTTTTCATTGTGGCACTGTGTATTTTCATCGCTATCAAGGGCATCAACCAGTTGAAGCGCAAGGAAGAAAAGGCTCCGGCTCCTGATCCTGAACCGACCAGGGAAGAGGTGCTTCTCACCGAGATCCGCGATCTTCTTAAGGAGAAAAACTGATCGCGCCGGATGTCTGCTCCCGGCGAGGGGGCAGATTTTCAGTATGGGTGCAAAAAAAGTCAGAGATGTCTGCGTTGAGGGCGTCTCTGACTTTTTTGTTCAGGATATTTATCTATCCGGCAGGTTTATTTCGATTCTGCGGGGCGGGCTATGCCGTCTTTTGTGCAGCGTTCGGTCATGCGTTTGATGCGCTCTTTGGTTTCGGGGTGTGAGGAGAACATCTTGTTGATATAAGAGGACGATGCGCCTGCTTCAGCTTCCATTTTCTGGAATTTTTCGAAGGCCTGGACCATGCCCCAGGGGTTTTTGCCGTGTGATTTCAGGAATTGATAGCCGTAGTCATCAGCTTCTTTCTCCTGCTTCTGCGAATATTTGGCGTTGATGAGCGATTCGCTGAGCTGGCCGAGCTGAGAGTCGGTGAGGGCAGCAGCCACGCCGCCGGTTGATGCTATGCCGTCTTTGAGAGCGCCGGTCATGAGCTCGGTGCGGAAGGCGTTTTTGGAGTGATGTTTTGCCACGTGGCCGATCTCATGGCCGATGATGCCGAGGAGCTCGTCGTCGCTCATGATGTCCATCAGTGAGGAGAATACTCGCACACTGCCATCGGCGCAAGCGAATGCGTTGACGTCGATCACGCGGTAGACTTTGAAATTCAGGGGAATTCCTTCAACATCGTTGAGTCCGTCAGTGAGTTTCTTGAGACGGATGGTGTAGGGGTCGTCATCAGGGGTGACGGGATTGTTGGCATCCATCCAGTCAACTGATTCCTTGACATAGGCAGCCATCTGGGCATCGGTGAGAGTAGCGGCCTGCACTGCTTTTTTGCCAGCGCTGATAGCTTTGCCGAGGTTGAACTGGGCAGACGCAGGAGCTGCGATGGCCAGACCGAGGGCGATGGCCATTGTTCTGATGAGATTCTTTTTCATAAAATAATGTCTGTAATTTATGATTAGTTTATAACAATGATTCGGTAAAATTTGAGGTCGTTCAGTCTTGGCTAAGCCGCTAACTGAG
>ERZ778513.1604-NODE-1604-length-12924-cov-5.142280_pt1 | contig 12924 bp, 10 predicted proteins | sample MGYA00510345_ERZ778513 | MGnify/ENA primary metagenome ERZ778513 (study PRJEB29527, sample SAMN07138966) | mouse gut metagenome | material: feces | host: mouse | place: China:Nanjing | collected 2016-01-25 ... | reverse complement strand
CAGGAAATCGTGGGCGGCTATCGGTTCATCGTCTGCACCTCCCCGCACCCGCGCCACCTCTCGACCGAACACTATTTCCGTTTCAGCGAGAAGTTCCGGCGGCGCTTCCTGCCCCGCACCATCGAACTGGGCCGCTCGTTCGTGCAGCCCGCCTACCAGGCCCGCCAAAACTCCAAGAGCCACTATGCGCTGGATAATCTGTGGGACGGTCTCGGCGCGCTCACCGTGCTGAACCCCAAGGCAAAATATCTTTTCGGCAAGGTGACCATGTACACCACCTACAAGTCCGTGGCACGCAATGCGCTGATTTGGTTCCTGCGCCACTATTTCCCCGACCGCGACCGGCTGGTCGAGGGCATCCACCCGCTCCAGCTCGACTTGAACGACCCCTACTACGAACAGTTCTTCACGGGGGAGAACTACCAGGAAAACTACCGGATTCTCATTCAGAAAATCCGCGAATTCAACGAGAATATCCCGCCGCTCATCAACGCCTACATGAACCTTTCGCCCACCATGCGGGTGTTCGACACGGTTTCCAACCCCGATTTCGGCAACGTCGAGGAGACGGGGATTCTGATTACCATTCCCGACATCTACACCGAAAAGCGCGAACGCTACACCCGGTGGATCGGCTGGCGGCGCAACCTCAAGGCCCGCCGCGAGGCGTTCCGCCTGCACCTGATCGACCACATGGAACGCAGGAAAAAGAAAAAGGCCGAAGCAGGATTAAAAATGAAAAATTAAAAATTAAAAATCCATATAAGACGAAAAGGAGAGAGAGCTCAGGGCCCTTTCTCCTTTCTTTTTCAAACGGATTTTTAGTTTCAGTTCGACGCGGCCAGGCTCGACGGGGTGACGCCCTGCGAATCGCGGGCCCAGTCGCCCCGGGCGCGCAGCACCTGCTCCACGATGTCGCGCACGGCGCCCGCGCCGCCTGCAAACTGCGACACGTAGCGCGACGCTTCGACCACCTCGGGCGCCGCATCGGCCGGACAAACCGGAATCCCCACTTCGCGCATGCACTCCAGGTCGGGAATGTCGTCGCCCATGTAGATGACGTTCGCCGGGTCGATTCCCTCGCGGCGGAAATAGTCGCGCAGAGTGGTTATCTTGTCCATGCAGTCGAGGTGGTATTCCTTGATTCCCAGCATCTTCAGCCGGTGTTCCAGCGTCCGGCCCCGGCCGCCCGATATGACGCAGACCCGGTAGCCCATCTTGATGGCATAGGCCAGCGCGTAGCCGTCCTTGGCGTTGTAGCGGCGGATGAAATCGCCCTCGGCCGTGGGCACGATGCCCCCGTCGGTCATCACACCGTCCACATCGAAGACGAAGGCTTCGGTGCGGGCTATGTCCTCCTTGAAGTTTCCCATATGTGTTGGCTTATTGTCGTGTAAATCGTTCGCAGCAGTTCGTCGCCGAGCATCGCCGCGTGGCGTTCCTGCGTCGCAAGGTCGCCCCGCACGGCCGGACCCGTCTGCACGGCGGCGGGCGATGCGGTGTCGAGGGCCTTGGCCGTCGTCTCGGCGATAAGAGGTTTCAGCAGGCCGAAATCCAGCCCTGCGGCCTCCGTCAGCTCCGCACCCACGGCATACATGTGGTTCACGAAGTTGCAGACGAAGACGGCCGCAAGGTGCAGCCGCGCCCGCCGCGCCGAATCGGCCGCATGGACATGCCGCGTAATCCGCCGGGCGAGCGTCTCCAGTTCGGTTTGCAGCGCAGGCGTCGACGCTTCGATGAAGACCGGCAGGTCCGCAAAGCCGACCCGCCGCCCGCGCGTGAAAGTCTGAAGCGGATAGAACACGGCCCGCCGCGCGAACTTCGCCGGGAGCGCTTCCAGCGGCACGCACCCCGCCGTATGGGCCACAGCGGCCCGTTCCGGTATCGGCAGCGCCGCCGCCACTTCGGCCACGGCCCGGTCGCTCACCGCCAGCAGGTAGAGGTCGGCCTCGGCCAGCTCCTCCGGCCGGGTCGCCCAGCCGCAGCCCGCCAGCCCGGCCACTTCCTGCGCCCGGACGGCGTTGCGTGCAAAGACCTGCACCAGCCGCAGGCCGCTTCCGGCTATCGCCTGAGCCAGCGATTCGGCCACATTGCCGCTGCCGATGATTACGATGCTATCCAATGAAAATCAAGAATTAAAAAATCCGACCGCAGTATTTCTGCAAGCAATTTCTAATTTTTCACCGTGGGTTTTTCGTTCCCCAGCAATTCGACTATCTTCACATTGTCCTTCGATTCGCGGGCACAGCGCTTGAGGTATTCCACTTCGCGGTCGATGCGCTGCAATTCGGGTGTCGGCGTCGGGACGAAACACTCCTGCCCCGACTGCTCCACGGCTTCGAGAATGCCGTAGACCGTCAGCGAAGCGATGTCGTGCGCCGGAATGTAGGCCATTTCGCGTTCGTTTTCGGTCATCGGCACCGCCAGCAGCTGCCCGGCCTGCACCAGCTGATAAAGAACATCGTTCACGATGCGCGTCGGCAGTTCCAGCCGCTGCCGGATCGTCTCCGCCGGGATCGCTCCGCCATGACTACGCAGATAGTCCACCACCGTCAGCATGACCGCCAGCAGGAGCTTGCGGCGCTGGTCATAGCTCACCAGCAGCGATTCACGCTCCTCGCAGAAACGCGAAATATTCTGGTAGGCGAACGACAGTTCGCCACCGAACAGCAGAATCTCCCACGAGGTCTGCATCCAGATAAGGAAGAGCGGCAGCGCCGCGAAACTGCCGTAGATGGCATTGTACGACGTCATCCATCGCTGCACGTACAGATAGCCCCACTGGAACAGCGCAAAGGCGGTTCCGGCCACGATGCCCGCCATCAGAGCGCTTGAGAAGCGCACCCGGGCGTTGGGAATGACCATGTAGAAGAAGGTGAACATCCCCCAGATGACCGTCACCGAAGCCAGCCGCGAAAGCAGCGTCCACTGCCAGCCGTCGCCGAAGCCGAGCAGCTGGCGGGCATAGCCGCCCAGCGCCCCCGCGATGACCCACAGAATCGGCACTATCATGACGATGGCGATGTAGTCGCTCCATTGGCGGGCGATACTGCGTTCGACCTTGACCTCCCAAATGTTGTTGAAAGCGTTCTCGATCGACCCGAACACCCGTATCACGGCCCAGAACAGCATGACCAGCGCCACGACCGCCACCACACCGCCCTGCGTGCGGGCCAGCGCCTTTTCGGCGAACGTGACGACGTAGTCGATCATCTCGGGGCTCTGCGGAAAAAGGCCGTAGAGACCCTGGACCAGCCCGTCGGCCAGCCCGAAGCCCTTGACCACGGCGAAGACCACCGCCAGAATCGGCACCAGCGACATGAGCGTGTAGAAAGTCAGCGCCGCCGAACGCACGATAGTGCCGTGCTCCAACAGCCCGCGGGCCGTGTAGAACAGCAGTTTGTACTGCTGGACCAGCCACCGCGCCACCGGACTGCGCCACTCGCTGACGTCGCGCCGGAAAATGGTGTCGGTGAAATAGGTGATTATCTGCTTGATTTTCAAAGTTCCGAATGTTTAGTATCCATGATGCAGGTTTTCCCGCTTCGGCAGCCCCCGCTCCCTACAAAAGTAGTCATTTCAGACGGACCGTCCAAAAGCGGCCGTCGATTTTCGTGAAAGCCAGCCGCACGTCGTCGCCCGGGCGCAGCTGCGTGCGGCGCATGATTTCGTCGGCCGACAGCGGGAAGTCGCGCTTGAGTATCGTCGCACCCCGGCCGCTCAATTCGCGCCGCAGCCGCCGGGGATCGTAGGGCTCGACCGCCTCGATTGCGAATACCTTGCCGAGCACTCCCTCGGGCTTCCGCACCGAGAATCCGAAGCCGTTGTCGCTCCAGATGTCGGCCTTTCCGGCCAGTTGAAGCCGCGCCAGCCGGGCTTTCTGCAGCGCCGCATCGGGCACCGTCAGCCACGCATAGCGCTGCGGGTCGAACGTTTCAGGAAGCGGCACCGAAGCACCGGGGCACGCAGTGAATTCACGGTCCGGATTGCCGAGCGCCGTGGCCGTCACGGCCGGGCCGCTGCCGTCGTCGTAGACCAGCACCTCCTTGCATTCGCCCTCCAGCGAGACCACTTCCACACGGCTCTGCGGAAAGAGCCGCAAGGCTTCGCCGACGTCGAACAGGGGCGAATTCTTCAGACACAGCCGCCCCGCGACCCGCCGGATTGCAGGCAGCAAGGCCGGAACCGAGGGCGAACAATCCTCCAGCCGCACCAGCTTGCGGCCCGTCGCCGAACGGCGGTCGGGGTCGGCGTAGACCCAGTCGAACCGCTCCTGCGTCCGGGCCAGGTACTCCTCGGCCGGGGTGCAGACGACCTCCACGTTCGCAACGCCCAGCCGCCGGAAATTCTCCTGCGCAATGCGGGCCAGCACGGCGTCGCGTTCGAGCGTCACCACCCGGCCGAACCGGCGGCTGAGCGCCAGGGCATCGACCCCCAGCCCGCACGTAAGGTCGAGCACCGCATCGCCTGCGATGTTCTTGTGCTCCGCACAGCGTTCGCTCGACGCCTGCTCGAACGCCAGCGGCGGCAGGATGCACTGCGCGGCGGCATACGACGGCAGTTTCCGCGCCGCGCGTTGCAGATATTTGACCTGCGTGGCGACAATCCGCGCATGGGGCACCCGTGCGTCGAGCGCCACTTCCAGCGGGTCGCGGCCGCGGTTTTCCGCCACGGCACGGGTCACCGCACCGCTCACCAGCAGTTCGTATTCCTCGGGGGCAATCATACGGGCAAATGTACGCTTTTTTTCGGTTTGCACCACCACGCCGCCGTCGCACCCGCAAAAAGCAGGTAGCAGACCGCCGTTCCTCCGGCCGACAGCGTATATTCCACCGCTCCGCCCGGCAGCGACGCCACCCCGCGGGCCAGCGCGTTCAGCGCCCAGGCCGCCGCTTCGCCGACCGCAGGTGCTCCCGGCACCAGCAGACCCAAAACCCCGCAGCACACCACCACGCCCGCCAGCGGGACGACCGCCGGATTGAGCAGCAGCCCCGCCACGGGAACGATGCCGAACGCATGGGAGACCAGCGGTGCCGTAGCCGCCGAAGCCGCAAGCCCGACGACGAGGGTTCCCGAAAGCGCATCGACCGCCCGGCGGCCCGTCCGCAGCCGTCGGCACATCGGCACAGCCCACGCAAGGATAGCCGCCACGGCCACGAACGAAAGCTGAAACCCGATGTCGCCGATCCAGGCAGGATTCCACAGCAGCATGCCCAGCGCCGCCGCGGCAAGGGCATTCAGCGCGACATATTCCGAACCCGACGCGACCGCCAGCTGCAGCAGCGAGCACATGACGGCCGCCCGCACGGCGCTGGGCGGAAACCCCGCGGCTGCGACATAGAGCCACACGCACCCCACAGCCAGCGCATCGCGCAGCAGGTGACCCCGACGCCACAGCGTCAGCCCCCGCAGCACCCAGTTCGCCAGCAGGAAAACAAGCCCCGTATGAAGCCCCGACACGGCCAGCAGGTGCGACATGCCGCTGCGGGCATAGGCCGTCCGCAGTTCGGGCCCGATGCCGCTGCGGTCGCCCGCCGTCATGGCCCGCACCACCGCCCCGGCATCGCCGGCGCCGCAAACCCGTTTCATCCGAGCCGCCGCCAGCAGATGCAGCCCCGGACGGCTGCCGGGCACCCGTTCGACGGGTTCATAAGCCGAAAACCAAAGCGTTCCGGCCACGCCGCGGCGCACCATCAGCCGCCGATAGCTTTCCGGACCGCCCCGGAGCGGATAGATTTTGCCCATGCCGCGAATCGCACCTCCGTCGGGCAGCATCGCCGACGAATCGGCCCGCAGCAGCACCAGGTCGTCGGCCGGATGCCACCCCTCCTCCGACGGCAGGCGCCACGCCCGAACGCGCCCCGCAGCCGCCACCGAACGGCTCCTCAACGAGGGCAGTTCCTCCATTTCGACCTGCCATTCGCAGAAGACCCCCGCCGGAACCGTCCGCACGGGCGCATGCAGCTGACCGGCACCCCACCCGGCGGCCACCAGCAACCCGACGGCCGCAACCCACGAACGCCACAGCAACGCCAGCGCTCCGCACAACAAAAAAGCCGCGGCGAACAACCACCACGGCACTGCGAAATACTCCGCCAGCACAATTCCCGCCGCGAACGGCACCAGCGCTTTCACCATCGGAAGGGACTTCATCGTTCGCACTCCCACGCTTTAAGATACTTGTCCTCCTTGGAGTGCATCTGCCTATTGGCGCGGGGCGTTTTGTCGCGCTGGCCGCAGAGGTGCAGAAGCCCGTGGACCACCACCCGACGCATCTCCTGCAAGCGTGTGGCGCCGTACTGCCGTGCATTGTCGGCCACGGTCTCCACGTCGATGAAGACGTCGCCCGAGACCACGCGCGAACCCTTCCGGTCGCTGTAATCGAACGTTATGACATCCGTAAAATAATCGTGCCCCAGATACTGGCGGTTCATCTCCAGCAGGCGGCGGGCCGAACAGAAGATGTAGTTCACGTCGCCCAGCGTGTAGCCCTCGCTCTCGGCCACAGCGCGCAGCCAAGCCGCCGTGCGCCGCTTCTGCGGCAGCCGGTAGGAGCAGTCGTCGGTATAGTAGCGTATCATTTCTTGAAACAGTTTTCCGCCAGCAGACGCTGCGACGGGTCGGGCGGGTAGATGCCGAAAACGAGCTTGTATTCGACCTGCATCGTCAGCGCGTCGACCCCCGAACCGATGATGCCGATCTGCCGGTGCCGGGCCCCTTTCTGCCCTTCCCCGACCGTGCCGGCGCCCAGGTTGGCATAGGAGGTGATGTATTCGCCGTGGGCGATGAAGACGTCGAACTTGTCGGTGATGCGGTTACGCTTGATTTCCACCACCTTGCCCTCGTAGATGGAGACCACGTGCGCCCCCTTGGGACCCACGATTTCGGCCATGTTCTCGCGGTAGCGCTTCACCCGGCCCGAAGCCACCGGAAGCCGCAGGCCCGAAGTGCTCGACGAGAACGACGCGCCCGCCTTGTTGCCTTTGGTCAGCTTGCGCAGGGCGCTGACGGCCACGCTCAGCTGCTGCTGCTGTGCCACCTTGCGCTGCAGGGCCGTTTTCTCGCGCTCCGACATCCGGCGGATTTCCGACCGCGCATTGCGGGCGTCGCGTTCGAGGTCCTTCTTCTGCGTCGCCAGCTTGCGGGTCACCGCGTCGAGCGATTTCTGGCGGGCCGCCAGCTTCTCCTTTTCGGTCCGGACCTGGTCCGAAAGGGTGGTTATCTCCTCCAGCTTGCGTTCGCGCATGGCCGCGATTTCGCGCAGCGCGGCGATTCTGCGCGCCATGTCCAGGAAGTCGCGCGACGAAAAAAGATAGGTGAGGTAATTCTGGTGGCGATAGTTGCGGTACGATTCGCGCACCATCTCGGCATATTCTTCGCGGTGGCGGCGGCAAGCCGTCGTCAGGTCGCCCGCCAGCCGGTCCTTGCGCCGGATTTCTTCGCGCAGCAGCTGGGCCTGCTTCTCGGTCTCGTCCATCAGCCGGATGCGCGATTCGATTTGCCGCGCCAGCCGCCGGGCCCGCTCTTCGGTTGCGGCACGGCCTTTCTTCAGCTTGGCAATCTGCTGTTCCTCGGCCGCGATTTTCTTTTCGAGCGATGCGATGACACGCTTCTGCTCCTCGATGCGGCGGTCGTTCTGCGCCACGGCCGAACAAACCGGGAACAGCAACAGGAGGGTCAGCAGAATACGGAACGGTTTCATCGGCGGGTCATTTCTTTTTGGCGGATTCCACGCGCCGGGCAATGGCCGCGGCATCGTAGCCCTTTTCGAGCGCCTTGCGCCAATAGGTTTCGGCCATGAATCGTTCGCCCAGCGCATCGAGGATGTCGCCGTAGTGGACCAGCAGCTCCGGGCTGTTGCGGTTGTCGAGCGCCACGGCCTGCTGCATGATTTTGCGCGCCTCCTCGGTGCGGCCCAGCCGGAACAGCACCCACGCATGGGTGTCCAAGTAGGTGGGATTGTTGTCCGTCAGCGCCACGGCCCGGCTCGACATGGCGAGGGCCTTTTCGAGCTCCCGGTCCTCGACAGCCAGGAAATAGGCATAGTTGTTCAGCACCAGCGGATTGTCGGGCAGGAGCTTCAGACTGCGGTCGTAGGCCCGGAAACAGGCATCGAGCGCCCTGCGCCGGGCGGCCGCAGAACGGGCCGTCGGCGATTCGTCGGCGGGTGCGGAACCCACGGCCATCTGGTGCCACGTGTCGCCCGTCAGCCCCCAGATCACCCCGCGGAGCGAATCGGTATCGGCCAGCCGCAGCGACGCCCGGTAGGCTTCGAGCGCCGGACCGTAGCGCTTGGAATAACTCAGCGCGTTGCCCTTGGCGATGTGGAAAACCGGACGGTCGGGGAAGAGCGTCAAGGCGCGGCCGACGTAAAGTTCGACCGAATCGGGCCGCCGCAGGTAAGTCTCGATGTCGATGACCGAAGTGAAGTAGTCTTCCTCGGGCGGCGTGTCGTGGGTGTGCAGCTTGTAGAGTTCGAGCGCCTGCTGCAACTGGCCCGACGCGATCAGATGGCGGGCATAGAGCTCCACGGCCTGCTTGTCGCGCGGATAGCGGATGGCCAGCATCGACGCCAGGTCGTTGAGCTGGATGTAGAATTCGCGGTAGAAACGGGTGTCGGAGGTGAACTGCCCGAAGCGCGCGACCTTGCTTTCCAGCGGCATGGCGTCGAGGGCGAACATACGTTTGGTCACGGCCAGCATCGAACGGAAATCGCGGCGGTCGTTGTAGTAGTCCGAGAGCGCCGCGAGGGTGGCGAGCGACGTCGAATCCGCTTCCAGCGCCTTGCCGTACTCGGCCAGCGCCAGCGAATCCTTGCCCGTGCGGGCGTAGAGCCCGGCCAGTACCACGCGGTTGGCGGCATCGTAGGGCGCCGCATCGACCATCGCACGGGCCTCGGCCACTGCCTTGTCGGTCTGATGGGTGGACAGCAGCAGCTGCCGCTTCATGTTGCTCAGCACCGGAATCCGCCCGAAGCGCATCTCGGCCGAATCGAGAGTGGCGATAGCCGCGAAAGGCTGGTGGCTCAACTCATAGAGAGCCGCGAGAATGCGGTAGTTGTCGGGATTCTTGGGGTCGGCCTGCCGCAGGTCGCGGAAGACCCCCAGCGCCCGGCCGTACTGCCCCGAATAGACCAGCGCCTGCCCGTAGAGCGAATGATACCACAGATTGGCCGTGTCGATGCGGTGGGCGCGGAGCGCCAGCTCGGCCGCCTCGGCAGGCGCCTTGTCGATGCGCTCCACGGCCAGCTCGTAATAAGCCGGCGCGAACGCCGAATCGACCCGGAGAGCCTCCGCGAAAAGCTCGCGCGCCCGGACCGAATCGCCCGCTATGGCGTGCTGCTTGATGCCCTCGGTATAGAGGTAGACGCTGCGCAGCGAATCGGCCCAGACAGGCGCAGGCGAGGGGCTCTTCCCGGCCGCAGAAACCGTCAGGAAGAACGCCGCACACACGAACGATATGGCTGCCGGGCGTCTCATCGCATTCAGAGCGCCTCGTCGAACTGGTGCAGGAAGCGCACGTCGTTCTCGAAATAAAGGCGCAGGTCTTTCACTCCGTATTTGAGCATGGCGATGCGTTCAATCCCCATGCCGAAGGCGAAACCCGAATACTTCTGCGGGTCGATGCCGTTGGCCTCCAGCACATTGGGGTCGACCATGCCGCATCCCATGATTTCGAGCCATCCCGTACCCTTGCAGACCGGACACCCCTTGCCGCCGCAGAGGTTGCACGACACGTCGACTTCGGCCGACGGCTCCGTAAAGGGGAAGTAGGAGGGGCGCATGCGGATAACGGCCTGCTCGCCGAAGATTTCCTTGGCGAAGTAGAGCAGCGACTGCTTCATGTCGGCGAACGACACCCCCTCGTCGATATAAAGGCCCTCGATCTGGTGGAAAATGCAGTGCGCGCGGTAGGAAATCGCCTCGTTGCGGAACACGCGGCCCGGGCAGATCACGCGAATCGGCGGTTTCTGATGCTCCATGGTCCGGACCTGGATCGACGAAGTGTGGGTCCGCAGCAGGATGTCGGGATTCTTCTCGACGAAGAACGTGTCCTGCATATCGCGGGCCGGGTGCTCGGGCGGGAAGTTCAGCGCCGAGAAGACATGCCAGTCGTCCTCGATTTCGGGACCCTCGGCCACCGTGTAGCCCAGCCGCGAGAAGACCTCGACGATTTGGTTCCGCACCAGCGAAATGGGATGGCGCGACCCTAACTGCTGCGCCGAACCGGGCCGCGTGAGGTCGCCCGACGAAGCGGTCGTGTCGCTCACGGCGTTCTGCAGCACCTCGCGCAGGGAACCGATGCGCGCCGTGGCTTCGTTTTTGAGCCGGTTGAGCTGCTGGCCCAACTCCCGCTTGAGTTCGGGAGCCACCGTCTTGAACTCCTCCATGAGCGCGTTCAGTTCGCCTTTCTTGCCCAGAATCCGGATGCGGAATTCCTCGATTTCGGCCGCGGCCTTGGGTTTGAACTCTTCGACAAGTCGCAGAAGTTCATTGATTTTGTCGGTCATATTTTGTCAGTTTATCCTTTTTGCCTACTTTTGGCTTCCCCCGCCCTGCGGAAAGGGGCTTTAACATGCAAAGTTAGAAAAAATTTCAGATGCACCGCAAATATCTTTTTCTTCTTCTTGCCCTCCTCCCGGCGTTCGGCCCTGTCCGCGCCCAGGAGCCGGCTCCCGCGGCCGGCCGCCACGGCATAGGCGTCGTCATGAGCGGCGGCGGCGCCAAGGGGCTCTACCATATCGGCGTACTCGAAGCGCTCGAAGAACAGGGCGTGCCCATCGACTGCGTGGCGGGAACCTCGATGGGCTCCATCGTCGCGGCCATGTACGCCGCAGGCTATTCTCCGGCCGAAATGCGGGCCATCGTATCGTCGGGCGTGGTCAAGGAGTGGGTCTCGGGGCGCATCGACCCCACCCGCTACCTCTCCTACCACCGGCAGCTGAGCCGCAAACCCTCCATCGTCAGCTTCCGGTTCGACATGAGCAAGCCCAGCGGCAAGTTCCGCGTGCCGACCAACCTGATTTCGTCCACCCAGATCGACATGGCTTTCGCCGAGCTTTTCGCCCCGGCGACGGCCGCTTCGCGGGGCGATTTCGACCGGCTGATGGTCCCGTTCCTCTGCGTGGCGAGCGACATGAACCAGCGCGTCCCGGCCGTCCTCGACAGCGGCGACCTCGGCGAAGCGGTCCGCTCGTCCATGTCCATCCCGCTGGTGTTCAAGCCCATGACCCGCGATTCGATGCTGCTCTACGACGGCGGCATCTTCGATAATTTCCCGTGGAAGCCGCTCGACGAACGGTTCCGGCCCGAATTCATCATCGGGTCGATCTGCACCAAGGGCAACGCACCCCCGAGCCCCGAAAGCAGCCTGTTCGACCAGGCGTTCATGCTGGCCATGCAGGACACCGACTACACCCTGCCCGAAGAACGCAGCGTCACCATCCGCCGGGGCATCGAGGTCGGGATGCTCGACTTCGACCAGGCCGATGCCATCATGGACACGGGCTATGCCGATGCCATGGCCGCCATGCCGCAGATTCTGGCACGCATCGGCACACGCCGCACCCCCGAGGAATGCGCCGCCCGCCGCAAGGCTTTCCGCGCCCAATGCCCGCCGCTGGTCTTCGACGACTACCGTTTCGACGGTCTCACCCCGGCACAGCGCGCCTACATCCGCGACATCATCAAGGTCGACCGCCGCACGTCGGGCGGGCAGCGCGAAATGGAGTTCGGCGAACTGCGCGACAACCTTTACAGCGTGCTGGTCGACGGCGATTTCACCATGGAATACCCGTCGGTGCGCTTCGATTCGGTCCGCGACCGCTATTCGTTCCGCACCCGGCTGGGCAACAAACCCAATTTCCGGCTCACGATCGGCGGCAACGTCTCCTCGACCCCCTTCAACCAAATCTATCTGGGAATCGACTACCAGGCCGTCGGCCGCACGGCCCAGCAGTTCGACCTCGATCTCTACCTCGGCCCGCTCTACACGTGGGGCACCGTCGGGGGCCGCACCGACTTCTACATGCGGTATCCGGTCTTTTTGGAGTATTCCTACGTCTTTTCGACCAGCAACTACGGCCATGGTTCGTTCGGCCGGCTCACCAAGGTCGACAACATCCAGTCCGTCAAGGAGGGCCAAAGTTTCCTGACCCTCGGAGCCGGAATTCCGCTCACACGCCGCAGCGTGCTGATGGTCCACGCCAACGGCGGCCGCATCAACTACCGCTACGAATCCGAACGCCAGCCCGCCGACGACACCGACCAAACGCGCTTCAGCTTCCTCGGGGTCAAGGCCGAAGTAGCGCGCAACACGCTCGACAAATTCCTCTATCCGCGGCGCGGCACCGACCTTTCGTTCTCGCTCGTCTATGTCCGCGGGCTCGACAAGTTCCGGCCTTTCGAGACGCACCGCTTCACCCAAAAACGGACCCGGCAATGGTTCGGCGGCCGCTTTTCGTGGGACGCCTATTTCGACATCCCGGCGTGCCGCTGGTTCTCGCTCGGGTTCGACATCGACGCCGTAGCCACGACGCTGCCCGACTTCACCACCGATGCCGCGACCCTCATGGCGATGCCGGCCTACGCCCCGGTCTCCCACGCGCGGATGATTTACATGCCCGATTTCCAGGCCCGGCGGTTCATCGCCGGAGGAGCCATGCCCACTTTCGACATCCTGCCCAACTTCTTCTTCCGCGCGGGCATCTACGCCATGTACCGCGAACGGCACGACTTCCCCACGCTCTCCGGCCGCCCGGACCGACAGTGGCACTACATCGCCGAGGCTTCGCTGGTCTACCATACGCCCATCGGACCCGTGAGCCTCGCGCTCACCAAATACGACCTCCACGACTGGAAAAATATGTATCTGACGTTCAACCTGGGGTACCCCATCTTCGCCCCGAAAGGAACGTTTTATTAA
>ERZ778513.1600-NODE-1600-length-12984-cov-4.487354_pt1 | contig 12984 bp, 7 predicted proteins | sample MGYA00510345_ERZ778513 | MGnify/ENA primary metagenome ERZ778513 (study PRJEB29527, sample SAMN07138966) | mouse gut metagenome | material: feces | host: mouse | place: China:Nanjing | collected 2016-01-25 ... | reverse complement strand
AATCAGGTTTTCTAAACCCTCCTCCATGACAATCTGCAGAATTATGGTACTCAGCCTGATGGTTTTGAAGGGTATCCAATCCACGGCATCCTGCCCATTAAAGTAGTTATATATTATTTTATATTTTTTACTTTCTACATCCGAGCACGTTCCTTTTATTTCAGGTTTTAATTTTAAGTCTCCAAATTTTTTCGTTGCCAAAATCTCCGCTACAGTAGTACAACCGGATCCCGTTTTCCCTGTCAACCCGATAATCACATTTTTATTAATATCACTAAGTGTTTTAAAAAGCATATCTTGTAATCTCCCCCTTTACATGCACTGCACATTTATAACAGCATTTTAATTATTATAACAAATATTTCTACAAATGTATATAAGAAAATCGAACTTTTGTTCCTTTTCTCCCTTACAGCCTATTGGCAATCCGATTTTTCCTCATGTAAAATAGACAGGATCAAAATGTTGTATTGTTTATTTATTTACTACAAAACGACATCCATAGTAGAAAGGAGACTTTACAAATGAAAAAGAGAACAAAACTACCAAACGGCTTCGGCTGCATCAAAAAACTGAGCGGCAATCGCAAGAGACCTTACGCCGCTTACCCGACCTCACAAATCGGCGGCGCCGCCCCTCATCTTTGCCCGATGAGGGCTATCGGTTATTACGAGGATTGGTATTCTGCCTACAATGCTATTGTGGACTTTAACAGCAGTCTGCAGCCCGGCAGTATTTCCGCCGCCACCTTCACCGATATCTATCACGCTTTCTTTAACGCCAAATTCATCGAGAGCAAAAAACAGCTCTCCGCCCGCAGCCGCATGGATTATGCTTCTGCTTATAAAAATGTTCCCTCCCTTCACGAAATGAGTTTCTGCGCCATTCGCAAGCACCATATGCAAAAGGCGCTGGACGAGTGCACGCTCGGTTATTCCAGTCTTTCCAATATTAAGAAACTGTACAGCCAAATGTATAAGTATGCGATGGAAAACGATATTATTGAAAAAAATTACGCGCAATTTGTCGCGATCAGTCAGGAAAACGATATTGAAAAGGGGGAGCCGTTTACGCAGGAAGATATCGACAAACTCTGGCAGCACAAAAAAGACCCGGCAGCGCGTATCGTACTTATGATGATCTACAGCGGCTTTCGCATTTCCGCTTATGAAACAATCGAAATCAATCTGGAAGAACAATATTTCAAAGGAGGCGTCAAAACGCGCGCCGGGAAAAACCGCATCGTTCCCTTTCATCACTCTATTATTCCCTTTGCAAAAGCCTTTCGACCGAAAAAGTTTAACGGTGACGCTTTCCGACGCCATGAATTTTATCCCCTCTTAAAAAAATTGGATATCCTTTACAGCAGTTCCGGGAAAAAGCATACGCCCCACGACTGCCGTCACACCTTTTCATGGCTTTGTGATAAATATTCTGTGGACGATCTCGCCAAGCACATGCTCATGGGGCACAGTCTGGGCAGCGATGTGGAAAAATCAGTTTATGGCCACCGGACGATAGACGAGCTTCGGCGGGAGATTAATAAAATTGATTGAAGGCGTTTTTGGCCCCGCAAAACGAGCTTTCTCGCACCATAAAAAAGCGACGCATGTAAATGTTGTGAAGGATACAGGCGTAGAGCCCGAAAATCCTACAGACGACGAGCAGAACAATGAAGAAGGAGGCAATACCGAGGAGACCCCGGGCGATAACGATACACCTGTTATCGAAACACCCGATACCGAAACACCGGAGGAGTCTCCCGAGGATCCTGCTGAGCCTTCAGAGGAAGAAGTTGTGGAACCCACAACCGACACTCTGGATGGAGCAACTGTAGATGCGAATGGAGATTCCCATGCCGTGACCAAAGACGAGGGCGAGGGAACCACAATTACGCTCTCTGCAGAGACCGCTACAGAAGGAACCGACTATACTTTTACTGCGGCGTTGAAAGACACCTATAAGGATTTGGTAGTAACATACAAAGTGAAGGATGCCGAAGGAAACTGGGGTGAAGCAAAGAACGACGCAACAGTATCCGAGGGCATCTATACAATCTCCGGTGCAAATATCACGGGGGATATTGAGATTTCGGCAACAGCCACGAAGATAACCTACAACGTAACCGCAGCTTTCACGGCGGATGACGTTACTTTTACCTGTGATGCCTTGGGTGAGGACGGTACAAGCGGCACAATCAACGCTGGGGAGGATCTGTCTTTCACCGCAACGATTAAGGATGCAGATACTAAGGAAATTACAAAAGTGTCCTATACAATTGGCGGATCAGAAACGGAACTTGACCTGGTTTCCAGCGGACAGTATACGATTTCCGCCGATCAGATTACAGGTAATATAACAATTACTGTTACATCGGCAGCGATTCCCACATATGATATCACCTTTGGCTCACATGCGAATATCGCAAAGGTTACTGATATTCAGGTAAACGGTGAGCCGGCTGCTGACATTTCAGGAGAGGGTGACTGGAAAATCAATGCCAAGAAAGGTTCCGCCGTCAGCTTCAAACTGGAGCCCGATGCGAAATTCCAGGTTGAAAAGGTCGCGGATGCTAATGGCACGGAAATTAAGGCGGCCAATGGCGTTTATACCATAACCGATCTTTCAGATAATGTAACACTCAGCATCACGACCGGCCTTACATCCGCTGCGAACGGCTTTTCCTTTGCTATGGATACCGGCAGCGACAGACAGAGCGCAACAATGACAGTGGCGCTGCCTGCCGATGCGGCGGATGCGGACACGGCAAAGGGTCTCACGGCGATTACCGGAGAATATAGTGCCGGTAAGAGCGCACTGACTCTTAACGAGAAGATTGTCGTATCCTTTGCGGCCAAGGAAGGCTACACGCTCGGCGATGTGAAAGTCGGCGGAGAGAAGGTAGAACCCACTACAGCCGCTGGCGGGGAAGACGGCACTCCCGCAAAGTATGAAATCACGCTGGAAGCAGGCAAGTCTAAAGCCATCACTGTGGCCACTGATGTCGTGGGCAGCGAAGGAGACAAGTATTTTACTATCAATAAAAACAGCGCGGATCATATGACTTTGGGAGAAGTAAAGGCCGACGATACCGCAATCACCCCTGCCGCAGACGGTGAGCACAAGGGACAGTATCTCGCAGCGACAGGTAAGAGGAGAGTTACCTTCTCCATCACCGCAGACGGCGCTTATGAGCCGATTGTGACCGCGGTGACCAAGGCTTCCGGAGAGGGCGCGGAAGATACGACAGTAGAGCTTGAGGCGGATGAAGTAAAAACCGTTTCCGGCAAAACGACTTATTCCTATATGATATTGGCTGCCAAACTGGCGGATGAATATACCATCACGGAAGTACAGTCGAAAAAGGCGCTCACCTTCACGGGCGTTGAGAATGTTGACGTAAGTATTGACGGCAAATTGGTTAATCCTGATAAGTTAGCAGATGCAGAAAGTCCGCTTGAATATGTACAGGGCACAAAACTGACCGTCAAAGTTGCGGCAAAAGCGAATACTACCCTGAAGAGCGTAAAATATCAGGTAGGAGAAGCAAACGAAACTGCAGCTAAGATTACCAATAATGTTTCCGAGTTCTCTTTAACGCTCACCGATAACACGGTGGTGACCATTGACGCAGCGGGCGAACTTGTCGCTCTGCCGCTGAAAGAGGAGGGAGAGGCACTTTCTCCTGTAAAGGGTGTTTACAACGTAAGTTATACCGGCGCTTATACGGCAGCAATCGGTGAAGGCGCTGAACAGAATCTGGTTAAGCCCGAAGCGGCAACGCTCGTTGACAAGAGTAAGAAAGAGATTGCTTCTGCAACAGGCAAGGGCGCTGTTGTAACTATCCAGAACGATAAGACGGTGAAGATTGATCTGGGCAACGCTGACGCGACGGCTGTTTCAGGTCAGAAGCTCACCCTGACATTAACCGTTGGCACTGGCGATGCTGCTAAGAATTTCACCTACACATTGCAGGCAACCAAGGCGATCACGGCGGCAGGCGACATTACAGTTGCCGCGAATGCAAAACAGCCCACAGATACCGTGAAAAGTTATGCGCTGAAAACAAAGGGCGAAATTGGTAAAATCCAGGTTAAGGCCGAGGAAGCTGATGTAACAGCCGGTTATCTTGCAAAGCAGCCTGCAATAGATACGAAAAAGGGTATGCTTGTTATCACCGCAGGTAAAGTACCTACGCCTGATGATGGCGTAAAGATTACTGTATATGCGGGTGAGGGAGATAATGCGATCAGTAAGACCGTGGTGTTAAAGACCACAGCCCTGATTACCGAGAACACCGCTGCTCCCAAGGTAACACTTAAGAACGCGACAGATTTGGGCTTTACATTGGCAGTGTCTGCTAAGACAGATCAGGATGTGCCCGCAAACAGTTTATACTATAAAGTTACGGCTACGCCGAAAACAGGTCTGACGGCTGATGATAAGCTTAAGACTGACCCAACTGTTATGTATGTGCCTAAGACGGCTGATTCACAGGATATTCAGGTGAGGGTAGGTAAAGACGACGCGCAGGACGGCACAGGAAAGGCATGGGAATACACGGTGACTGTATCTCTGCTGCACGCAAAGACCACCGGCACAGAGCCTACGACCGATGCGTTGACACAGGCGGCCAGCAAAGAGTTTAAGACACCCGACAACAAGCCTTTCGCAACGCAGAATCCCGCTTGGGAAGCAAATCTCAAGCTGAAAAAAGGCAAGACAACCATTTACACGGGCGAGTCTGATGTTGCGATTGCTACGCCTCAGTTTACCAAGACGACGACTTACACGAAGCTCGAGGCCAGCAGCGTTACCGATCTCACCCAGACAGATGGTAATGGACTGGCATTTAAGGTAGAAAACGGCGTCATCAAGGCTTCCGCATCTGCAAAGACGACAGTCGGCAAGCATACCGTTCAGGTAGTTGCGCTTGCAGATAACGCTGCTGGTGGTCATGACATGGTCGCTTCCAAGGCAACCATCGTTGTTACGGTAGTGAAGGGTATCAACAAATTAAACGTGAGCATTCCTGCCACCAGCATGTACAAGGCAGTGAATAAGGCTGCAACCCTTAAGGCGACGGTAATTTACAATCAGGATTGGTCCGGCAAAGATAAAACCAGACAGCCCAAGACCAAGAAGGTAAATTGGGAAGTTGTAAAGTATGCAGAAAACCATGATGATATAAATGATGATGTAGTCTTTGGCGACGGCAAAGTAAAGATCAAGAACGGCACAGTAACAGTAGCCAAGGATTATGTGATTAAGGCGGATTCTGAGGAGAATAAGTTCCAGATCAGAGTTACTGTGGCGAACACAGACAAAGCTACAATCGGTGATGCAGCTGCGGCATACAGTCGGCCCATTGAAATCACTAACGAGGGCCTTGACATGGGCAAGCTCGTGATCGTAGATCAGAACAATAAGGTTTTGGCAATATCTGGCGAGAGCAAGCCCAAGACAGAGGAGAAGCTGGAGGCTTCCGATCTGGAGAATGCAACCATAAAGATTGTAAATACAAACGCGAGTGTTACAAAGGGTGAGACATATAGCGTAGACGCTGGGAAAGAGGTTGCTTCTGAAAACTTGGCCTACAAGTCCAGCAAGGCAAAGGATGTAAGCATTGGTGCCACGGGTGTTATCACTGTTGCAAAGGCAAACACCAAGCCTGTGCTGACGGTAACGGCTAATGACGGCAGCAAGAAGTCTCTGGCAATCAAATTAAACGTTGGCTATGATACGCCGGCAGGCGATCTGGCGCTTCAGATTACGGATTCTGACAATAATGCTATCTATAATCCGACTACTGATGGCACTACTGTAGCCAAGAATTACGCAGGCTCTGCCACAAACGTTCTGGAAACCCGGCTTATGCAGAAGGGTGAAAGTGGTGCCTGGGCTGCTGCGGAAGCGTATGTAAATTATGATATCAAGGTGATCGGCGGCAAAAAAGTAGAGCAGAAAGGCTCCGGCGCAACGATTACCACCGATAAGAAGGAAGTAAAGATTGAGCTTACAGACAAAGCCAAAAATGTAAAGACAACCTATACGCTGACAAACACGGGCTTTGTTTCAAGCGGCGTAAAGGTGAAGGCGAAGGTAATCGGCAGTCTCAAGCAAAAGGCTACATCGGCGGAGCAGCAGGTTACGCTGGAACTGGAGATTCCGGAAGAGTTTGCAGCCTCTCTTACTGATAACACCAAGGCTGCGGCAGTCATGGTAGATGTGGACTGGTCCAAGGCAACCGTAAAGAATGCTGAGGATTTGGTGACATTTAGCAACAGCCTGCAGGATAAGGTATACACCATCAGCAACTATGATTCTAAGACAAAGAAGGCGACGGTGGATCTTACATTTACAGGCGATGAGGAATATAACCAGAAGAGTTATGTGCTGAAGGTATCTGTAGGAAGCAAGGCTGCGTCTGGTAATGCGTTCACGGCGGCAGCTCCCGCAGTTGCGGCGACAGTCAAGGCAGAAAAGACCAAGAAGTTTACCTTCAAGCCCACTACCTCCTACACCATTGCTACCAGAGACGGCGGCGCTGTGATCAGCGGTAAGGCAAGTATTCCGACCGATGACATGGAGCTTACAGATTTAAAGTTACTGAACGCAAACTTTGGCGGTACGGCAAATGAATTTACTAGGTATTTCAAGATCAACGGTCAAAAATTAATGCTTAATGACGGGCTTAGCGCAACAGACATTGCTAATCTGGCGAAGAAGGAATATAAGAATCAGCTGACAGGATTCCTGTCTTACAATGCCGGAACGCAAAAGAGCTATTATGAGTTAAGCACCGGCACCGGCGCAAATACTGTCAAGATTACCGTAAAACTGAACGACAGCAAGACAGTTGCGAAGTATACAGTAAATGGCAAGCCTGAAATCTCAAACAAGGCAAATGCAACAACGTCTGTACAGATTCTGGCAAACAAGGCGCCTGTAACGATCGCACATGCGGCGTTTGATACTACGTCTTCCAAGACAGATGCCTGCATCGATACCGAAAATGCGGCAACGCTTGTTGCAGATGGAAAGATTAGTCTGAAACTGAAAGAAACAGTTGCCGCAAATAAGACCAAGATTAAGGCGACCGTATATGTAATTCCTGCGGAAAGCTTCTACCTTGGGGAGTTCACGGAAGGCAAGAACCCGACAGTAGATACTTACAAGAAGTACGGCGCCGCGGTTACCATTAACCTGACGGTGAAACAGCCTGTGACAATGACACTGGAGCAGGCAAAAGCGGCAGTTACGGGTTGGGTAGCTGAGGTGAACGCGGCCGATCCCGCTCCTGCATGGCTTTCCGGAGAAACGGATGATGCAGTGAAAACTTCTATCTTAGCGGAGGCAGGAAAGGCTATCATTGCTGACAATGCGGCAGACTTTACTGTTGCTTTCGCTAACAAAACCGACTCCTCAGATCCTGACTTTAACCGTGTGGCGGCTAGTGAAACACAGGATGGAAGTGTAAGTGGTACGCTTCAGATTACTCTCGGTGAGAGCAGTGAGACAGTGGCGTTTGCGTTTACGATTCCGAAGACAGGAGGGACGACACCGCCCGCAGAAGCTACGGTAGAAAAGGTAGAAATCAAGAAAGATAACGCTGTTATAACAACAGATACCATTCAGGCCGGCAGCGCAGCAGTAACGTATACGGCAGAAGTAACCGGTCAGTATCTGACACCCGGTACGGATGATCAGGTAACATGGACACTTGATGGGTATAGTGGAAGTACTAGCACTCTTGTAGGCGGCGTGTTGACAGTTGGCGCTGGCGAGACAGAGAATACGCTTACCGTGAAGGCAACTTCTACGAAGGATCCCTCTAAGTCAGCGACCGTGACGGTTACTGTTACAGCGGCAGAAAGTACGTCGTAATTTCGGTTTTCACTACAAATATGATTTATCATGCGAGATAAGTATTTATATTGAACATCGCTGAAAGAAACGCCCCCGGCTGTGACGGCCGGGGGTGTTTTTTTAAAAGTAATCTATTTCGTACAGCATTGAATACATGCTGAAAGAGAACTATAAAGCATTTTCCCGATATAATCTGTCCCTATATTCTAAATCGGTAATGGCCCGTGTCAAGTCGCCCGCGCGCCCCTCCTGCTGCAGAATAGCAGACAGCTCGGCAAATCGGGCTTCCCCTTCCTTCATACCCTCTGCGTGACCTTCCGCGCGGCTGGCTTCCCGTTCTTCCGAGACAGCTTCCTCATAGGCACTGTGTCTGTTGGCAACATTCAAGTACAGGCCGTCGTAAACCCCTACTTTAATCCGCTCAGAAAACGGGTGAAGTTCCGGCTCTTTCTCGTGCTCAAAATCATATACCGTCACCCGCTCGTGCTTCGGATCAACAATCCAGTATTCCCGCACACCTGCCTCCCGGTAAAGAGCAAGTTTGTGCACATAATCCATCTTCCGATTAGACGGCGAGACCACCTCGACCACAAAATCCGGCGCCCCGTTGCAGCCTTTGCTGTCAAGCTTCCCCTCATCACAGATCAGCGTGATATCCGGCTCCACATAGTTGTGGATATCTTTTTTGATACGCACACCTAATCGTCCCTGATACACGCGGCATTTCCCTTTTTTCCTCTGGATGTAAAGCTCCACCTGGAAACTCAGCCCCATCGAAATATCCTCATGCTCTAGCGAGGGCGCCTCCATTCTGACAAACAGCTCCCCATCGATCAGCTCCGCATGCACGCCCTCCGGCAGCGCCTCAATATCTGCGACCGTATACTGCCACTTTCCCCTTCTGGTCAGACCCATTCTCACCAAATCTTCTCTCGTCAGATACATCCTCTTGTCCTCTTTCCTGATTCTTGCAGGTTCCATAACATACCTCCTTTGTTTTGGTACAGCGGAAAATGTATCTTATGGATGCCCTGTCTTCCCCTTATCCGTTTCCGCCGTTTCCTTTAATTAATAGTAGTTGAGTAAACGGCAGAAACTGCCAGAATGTGCGAACGCACCCTTCTTGTGATCACTCTGTACGTCTGAGTATATAGTATGAAAATGTATGTGTCAATAGACAATCCGAAAATATATAAACGGAATAACGATAAACACATATTTGTGAAATTTGTTGCCAATGCAAAATTTAAAAAAAGGAAAGATTCTTTCACAAAGAGCCCCACTATGTTATACTATTCCCAACAACCAACACGGAGGTTCCCATGAACATAGTCCTTTTATCCGGCGGCTCAGGCAAACGCCTATGGCCTCTTTCCAATGACACCCGCTCCAAACAGTTTATAAAGATTTTTAAGACTGCTGATGGCAGTTATGAATCCATGGTACAACGGGTTTTCCGCCAGATTCTTTCTGTGGATGCGTACGCGACGATTACCATCGCTACCTCGAAATCGCAGGTATCGGCCATTCACAATCAGCTCGGAACGGATGTAGGCATAAGCGTGGAGCCCTGCAGGCGCGATACGTTTCCGGCGATTGCGCTGGCGGCGGCTTATCTTCATGACGTGCAGAAAATTTCCACAGATGAATCCGTAGTGGTCTGTCCGGTTGACCCTTATGTGGAACTGGATTATTTTGAGGCGTTGAAAAGGCTTGGGGAAAGAGCGGCGGTAAGTGACGCCAATTTGGTACTCATGGGCATAGAGCCGACATACCCAAGCGCAAAATACGGCTATATTATTCCCAAAGACAACGAAAACGTCAGCCGGGTGTCCATGTTTAGGGAAAAGCCCGACGCGGAGACTGCCAAAACTTATATTGCCAGGGGCGCTCTTTGGAACGGCGGCGTATTTGCATTCCGACTGGGATATGTGCTAAAACGCGCCCATGAGCTGATTGCTTTTCGGGATTACAGGGATCTCTACGACAAATATGACACGCTTACGAAAATCAGTTTTGACTATGCTGTTGTAGAGCATGAAACGCAGATTGAAGTGATGCGTTTTGGTGGCATGTGGAAAGATATGGGAACGTGGAATACGCTGACTGAGGCGATGGAAAGTCCTTCTATCGGTAAGGCAATCCTGAACGATGCCTGCAGCAACGTGCATGTAGTGAACGAACTGGATGTACCTGTGTTATGCATGGGATTAAAGGACATAGTTGTTTCCGCCAGCCCCGAAGGAATCCTCGTCTCTGACAAAACGCAGTCGAGCTATATTAAGCCCTTTGTGGATGAAATTGACCAACAGATTATGTTTGCAGAAAAGTCCTGGGGCAGTTTCCGTGTCATTGATATCGAGGACGGTAGCATGACCATCAAGGTGACCCTGAATGCCGGGCACAAAATGAATTATCACAGCCACGAGCGACGGGACGAAGTCTGGACGGTGATTGAGGGAAAGGGCCGCACGATCATAGATGGTGTGGAGAAAGCAGTTACCACCGGAGATGTGGTAACCATGAAAGCGGGAACCCCGCATACAATCATTGCGGATACGGCCTTACAGCTCATCGAGGTGCAAATCGGAAAAGAGATCAGTGTTGGAGATAAGACAAAACTTAGTATTCCTTCCCGAGTTCGCTGATCCCGTATCGCTCCTTAAACGAAGCAAGCTCCTTCTCATTTCTAATCAGCATAACTTCCTCGAACTTCCCGGTGGCCAGATTTTTAAATCCGGCCACCTGCTCTCCTGTACAGATGCTGCATTTCAGAACAGGCTTATATAGTTTTTTGTCGAAATCGCTCGGGAAAGTATTCTCATCTTTACTTTTTCTTATGGAAAATATAGATTTCATTGTACCATCGCGTCCTTTCTGATATTATAATTATAACAAAAATCAATAAATATTACACAGTAATCCTCAAATGAGATACAATAATTTATTGTAGATGTGTTTGTTTCTCTTCTTTTTGTGGTTCTCACTCTACAACCCTATGTTGTGTGTTATCATTAAAAACAACAACGGTCTTAAGTTTATTGGTAAGAAGGGAGTTAGGTTAAAATGAAAGAGCTACGGACGATAATAAGAGATTTACGGGAAGACAGAGATATTAAGCAAAAGGTGATTGCTGAATATCTGGGCGTGTCACAGCAGACCTATTCCAATTATGAAAACGGCCATCGTGAAATACCGATCTGGGCGGTGACGAAACTCTCTGAGTATTACAAAGTAAGCACTGATTACTTACTGGGCGCAAACACAGGGTATCTTGGAAATACCAACCTGAATGTAAAGTATCTGGGAGATATTACTATGCATGACGTTGTCTATGATATCCAGAAGCTGAACACGAAAGACCGCCGTGACCTGCTTCGGTATATCAGGTTTTTGAAGAATGGGGAAAACTGAAACCGCACCTGGTTTGTACGCAGAAAATTATAATCCGTGAGGTGAAAGGCCGGCCGTCCTATATGGGCGGCCGGTTTTTTGCAGTGAAAATATTACATTAGCGACAAATTAGCGACAAACCACCATCCCCGCATTCCCCACAAATACTGCCACTTCAGGCCCTCTGTCAAATTCTGTTAGCGACACATTAGCGACAAATTCGAAGAATAAGCGTTATCACATCCAAAAATAATTATTTTGTAATTGAAAGGCGCGGGCGAAATCGCTTTGTGATCTCTATGATTTTCCTTGTAAATACTAGCATTTCGAGGAACGGAATGCACTGAAATCCAGAGAAAATTTTGTAAAACGGTCGGTTGCCTCTCCCTTGTGTGCAGAAGAATTTTGTACAGTTCGGGATATTTCTTTTTAAGCAGAGTCTCTCCGCCCATCTTTTCAGACAGCCAGTCGAACTGCGCCCGCTCCGCCAGATCATGTCGAATCGTTCCCCGCTGCGCAAAGTATTTTTCCATGTGTGCTCCTCCTTTTCGCTATTTGTAAAATGCTTGATTTTAGTAAAACATAGGAAAGGAAATGCCATGGAAAAGCTACTGAGAGCATTGCCCCTCAAAGTCCAATTTCGCGATATAACTTGTTCCTATATTCTGCGTCGGAAGCCGCCTTTTCAAAATCCTCCAAGCGGCCGGCCGCCAATAAAACGCGGGTCAATTTCGCAAAAGATTCTTCACCTTCCGAAAGGCCTATCTTGCGGCCCTTCGCTTCGCCTTCCGCAAGCCCCATCTCGCGGCCCTTCGCTTCGCCTTCCGCAAAACCTTTTACTAGGCCGATCTCCCGGCCTTTTTCTTCCCCTTCCTTCATCGCCTTCCACTTACTTCTCTCCAGCGCGATCTTGTACATGGACGACATATCAAGATTGTTGACAAAGTTTTCAAATAGTTCGGCCATCTTTCTCTCCTTCACCTGTTCTGTAAATCCCGTGACCTCGTCTTCGGGTACGTCCAAATGTCTCAGCATAGAGGCTGTCACTCTGGCGATGATGCTAAGGAGCTCATCCGTAGAATGTTCCGACAGGTCTTTCAAATAGTCTTTCGGCAGATCCAGTTTCTGAAACTCCGTGGAATCCTGCAGACGGTTGATCAGCATCAGCAAGGACAGCTCATCTTTTTTCTCAACCAATTCTTTTACACTGTAAGAATTTAATTGCACCAGCTTGTAGAAAAACGAAGGAGTGAACGGCTCAAAGGCATCCTCACAGAATATCCTGTCTTTGATATTACATGGGGCTGTCCACGTCCCGGTGCCCTCATAGTACACGATGGGCAGGATCGGCGGATAACGGAACCCCTTTGTCTTGCTGATGCCTTTCTTTTTCCGTTCCATCTCCCGCTCATAGTCTTCCCATATGTAGACCATGTAGCGGAGCAACTGCATACTCACATTATAATCTACTTTTGTTTTATGTTCAATAAGTGAAACGAAGTAGAAGGTACTATTTTCTGATATTTTTACACGCTTTACCGTATCTGAATTTCGCTCCTCTGTGAACATCGGGATATAGCGTTCCGTGACATCTTCGATGTCTTCCGCCCTAACATTTTTGAGCAGAGGGATATCCATATAATTGCGCAAAAATTGGGAGCAGAGCTCGGCATTGCCGAAAATAAGTTTACTGCTGCTGTCGTGGGGTTTGCTGTTGGAAAG
>ERZ778513.1586-NODE-1586-length-13103-cov-3.489884_pt1 | contig 13103 bp, 9 predicted proteins | sample MGYA00510345_ERZ778513 | MGnify/ENA primary metagenome ERZ778513 (study PRJEB29527, sample SAMN07138966) | mouse gut metagenome | material: feces | host: mouse | place: China:Nanjing | collected 2016-01-25 ... | reverse complement strand
CATCAGACCTGCGGTCCATCCCGTCTGGTTGCTGCTGTCAAAGAGGTCGTTGTTGAAGTGGAGGGCATTGACGGTGAGTCCGACCTTGGGGCCGAACTTGAAGAGGCCGCCTGCCTGTGCCGCCGATGCGCCCAGCATGATGGCGAGCATGGCGATTGCGATTCTGATGTGTTTCATACGTCTTTTAAATAGTGTTGATTACGTGTTGTGACCGCAAAAGTAGCAATTATTTCCTTGATAAAAAATGAATTGTCAGTGAATTTTACGCCTGTTGAGCTCCTGCTGATACCTGCGGGCGTTGGCCTGGTGGGTGGCATAGTCGGAGGCAAAGTTGTGATAGCCCGAAAAATCCTCCTTGGCACACATATATATATAATTATGATGCGGAGCGTTGAGCACATCGTCCATGGCCGCGCCTGTCGGCACCCTGATGGGGCCCGGGGGCAGACCGTCGACCTGATAGGTGTTGTAGGGCGAGCGGCATTTGAGATGCTCGCCCCTGATGCGGCGCAGCGTGAAGTCGCCCACGGCATACTTGACCGTCGGGTCGGCCTGCAGACGCATACCCTTGTGCAGACGGTTGAGATACAGACGCGCCACCATGGGCCGCTCGTCGCGCTTGGCCGTCTCCTCCTCGATGATTGACGCCACCGTGGCCACCTCGGTCTTGCTCAGCCCGAGGGCGCGGGCCTTGGCCTTGCGCTCGTCGGTCCAGAAAGCGTCGCGATAGTCGAGCAGGCGTTTCACGACATTGGCCGGCGACGCGCTCCAGTAAAATTCGTAGGTGTCGGGCAGAAAGGCCGCCGGAAAGGTGGCACGGGTGAAGCCGCGGTCGGGCAGCACCTCGAGACACGCGTCCATAAACTCCTCGGGCGTGCACTGCAACTGCGAGGCGATGCGCTCGGCCAGCATGGGCATGGTGCGTGTGCCGTTAAAGGTCACCTTCACCGGAGTCTGACGCCCTGTGGCCATGCGGCGGGCTATGCCGAGGGCCGTCTGCCCGCGGTCAATGCGATAGGCCCCTTCGGTGCGGGCGGGGTTGTTGCCCATGAGCTTCCACATCACATATACGCGTGTGCCCATCGGAGACCCCAGCCGCGTCTTGAGGCTGTCCTTGACCTGCGAGGGGGTGGCACCATGGGGCACGTAGACCCACTCGCCGTCCTCCGACCCTCCCGCATAGGGGATGAAGGCAAAGGCCAGCACTGAGCCTATGGCCACAATCACGGCTATGACGGCTATCATGACCCCCATCGAGTGGCGGCGAAGCCATGTGTCATTGCCCTTGGCTTTTTTCTTCTTGCGGGGAGAGGGCTTGCGTGTGGTAGATGTCGCGGTCATATATATAATTGGTCATATATATAATTAAGGTGTCAGCGTAATTTGTGGAGCGAGTCGATGAGTGTCTGCAGGCGGTCGCGCACCACTCCGAGCCGTCTGAGAGCCTCGGCCTTGCGGGTGATGCCGTCGCGGTTGATGCGCAGCTCCTCGCGTGCGGCCTCGATTTTCAGACCCTTGTCGTGGAGCAGATACTTGATCATATTGACCGTGTCGATGTCGGCCGGCGTGTAGAAACGCGTCCCGCGGTCGTTGCGTTTGGGCGAGAGGATGGAAAACTGTGTCTCCCAGAAGCGCAGGGTCGATGCCACGACTCCGGTCATGTCCACGACTTCGCTTATCTTATAATAACGTTTGCTTGTCGATTCTTTCATAGCTGTGCAAAGGTAATAAGAAACTGGCAAATATCCATCCCGACGCTCAATCTTGTTAAAAAATGTCGGTCGGATTTACGAAAATTTAAATATTTTCACAAAAAATCCGCGTATCGCAAAAAAAACCATAAAAAAAGTTTGGTATGTAAGTTTTTTGTCTTAACTTTGCACTGTTTTTGAAGCTTAAATATTGTTCAATAATTTAACGAGAAAAGAAAAAATGAAAAAGTTAGTTTTAGTTGCCGCTGTTGCTTTCAGCGCATCTTTGTTCTCCTGCGGTTCTTCTGACAAGGCTGCTCAGGAAACTACCGAGCCCGTTGTAGAAGAGACCGTTGTTGAGGAAGTTGCTACTGTTGACAGCGTAGCTGCTGACAGCACTGTTGCTCCCGTTGACAGCGTAGCTGCCGCTGAATAATTTTTGCGGTAACACCTAACAAGGAAGGTCCGGCCCGATTCATACCCCCCGGACACTTCAAAGGTATTAAGCTGATTGCCCGTAGCTATTACGTGCGACCAGCTTTCCTTATTTTCAAGCCCTTCCTGTCATCAAAGATATGCAACACACATCGCGCCATGCGGGGCTCGACGACCGGCAGGTCATGCAAAGCCGCCTTGAGCATGGCTCCAACATACTCACCCCGCCTCGTAAGGCATCGGCCTGGAGCAAGTTTCTGGCCAAATTCTCCGACCCGCTCATCATCATCCTGCTCATAGCGGGAGCCATGTCGGTGGGCATCTCGTTTTACGAATACTTCGCCCTCGGGTCAGGCCCAGGAGTGTTTTTCGAGCCGACAGGCATATTCATAGCCATAATGCTTGCCACCGGCCTCGCATTTTATTTTGAGGAAAAAGCCGACAAAGAGTTTGCCCTGCTCAACCGGGTCAACGACGACACCCCCGTCCAGGTGATACGCGGCGGCCTGAGCATCGAGATAGCACGCAAGGACGTGGTGGTGGGCGACATAGTGTTGCTCAACACGGGCGAGGAAGTTCCGGCCGACGGACAGTTGCTCGAAGCCGTGTCGCTCAGCGTGGACGAGTCATCGCTCACAGGCGAGCCCATTGCCCGCAAGACGGTGGTGCCGAGCGACTTCGACCCCGAAGCCACATTTCCCTCCGACCAAGTGTTGCGCGGCACCAAAGTCATGGAAGGCCACGGAGTCATGGCCGTCACAGCCGTAGGCGACCACGCCGAGAACGGCAAAGTGTTTGTCGCATCGCAGATTGACGACAGCGTGCGCACGCCGCTCAACGAGCAGCTCGACGGACTCGGCGCGCTCGTCACCAAAGCCAGCTATGCCGTGGCCGCGCTCATTGTCGCCGGCCGTCTGCTCGTCTATTTCACCGCGTCAGGCATGCAGTTTGAATGGGTGTCGTTTGTAGCCTATCTGCTCCAGACACTGATGATAGCCGTCACCCTCATAGTGGTCGCAGTGCCCGAAGGACTCCCGATGGCCGTGACGCTCTCGCTTGCCTACTCGATGAGACGCATGTTCAAGGCCGGTAACCTCGTGCGCCGCATGCACGCGTGCGAGACCATGGGAGCCACCACGGTGATATGCACCGACAAGACCGGCACCCTCACCCAAAACCGCATGCAGGTGGCCGAAGCCTGCTTCCCCTCATTGCCCGACGGGCAGCTTGACGGCTCCGGGGCGGCCCATACCATAGCCGAAGGGATAGCCGTCAACAGCACGGCTCAGCTCGACATGACCGACCCCTCTCATCCCGTGGCTCTCGGCAACCCCACCGAGGGCGCGCTGCTCCTGTGGCTCCACTCGGCCCGGATTGACTATCTCGCCCTGCGCGATGGAGTGCGGGTGGTGGAGGAATTGCCCTTTACGACCGAACGCAAATACATGGCCACGCTCGTGCGAGACCGTCGCGGTCGTCATATAATATATGTAAAAGGCGCGCCCGAGATTGTGGCGGCCATGTGTGGCATATTCCCGCAAGGCATGGATGCGGCGTCGGTCGACTCACGCCTGCTCGGCTATCAGCGTCAGGGCATGCGCACACTCGGTTTTGCCTGCGTGGAGCTGCCCGACGGCCATGTCTCGGGGCTCGACAGCCTTGCCGCGCTCCGGCCGCATGTGAGACTGCTCGGCATAGTGGCCATAGCCGACCCTGTGCGTCCGGATGTGCCCGATGCCGTGCGCCTTGTGCGCCATGCGGGCATAGACGTGAAAATAGTCACAGGCGACACTCCTGCCACCGCCCGCGAGATAGGGCGCGGGATAGGCCTGTGGAGCGATGCCGACATAGACCGTAGCATTATCACGGGCAGCGAGTTTGCCGCATTGTCCGACGCCGAGCTGCGCAGCCGTGTGAGCGACCTCAAAATCATAGCCAGGGCTCGTCCGATGGATAAGAAGCGTCTTGTCGAAGCTCTGCAGGCCAACAATGAGGTGGTCGCAGTCACAGGCGACGGCACCAACGACGCTCCCGCGCTCAAAGCAGCCCATGTAGGCCTCTCGATGGGCGACGGCACAGCCGTGGCAAAGGAGGCGAGCGACATCACCATCATCGACAATTCCTTCTCGTCGATAGGCAAGGCCGTCATGTGGGGCCGCTCGCTCTATCTCAACATACAGCGTTTCATCCTCTTCCAGCTCACGGTCAATGTCGTGGCCTCGCTCATAGTGCTTGCAGGCGCGTTTATGGGCATGCAGTCACCCCTCACGGTCACCCAGATGCTGTGGGTCAACCTCATTATGGACACCTTTGCGGCCATAGCCCTCTCCACATTGCCCCCGTCGGCCGACGTGATGGACGAGAAGCCCCGTTCGCGCACGGCATTCATCATCAGCCCCGCTATGGGATGGTTCATAGCCGTTGTGGGCGGACTCTTTTTCGCCCTGCTCTTCGGGCTGCTGTGGTATCTGCGTCACACCGACCTCGACTCGCTCACGCAACTGTTCCGTCTCCCGTTGCTGTCGTCCGACAAAGGCCTTTCGCCCTACGAGCTGTCGCTCTTCTTCACCACATTCGTCTTCCTCCAGTTCTGGAATCTTTTCAATGCCAAAGCCTTTGCGACAGGCCGCTCGGCCCTGCATTTCAAAGGTTGCTCCGAATTCGTCACCATCGCCCTCTTTATCCTTGTGGGACAGGTGTGTATCGTCGAGATAGGACGACAGTTCTTCAATGTCGAGCCGCTTCGGCTCTCTGACTGGGCAATCATAATTTGCGGCACATCCATCGTGCTTTGGGTCGGCGAAATCATCCGACTCTTTGGCCGAAAAAGAAAAAATGTGTAACTTTGTGCCCGTAATTTTTCAAAACATCCGATAATAACAAGCTAATCATATAATCATGTTGACAGCAAAGGAGATACGCGAATCATTCAAGGAATTTTTCCGTACCAAAGGTCATCACATCGTGCCCTCGGCTCCGATGGTGATAAAGGACGACCCCACACTCATGTTCACCAACGCCGGTATGAACCAGTTCAAGGACATCATCCTCGGCAACAAGGCGGCGAAATATCAGCGTGTGGCCGACTCTCAGAAATGCTTGCGTGTCTCCGGCAAGCACAACGACCTAGAGGAAGTGGGCATGGACACCTATCACCACACCATGTTCGAGATGCTCGGCAACTGGAGCTTTGGCGACTATTTCAAGAAAGAAGCCATCGACTGGGCGTGGGAATATCTCGTAGACGTGCTCGGTCTTGACCCCGACCGTCTCTATGCCACAGTGTTTGAAGGCTCGCCCGAGGAAGGCCTTGCCCGTGACGACGAAGCCGCGTCCTATTGGGAGAAGCATCTGCCCGCATCCCACATCATCAACGGCAACAAGCACGACAACTTCTGGGAGATGGGCGACACAGGCCCCTGCGGACCCTGCTCGGAGATACACATCGACCTCCGTTCGCCTCAGGAGCGCGCCGAGATTGACGGTGCCTCGCTCGTAAACCATGACAACCCCCTCGTCATAGAGATATGGAACCTCGTGTTCATGCAGTACAACCGCAAGGCCGACGGCTCGCTCGAGCCGCTCCCTGCCAAGGTCATCGACACCGGCATGGGCTTCGAGCGTCTCTGCATGGCTCTCCAGGGCAAAAAATCCAACTATGACACCGACGTATTCACTCCCCTCATCGACACAATATCGCGCCTCTCGGGCAAAGAATATGGCAAAGACCGCCAGGTCGACATCGCAATGCGCGTTATCGCCGACCATGTGCGCACCATCGCCTTCTCCATCGCCGACTCGCAGCTTCCCGGCAATGCCAAAGCCGGCTATGTGATACGCCGCATCCTGCGTCGCGCCGTACGTTACGCCTACACATTCCTTGATCAGAAACAGGCGTTCATGTACAAGCTCGTCAATACACTCATCGACTCGATGGGTGAGGCCTATCCCGAGATTGCAGCCCAGCGCGAGCTCATCATGAAGGTAATCAAAGAGGAAGAGGACGCTTTCCTCCGCACTCTCGACAAGGGCATATCCATCCTTGACAATGCCATTCAGGCGGCACGCAAGGAGGGCAAGACCGAGATTTCGGGCAAGGACGCCTTTGTGCTCTATGACACATACGGCTTCCCCCTCGACTTGACCGAGCTGATTCTCAAGGAAAACGGCATGACGCTCGACAAGGCAGAGTTTGACAAGGAAATGGAGGCTCAGAAGACCCGTGCACGCAATGCGGCAGCCGTCGAGGCCACCGATTGGGTAGTGCTCAGCGAGGGCGAGACCGAGTTTGTCGGCTATGACAGCACCTCGGCCCTTACACGCATCCTCCGCTATCGCAACGTGAAGCAGAAAGGCAAGAGCTTCTATCAGATAGTGCTCTCCGTGACCCCGTTCTATGCCGAGATGGGCGGACAGGTAGGCGACAGCGGCTGGCTCATAAACGGTGACGAGAAGATTGAAGTTTACGACACCAAGCGTGAGAACGGCCAGGCCGTACACCTCACCACCTCGCTTCCCGCCGATGTCAACGCCGAGTTCGAGGCCCGCATCAACGAGGCCGCACGTCGTGCCACCGAGTGCAACCACTCAGCCACCCACCTGCTTCACGCAGCTCTGCGTCAGGTGCTCGGCACACACGTCGAGCAGAAAGGCTCGTTCGTATCGCCCAACGTGCTCCGTTTTGACTTCAGCCACTTCCAGAAACTCACACCCGAGGAGATTCGCGCGGTCGAGCACATAGCCAATGCCAACGTGCGCAAGGCCATACCTCTCGACGAACACCGCTCACTCCCCATAGCCGAGGCCCGTGCAATGGGTGCCATGGCTCTTTTCGGTGAGAAATACGGTGAAGAGGTACGTGTCATAAAATATGGCGATTCAGTTGAGCTGTGCGGCGGTACACACGTGCCCAACACCGGCAATATCGGCATCATCCGCATCGTGTTGGAGTCAAGCATCGCGGCCGGCATACGTCGTATCGAAGCCATCACAGGCGAAGTGGCCGAGGAGGCTATCGACAGCCTCACCGACACTCTGCGTGCCGTAGGCGAGATGTTCCACAATGCCCCCGACATCCGTCAGGCCATTCGTAAAGCCATTGAGGAGAACACCGAGCTGCGCAAGGAAGTCGAAGAGTTCATGAAAGAGCGCACCCGCAACGTTGCCAAGGAGCTTCTTGAGACAGCCGAGTCATACGGCGGCATGAAGATTGTCTCGCTTGCAGGCGTGCGCACGCCCGACATGGTCAAGAACGTAGCCTTCCTCGTGCGTCAGATGTCATCGACCGCAACAGCATTCATCGCAGCCACAGCCGACATTGCCGGCAAGCCGCTTCTCACAGTGGCTCTGACCGACGACCTCGTGTCGGGCGGACTCAATGCGTCGACCATCGTCCGCAATGCAGCCAAGGCCATCAAGGGCGGCGGTGGCGGACAGCCCGGATTCGCACAGGCCGGTGGCAAGGATGCCGACGGGCTCTCGATAGCGTTTACATCGATGCACGATGCCTTGAAAGGAAACTAACCGTAAACATACGTCAACCTATGGTTAAACATATAGTCACATTCAAGCTCTCAGGCACAGCCGAGGAGCGCAGGGCGGTGGCCGAGCGTTTTCGTGACGCACTTCTCGCGCTTCCCGCACAGATAGATGTCCTGCGTTCGATGGAAGTAGGCATCAATGAAAACCCCTCCGAGGATTGGGACGTCGTGCTTACGGCTGTAGTCCCCGACATGGAGTCGGTCGACATCTATGCCAAGCATCCCGCTCATGTGGCCGCAGCATCCATTCTTGCCGGTCACAAGGAGTCGCGCGCATGCGTTGACTACTGTTTTTAGTCCGATTCAGGAGATTTAGCAAACATCCAAAACGGCAGACTGTCACAATGTGATGGTTTGCCGTTTTGGATTATAATTTATTTTTACAAAATCGAAAAGTTGCCCGAAAGTATTACATAGTGCGTTTATAATCAGTAATATGTGTATTTTGTTGTGGCGAAAAGTTGTCCAAAACGGAAAACTATTGATATAATTTCGTATGGTTTTATTTGGAAAATATATAGTTTGGGCGTAACTTTGCAGCACAATAATCCCCCTCAACATAAAACCCAAATGATACATACAGTGGTTAAGCGCGACGGACGTATCGTCGGCTATAATGAAGAAAAAATCAAGGCTGCAATTCGTAAGGCTATGCTGACAACCGAGATGGGCGAGGACGAGTCGCTCATAGCACGTATAGCCGACATCATAACCATGACAGGCGGTGAGCAGATGACCGTCGAGCAGATACAGGACCGCGTAGAGCTTGAGTTGATGAACTCGCCCCGCAAAGAAGTTGCCAAACGTTACATCGCCTATCGCGACCAGCGATCCATCGCACGTCGAGCCAAGACTCGCGACATGTTTCTTGAGATTATCGAGGCTAAAAACAACGACATTACACGCGAGAACGCCAATATGAACACCGACTCGCCGGCCGGCATGATGATGAAGTTTGCCAGCGAGACCACCAAGCCTTTTGTGGACGACTATCTGCTCTCGCCCCAGGTGCGTGAGGCTGTCAACAACGGCTATATCCACATCCACGACAAAGACTATTATCCCACCAAGAGTCTCACCTGTGTGCAGCATCCTCTTGATCGCATTCTCAAGTATGGTTTCGTCGCAGGTCATGGCGAGTCACGCCCTGCCAAGCGCATAGAGACCGCAAGCATCATCGGCTGTATCTCACTCGAGACCGCCCAGAACGAAATGCACGGAGGTCAGGCCATCCCGGCATTTGACTTCTATCTCGCACCGTTTGTACGCTCATCCTATATCGAGGAAATCAAGACCCTCGAGCGTCTCACAGGCTCCGACCTCTCACACCTCTACAATATCGACATCAAGGATTATATCAAGGAAGATCTCGAAAAATATTCCGGTGACGAGCGTTACATGCACCATGCCATCAACCAGACTGTAGCCCGAGTGCACCAGTCAATGGAGGCGTTTATTCACAACATGAACACCATCCACTCGCGTGGAGGCAACCAAGTGGTGTTCAGCTCCATCAATTATGGCACCGACACTTCGGCTGAGGGACGCTGCATCATCCGTGAACTGCTGCGCACCACCTATGAGGGCGTTGGCAATGGTGCGACTGCCATCTTCCCCATTCAGATATGGAAGAAAAAGCGTGGCGTGAGCTATCTTCCCGAAGATCCCAACTATGACCTCTATCAGCTCGCATGCAAGGTGACTGCACGTCGATTCTTCCCCAATTTCGTCAACCTTGATGCCACATTCAATCATCACGACAAGTGGGATGCCAATGACCCCGAGCGTTACAAATATGAAGTTGCGACAATGGGATGCCGCACACGAGTATTCGAAAACCGTTTTGGCGAAAAGACTTCGATAGGCCGCGGCAACATCAGCTTCACCACAATTAATATCGTGCGTCTTGCCATCGAGTGCATGAACATTGTCGACCGCGAGGAGCGTGTGGCACGATTCTTCAGCAAACTTGATGACATCCTCGAGATCACAGCCCGTCAGTTGTGCGAGCGATTCGACTTCCAGAAGACCGCTATGGCCAAGCAGTTCCCGCTGCTCATGTCGCGTCTGTGGAACGGTGCCGAGAATCTCGCTCCTACCGATACCATCGAGAGCGTCATCAATCAGGGCACACTCGGCATCGGATTTATCGGTCTGGCTGAATGTCTCATAGCCCTCACCGGCAAGCATCATGGCGAGAGCGAGGACTCGCAGAAGCTTGGACTTCGCATAATCTCCCACATGCGCTCGCGTGTCAATGACTTCTCGGAGCGTTATCAGCACAACTTCTCAGTCCTTGCGACTCCGGCCGAGGGCCTTTCGGGCAAATTCACTTCGCGTGACCGTCGCTCGTTTGGTGTCATACCCGGTGTGACCGACAAGATTTATTATACCAACTCCAATCACGTCCCCGTCTACTACAAGTGCTCGCCGCGCCACAAGGCTCAGGTCGAGGCTCCCTATCATGAACTCACGGGAGGCGGTCACATATTCTATGTGGAGATTGACGGAGATGCAACCCACAATCCCAAGGCTATCAGCGACATCGTTGACCTCATGGATCAGTATAACATCGGCTATGGCTCGGTCAATCACAACCGTAACCGTTGCATGGATTGCGGCTACGAGGATGCGCAGGAAAATCTCACCGAGTGTCCCAAGTGTCACAGCCATAATATCGACAACATACAGCGTATCACGGGCTACCTCGTAGGCACGACCGACAGGTGGAACAATGCCAAGCTCGCCGAACTCAAAGATCGTATAGTGCACAAGTAATACCTCCCACATGCGCATACTCGACATTGTCCCGGGGACATCGGTTGATGGCCCCGGGCTTCGTACTTCAATTTATTTTGCCGGATGTGCCCACGCCTGTCCACAGTGTCACAATCCTCAGTCGTGGGACTTCTCATCCGGACGTGAGATGTCGGTCGACGAGGTGTTGCGGATAGTCGAGGACAACGGCTTTGACGTCACATTTACCGGTGGAGATCCGCTTTATCAAGCTGCCGATATACTTCCACTTGCCATGGAATTACGCCGGCGAGGCTATGCTATATGGTGTTACACAGGATATCGCTATGAATCCATTGCGGAAGATTGTAATATCTCGCCTCTGCTTGCATGTTGCGACGTGCTTGTTGATGGTCCTTTTATGGCGGATAGACGCGATGTGCATCTGCTTTTTCGCGGCTCTTCCAATCAGCGGCTGATTGATTTGCAACGCTCTACGCCTGCCGATGTCCATTTGTGGGAGCCCGAGCCGGTTGTATTCTGAACAAATTACATGTTTCGTGTGTTGAAATCGTAGACAACCTAAAAAAATAAACACCTATGGAATTTTTGACCAACGATAAGCTCGTCATAGTCGGAGCAGCCGGCATGATTGGCTCTAACATGGCGCAGACAGCTATCATGATGCATCTCACCCCTAATATATGTCTGTATGACACTTATGCCCCCGCACTCGAGGGCGTGGCCGAAGAGATGCGCCATTGTGGCTTTGAAGGCGTCAATATTACATATACATCCGATGTAGCAGAGGCTTTCAAGGATGCGAAATACATCGTTTCATCGGGCGGTGCCGCCCGTAAGGCCGGCATGACACGTGAGGATTTGCTCAAGGGCAATGCCGAGATTGCCGAGCAGCTTGGCAAGGATATCAAGACCTATTGTCCGGATGTGAAACATGTGGTAGTCGTGTTTAACCCAGCCGATATTACAGGCCTCGTGACATTGATTTATTCAGGCCTTAAGCCCTCGCAGGTGTCTACGCTTGCTGCTCTTGACAGTATTCGACTGTGTAGCGAACTTGCCAAATACTTCCACATTCCGGCCGATGAAATCGTCAATTCGCGCACGTATGGCGGACATGGCGAGCAGATGGCCGTCTTTGCGTCGACAACTACTGTCGCCGGACAGCCGCTTTCACAGATTATAGGCACTGACGCTCTTCCCGAAAAGGCCTGGGAGGAAATGAAACAGCGCGTCATACAGGGTGGTAAGAACATCATCGACCTGCGTGGCCGTTCATCGTTCCAGAGTCCGGCCTATCTGTCAATCGAGATGATTGCCGCCACAATGGGAGGCAAACCGTTCTCATGGCCTGTAGGTACATATGTCAACGATGGCACATACAACCATATTATGATGGCCATGGAGACTACGCTTGACAAGAATGGTGTGACTGTGCATCCGGTAGGCGGAACCCCCGAGGAGAGAAAAGAGCTCGATCAGAGCTATCACCATCTCTGCAAACTGCGTGATGAAGTCATATCTCTCGGCATCATTCCACCCATCAGTGAATGGTCTAAACTTAATCCTAATCTCTAAGGCTTTAATCGATCCTCTATATCAGACAGCCGCCACTTCCCCGTATGTATCATCGGGAAATGGCGGCTTTATCGTTGTGTCATTGTTGTTGTCAGTTTCTGGCTCTGCGGCGGAATACGGGGGCGGCAGTCTCCTCTTTGTTGCCTATAAGGGCGGCAAAGGGTGCAAACTGGGCGGCACGCGCTTCCATCGGCATAGGTTTCCGAGTCTTTGATACGTGATGTGGCAGGTCTATTATATCGTCATATTTATTACTCATGATGTCCTCCTATCTGACTGTTACGTTCACGTTGAGTTGCGCCCTCCGCATAGTTGAGTCCGCGCAATATGGCATTTTTGCCATACATTTTTTTGATTTTAAGGATTGCCTCTTGCCTGTGTCTTTCTTTCTCGAGAGCTGCTGTCTCGGCTTGGTTGCGTCGTCTCACTTCGTCATAGTCGGTAAACAGGTCAAGTTGTACGGGTTTCTGCACGCGTTTGACATCTGCTTCACTCTTCAGTTTGCATGCCGACAGTGTGATGCGTCTCACAAGCAGGTCGGGGTTTATGATTCGGTCATAGAGTCGGCCGATATGTTGCATCATTATACATGACGACGATGTCGGCGGGTCGATATTGGCAGTGCCGTGGGCATGGGCTGGTACCTGACGCCCGTAATGGTCGGTGGTTATAAGGCCATCATATCTCGCTCTTGCCGTCGGATTGTTCAGAGAAGTCACGTCATACCCGATTTCCAGGACTATCTGGTCGGATACAACCCCCATGTCAAACAGTTCGAGAGCCATCGCATCGGCCATTTCAAGCACGACGATTCTTGCTTTGTCAGTAGAGTAGGGGCATGTGAGCACTTGTCCGGTACTTATAGAGCGGTTCTCGGGACGGTATGACTTTACCATATCCATAGTCACCGGCTCCCATCCCCACGCATGGTCGATAAGCAACTCTGCGTTTACTCCGAATATGCGGTAGAGCAGTCCTTCGTGCGACAGTGAGAAACGGGCTATGTCGCCCATCGTATGGATGCCATATGGCGCAAGCCGTCGGGCAATCCCTCGTCCGACACGCCAGAAGTCGGTGAGCGGAGTGTGGTCCCACAACTGAC
>ERZ778513.1580-NODE-1580-length-13165-cov-5.743555_pt1 | contig 13165 bp, 8 predicted proteins | sample MGYA00510345_ERZ778513 | MGnify/ENA primary metagenome ERZ778513 (study PRJEB29527, sample SAMN07138966) | mouse gut metagenome | material: feces | host: mouse | place: China:Nanjing | collected 2016-01-25 ... | reverse complement strand
CAATGTGGATAACCGGAGCACTGCGCCGATTGTCCACAACCGGTGGGGCGGGGTGTTCGTTTCTCGGCCGGGCAATCGGCTGTTTTCCAGACAGAGCCGGAAGTTATGAACAGCTGTCGATTCTTTTTTCCGCTTATCCACACCGTCCGATTGTGAACAATCCGTTCCGTTTCCGGCCGCGGAGGCGGTACAGAAAAAATCGAAAACTTTTTTTGGAAAAATCCGCCGGGCGTCCATACGCGCTCCGTTCGGGAAATCCAAATTTTCGGGCCGCCGAGTTTTCACGGGTTATGATCCGCTTTTCATCGGGTTGTGAACATCTTTTCAGGCGGTTTTCGTCACTTTATCCACAATTTTCGAAGCGATGTCGCGGTAGTACGATTCCGTCAGCGGATCCGTCGCCGCGGCCGGCGTTCCCGCGTCGCCGCCCTCCATGACCGACTGTATGATCGGTATCTCGCCCAGGAAATCGGTGCCGCTCGCCTCGGCGTAGGCCCGGGCGCCGCCCCGGCCGAAGAGGTAGTAGCGGTTTTCGGGCAGTTCGGCCGGCGTGAACCACGCCATGTTCTCCACGATGCCCGCCACGGGGATGTTCACGTTCGGATTGCGGAACATCTCCACGCCGCGCACCACGTCCGCCACGGCGATCTGCTGCGGCGTCGAGACGATCACCGCGGCGTCGATCTTCAGCTCGCCGATGATCGAAAGGTGGATGTCGCCCGTGCCGGGAGGCAGGTCCGCGAGCAGGAAATCCAGTTCGCCCCAGTCCGTCTGGTGGATCATCTGGCGCAGGGCGTTCACCGCCATCGCGCCGCGCCACAGCAGCGCGTCGGTCGGTTTTACGAAGAAGCCGATCGACATGAGCCGCAGGCCGCGCACTTCGGCCGGAAGGATCTTGTCGATCCCCTCCTCGCGCACGGCATCGGGCACGTAACCCTCCACGCCGAACATCTTGGGCTGCGAGGGTCCGTAGATGTCCGCGTCGAGAATGCCCACGCGGTAGCCCATCGCCCGCAGCGACAGAGCCAGGTTGGCCGTGACGGTCGATTTGCCCACGCCGCCCTTGCCCGAGGCCACGGCGATGACGCGGGCGATGCCGCCCGTGGTGGTCTTGCGCTCGGGTTCCGCCTTGCGGGGCGCCCCTTCGCGGATGGTGACCGTCGCGCGCAGGTCGGGCAGCGACGTTTCGAGCAGGTGCTGCACCTGGTTCTTGATCTTCACCGCGAACGGATCGCGCGCCTTGGCGAATTGCAGCGTGACTGCCGCGTGTCCCTCCTGCACGGCGATGCGCTCCACGACGGAGCCCGTCACGATGTCCGTGCCCGTCTCGGGGTGGACGACCGTGCGAAGCAGTTCCTTGATTTTTTCTTCCATGATGGATTCAATCTATTCGTAGGACAAATATAGGACTTATTTCCGATTTTATCGACAATTTTTAATTTTATTATATCGTTAAACGATAATTTTTATTTGATAATCAAAAATATTTGTTTATATTTGTGCAATAAATCATGTTTATCAACAGAATTATGAACTTTCTGAAGGTATTTCTGGGCTGTCTGCTGGCCGTGGTCGCCGGCAGCATCCTGACGTTTCTTTTCTGGATTTTCGTGTTGGTGGGGATCGCCGGTTCGATGGAGACGCCGACGATCGTGAAGCCCGGATCGGTGCTGCGGATCGACCTCGCGGAGACGCTCGTCGATTCGCCTTCGAACGATCCTTTCGCCTCGTTCGATTTCGCTGCGATGCAGCCCATGCCGCGCCTGCCGCTCTATAAGGCTCTGCGCGCCGTAGAGGCCGCGGCGGCGGACGACCGCATCGCGGGCATCTGCCTGCGCCCGAACGGCGGCGGCGGATTCGAGGGCACGGCGCTCGTCGAGGAGCTGCGGGCCGCGATCGCGGATTTCAAGCGCAGCGGCAAGTTCGTCGTGGCCTACAACGAATACTACACCCAGGGCGACTACTACCTGGCGTCGGTGGCCGACAGCGTGTACATGCAGCCCGAGGGGTCGATCGAGTGGTCGGGACTCTCGATGAGCGTGATGTTCTACAAGGGGCTTTTCGACAAGCTCGACCTCAAGGCCGAGGTATTCCGTCCCGCGTCGTGCAAGTACAAGAGCGCCGTGGAGCCTTACGTGCTGAGCGCCATGTCCGAAGCCAACCGCCGCCAGATGCAGGCGCTGGCCGAATCGGTGTGGGGTACGATCGTGGAGGCCGTGAGCGCGGCGCGCGGCATCGCGCCCGAGCGGCTCAACCTCCTGGCGGACGAGCTGGCCGTGTCGCTGCCCGACGATGCGCTCCGCCACGGATTCATCGACGGCATCCTCTACGAGGACGAGCTGGCCGGGGTGCTGGAGCGCCTCGGGGCCGATCCCGCGCAGAGCGTGTCGCTCGGCGAATACGCCGCGGGCCTGGGGCCCGACGCGTCGAATGTCCTGGCGCCGCAGGTGGCCGTCGTCTATGCTGACGGCGCGGTGGTGGACGGCGAAGGGGTGACCGGCGGATACATCTACGGCAATACGCTGGCCGAGACCCTCGCTTCGGTGCGCGACGACGACCGCGTGAGGTCGGTGGTGCTGCGCGTGAATTCGCCCGGCGGCAGCGCGCTGGCCTCCGATGTGGTGTGGCGCGCGATGGAGCTGCTGCGGGCCGAGAAACCCGTGGTGGTGTCGATGGGGTCCTATGCCGCGAGCGGCGGCTACTACATAGCGTGCCCGGCCGATGCGATCCTCGCCGACCGCATGACCCTCACGGGCTCGATCGGCGTGTACGGCATGTACCTCAATACGGCGGATGCGCTGAAAAACAAGCTCGGCATCACGCTCGACGCCGTGAGGACCAACGTTTCGGCGGGCATGGGGGCCACGGGGGCGCTCACGCCCGCGCAGCGCGCTTCGATCCTGCGCGGCGTGGACCGCGTATACGCCACGTTCACGGAGCATGTGGCCGAGGGGCGCAACCTCCCGCTGGAGCATGTGCTCGACATCGCGCAGGGGCGCGTGTGGACGGGGGCCGATGCCACGGGAATCGGTCTGGTCGATGCGAACGGCGGCTTGCGCGAGGCGATCGCCGTGGCGGCGGACAAGGCCGACCTGGGGGCCGACTTCCGCGTGGTGGAGGTGCTTGAGCAGCCCGAAGGGTTCGCCGCATTGCTCGCCTCGCTCATGGGGCAGGTGCGGGCTTCGGTCGAATCGTCGGAGCTGGGCGTGATGATGAAGCAGTACCGCAAGGTGCAGGAGCTCGTGAAGCAGCAGGGTGTGGTGATGTACGAACCCCGAACTTTCGCGATGGAGTAGGCGGCCGTTTTCCGGGCCGTCGGGCGTCCCCGGACCGCTGCGGTCCGGGGACGTTCGCATGTTCCGGGGGCTGCCGTGCCGGTGCGGCCGGAAGCGCGCGGGGGAGCCGGGGTGCATGTCCGGACGGCGGGGCGGGGTCCGGATCCGGAGGGAGTGGCCGTCGTTCGCGGACGGATGCTGCGCGCGGTGGCCGGGCGATCGCCTGCGGGGCGGGGTGGGGCGTCCGCGAGCGTTCCGTCGGTGCGGGGGCTTGCGGAGGAGGGCGCGCAGGGTGCGGTGCACGACATGGCGGCGGCATCGGCACGGGCGGCGGGCGCGGCACGGGGCAGGCGGGGAGGAAAGAGGCGGAACGACGATATTATTTCATCGTTTTTTCCCTTTTGCTTTCCATTTATTAGAATATTTACTAATTTTGACAGGATTTATTAAGCGAAACACCGTATATCCTATGGCAAAAGAGTTCAGACGTTACCTGGTCACCTCGGCCCTTCCCTATGCGAACGGTCCGGTGCACATCGGGCATCTGGCGGGCGTATACATTCCGTCGGACATCTACACGCGATACCTGCGGCTGAAGGGCTGCGACGTGATTTCGGTCTGCGGAAGCGACGAGCATGGCGTGCCCATCACCATCAAGGCCCGCCGCGAGGGCGTCACGCCCCAGGAGATCGTGGATCGCTATCATGAACTTATCAAGCGCTCGTTCGAGCGTCTGGGCATGTCGTTCGACATCTATTCGCGCACCTCATCGCCCACGCATGCCGTCACGGCGTCGGAGTTTTTCCGCAAACTCTACGACGAGGGCAAGTTCATCGAGCGCACCTCCATGCAGTTTTACGACGAGGAGGCGCAGACGTTCCTCGCCGACCGATACATTACGGGCACCTGTCCGCGATGCGGCAACGACCGCGCCTACGGCGACCAGTGCGAGAAGTGCGGCTCGACCCTCTCGCCCGACGAACTCGTGGATCCGCGCAGCGCCGTGTCGGGCGCCGTGCCCGTGAAGCGCGAGACCAAGCACTGGTATCTGCCCCTGGACCGCTACGAGGAGTTTCTGCGCGAGTGGATTCTCGACGGACACAAGGAGTGGCGCGCCAACGTATACGGCCAGTGCAAGAGCTGGCTCGACGGCGGCTTGCAGCCCCGGGCCGTGAGCCGCGACCTCGACTGGGGCATTCCCGTGCCGGTGGAGGGTGCCGAGGGCAAGGTGCTCTACGTGTGGTTCGACGCGCCCATCGGCTACATATCGGCCACGAAGGACCTCACGCCCGACTGGGAGAAGTACTGGAAGAGCGAGGATACGAAGATGGTCCACTTCATCGGCAAGGACAACATCGTCTTCCACTGCATCGTCTTCCCCGCGATGCTGAAGGCCCACGGCGGGTATATCCTGCCCGAGAACGTGCCGGCCAACGAGTTCCTGAACCTTGAGGGCGAGAAGATCTCCACCTCGCGCAACTGGGCCGTGTGGCTCCACGAGTACCTCGACGAGTTCCCCGGCAAGGAGGATGTGCTGCGCTACGTGCTGTGTGCGAGTGCGCCCGAGGCCAAGGACAACGATTTCACGTGGAAGGATTTCCAGGCCCGCAACAACAACGAGCTGGTGGCCGTGCTGGGCAACTTCGTGAACCGGGCCCTGGTGCTTACGCAGAAATACTACGGCGGCGAGGTGCCCGAATGCGGCGCTTTGACCGACTACGACCGCGCGACGATCGGGGAGCTGTCGCAGATCAAGGGGGCGCTCGAAAACGCCATCGAGAACTACAAGTTCCGTGAAGCACTCAAGGAGGCGATGAACTTCGCCCGCATCGGCAACAAGTATCTGGCCGACACCGAGCCGTGGAAGGTCGTCAAGAGCGATCCCGAGCGCGTGAAGACCATACTCAACATCGCCTTGCAGATCACGGCCAACACGGCCGTGGCCATCGAGCCTTTCATGCCTTTCTCGGCGGCCAGAATCCTCGGCATGCTCGCGGCCGAACCTTTCGGCTGGGAGCGGCTCGGAAGCATGGAGATGCTTGCCGCGGGACACCGCATCGGGGAGCCGGCGCTGCTCTTCGAGAAGATCGAGGACGAGGTGATCGACCGCCAGCTGGCCAAACTTGCGGCGACGAAGGAGCTCAATGCCCGCGCTGAGGCTGAGAAAAACGTTGAAAAACAGAAAGATACGGTTCAGTTCGACGACTTCGGCCGCATGGACATCCGCGTTGCGACCGTGTTGGCGGCCGAGAAGGTGGCCAAGACCAAGAAGCTGCTGAAACTCACCGTAGATACGGGCATAGACCGCCGGGAGATCGTGTCGGGCATTGCGGAGCACTTCGCACCCGAGGAGCTGGTGGGCCGTCAGGTGCTCGTGCTGGTCAATCTGGCGCCGCGCACGCTCAAGGGCATCGAGTCGCGGGGCATGATTCTGATGGCGGAGGATGCCGACGGCAAGCTGCGGCTTCTGCAACCCGATGCCGCCGCGATGAACGGTGCGGTAGTGGGGTAGCGGCCGGCGCCGTCGAGAAACGGACATAATAAGAAACAACGAAATAACCGAATCACTTAAACTCAAATTTACAGAACAATGGAAAACATCGATTGGGGTTCGCTGGGTTTCAACTACCTGAAGACGGACTGGAACGTACGTTACGAATTCAAGGACGGCAAATGGAGCGACATGCAGGTTACGTCCGACGAGTACATTCAGATGCACATGTCGGCATCGTGTCTGCACTACGGCCTTGAGCTTTTCGAGGGTCTGAAGGCATTCCGCGGTGCGGACGGCAAGGTGCGTCTGTTCCGTGTGAAGGACAATGCGGCCCGTTTGCAGTCGTCGGCCGAGCGTCTGTGTCTGCCCGTTCCCACGATCGACATGATCGTGAACGCCTGCATCGAGGTCGTTAAGCGCAACGAGCGCTTCATTCCTCCCTACGGCACGGGTGCTTCGCTCTACCTGCGTCCGGTGATGTTCGGTACGACGGCCGGTCTGGGCGTGAAGCCCGCGAACGACGCGCTGCTGATCGTTTACGCATCGCCCGTAGGCGCTTACTTCAAGGAGGGCATCAAGCCCATCAAGGTCGCTCTCGACCGTGAGCAGGACCGTGCGGCCCCGCGCGGTACGGGTGACGTGAAGGTCGGCGGCAACTACGCAGCATCGATCCTTTCGGGTGTGCACGCACACGAGAGAGGTTACAGCAACGTGCTCTACCTCGATGCCAAGGAGCACAAGTACATCGAGGAGTGCGGCGCTGCCAACTTCTTCGGTATCAAGAATAACACCTATGTTACGCCGAAGTCGCCCTCGATTCTGCCCTCGATCACGAACAAGAGCCTCCGTCAGCTGGCCGAGGATATGGGCCTGAAGGTGGAGAACCGCGAGATTCCGTTCGAGGAGTTGGAGACCTTCGAGGAGTGCGGCGCCTGCGGTACGGCTGCCGTGATTTCGCCCATCGGCATGGTCTACGACATGGAGAACGAGAAGACCTACAACTTCGGTATGGACAAGGTCGGCAAGACCAGCATGGAGCTCTATACGCGCCTGCAGGACATTCAGTACGGCCGCGCCGAGGACAAGCACAACTGGTGCACGATCGTGCTTTAATTCCTTTTGGATTTGCTTACGAGGCCCCCGGGAAATTCCCGGGGGCTTTTTTCTGTGCACAGTTGAACGGTTTTCGGCGTGTATGGGACAACAGGGCTGCCTGTGTTGCGGTATTCGTTTCCGGCGGGGCATCGGGTATCGTACTGTCGCCGTATTGTTACCATGATGTCGCCATGATGTCGCCGTGGTGTCGCCGTGGTGTCGCCGTGGTGTCGCCGTGGTGTCGCCGTGGTGTCGCCGTGCGGCCATTTCGAGTCCGGTCGGAGTCGGATGCATTGTGCAGCTGAACCGAGTGGTATTGTTTTTTTCGATATTTTTGTAAGGCATTGCTTGCGTCTGTGCCCGGATGCGAGTAGGGTAGTGGTTCTCGATCTTCCTCTGTGTTTCCGGAAGACGGCTTTTCCGGCACCTCCATATAAAAACTCCCCTCGGAGTTTTCATTCCGAGGGGAGCTTCTGTTCCACGTGGAACAATCAGCGGCCGAAGCGCACGAGCAATACGTTTACATCGGCGGGCGACACGCCCGGTATGCGCGATGCCTGTCCGATCGTGGCGGGACGGATGCGGGTGAGTTTCTGCCGGGCTTCGATGGTGAGCGATTGCAGCTTGTTGAAATCGAAATCCGCAGGAATCGCAATGTTTTCCAGTCGGTGAAGTTTCTGGGCGATGAATTTTTCGCGTTCGATGTAGCCTTTGTACTTTATTTCGATTTCCGCTTCTTCGATCGCCTCGCCGTCGATTTCGTTTTCCTCAACGAATCTTGCGAGTTTCGGCACGGCTCCGATCAGTCCCTCCAACGTGACGTTGTTGCGCGGAACGAGGTCGTAGAGCTTGCGTCCCTGGGTCAGCGGCTCCTCATCCACCGTTTTCAGATAGGCTTCAATTTCGTGCGGTTTGATGCTCGTCTCGTGTACGAAGGAAACAAGCGATTTTACGAGCGTATTTTTTTTGAGGAATTCGTCGTATCTTTTCTTCGAAATCAATCCTATTTCATATCCTTTCGGCGTCAGTCTTACGTCGGCATTGTCCTGTCGGAGCAGGATGCGGTACTCGGCCCGCGAGGTGAACATGCGGTAGGGTTCATCGACGCCCTTCGTCACCAGGTCGTCGATCAGCACGCCGATGTAGGCTTCGTCGCGGTGCAGAACCACGGGTGCTTCGCTGCGCAGCTTGCGGTGCGCGTTGATGCCGGCCATCAGACCCTGGGCCGCCGCCTCCTCGTATCCGGTGGTGCCATTGACCTGGCCCGCGAAGAAAAGACCGGCGACCCGCTTCGTTTCGAGCGTGTGGCGGAGCTGCGTGGGCGGGAAATAGTCGTATTCGATGGCATAGCCCGGGCGGAACAGGTGCACGTTCTCCAGTCCGCGGATCTTGTGCAGCGCCCGCCACTGCACCTCCCAGGGCAGCGACGACGAGAAGCCGTTCAGGTAATATTCGTTGGTCGAGCGGCCCTCGGGTTCGAGAAAGAGCTGGTGCTGCTCCTTGCCGGCAAAGGTGCGCAGCTTGTCCTCGATGCTCGGGCAGTAGCGCGGGCCGATGCCCTGAATCGTGCCGTTGAAAAGCGGCGAGCGGTCGAAACCTTCGCGCAGAAGGGCGTGCACTTCGGGCGTGGTGTAGACGATGAAGCAGGGCAGCTGGTATTTCACCGGCTGCGTCTCCGACGAAAAGGAGAATTTCGCGGGTTTCTCGTCGCCCGGCTGCACGGCCAATGCCTCGAAGTCGATCGTGCGGGCGTCGAGGCGTGCGGGCGTGCCGGTCTTCATGCGGCCGCTTTCGAACCCCGCAGCACGCAGGCACTCCGTGAGTCCGTGCGAAGCGGCATCGCCCGCGCGTCCGCCCTCGGCGTGGGCCTCGCCGCAGTGCATCGTGCCGTCGAGGAAGGTGCCGCTCGTGAGGATCGCGGCGCGGCAGCGGAACTCCACGCCCATGCGCGTGCGTACGCCCGCAATGCGCAGAGGAGCGGCGGCTGCACCTTTTTCAGCCCCTTCTGCGGCTCCGGATGTGCCGGACGGTGCTTCGGTGGTCTCGGGGTGTTTCGAACCCTCAGAGGGCTCGAAAAGTAGCTCCGTGGCGGCGTCCTGCCAGATGTAGAGGTTGCGCGTATTCTCCAGCGTGCGGCGCCACTCCTCCGAGAAGCGGTGGCGGTCGCATTGCGCCCGCGGACTCCACATCGCGGCGCCCTTCGAGCGGTTGAGCATGCGGAATTGCACGGTCGTGAGGTCGGTAATGCGGCCCATTTGACCGCCGATCGCATCTATTTCCCTGACTATCTGTCCTTTGGCAACGCCTCCGACGGCCGGATTGCAGGACATGGAGGCCAGTTTCTCCATGTCCATCGTCAGCAGCAGCGTGCGGCTGCCGAGGCGTGCGGCTGCCGAGGCGGCTTCGCATCCGGCGTGTCCTCCGCCGATGACGATGATGTCGTATTCGAGTGTCACTTTCAAATTTCTGTGTTGGTTCGTTGTCGTGGGGTATGCGGATTCTCCGCGATGACCTGCCGCGCAGATCGTGCCGTCCGGTGCGGCGTCTTCCGGCCCGGCGTCCGCGTGCGAGCCGGGGGCGTGCCCCGGCCGCCGGGATTCCTGCGCCGGGTCCGCACACGATGCCTCCTCGCACGGCTGCGGGCGTGCGCCGCCATGCCGTCGCCGCCCTGACGAGGGATCGTGCCGTGTGTCGGTTCAGGCCTCCTGCTCCGACCACCAGGCCAGGTACTTGTCCTCCTTGCGGTGCATCCGGGCGTTGGCGCGGGGCGTCTTGTCCTTCTGACCGCAGAGGTGCAGCACGCCGTGCACCACCACGCGGCGCATCTCCTGGAGGCGCGGGGCGCCGTAGAGCCGGGCGTTGTCGGCCACGGTCTCCACGTCGATGAACACGTCGCCCGAGACGATGCCCGAGCCCTTTCGGTCGCTGTAATCGAACGTGATGACGTCCGTGAAGTAGTCGTGGCCGAGGTATTGGCGGTTCATGGCGAGCAGGCGCTCGGCCGAGCAGAAGATGTAGTTCACGTCGCCCAGCACGTATCCCTCGCTGCGGGCGACTTCGCGGAGCCATGCCGCGGTCCTGCGTTTCTCGGGCAGGCGGTAGCGGCAGCCGTCGGTGTGGTATTTTACAGCCATCGTTATTTGCGGAAACAGTTTTCGGCCCGCATCTTCTCGGTGGGCGAGGGCGAGTAGATGCCGAAGACCAGTTTGTATTCGGTCTCCATCGTCGTGACGTTCACCGAGGAGCCGATCGTGCCCAGCGCTGCGTTCTTGGCCACTTTCTGGCCCTTCTGCACCGCTACGGAGCCGAGGTTGGCATAGGTGGTCAGGTACTCGCCGTGCGCGACGTATACGTCGTATTTGTTGGTGATGCGGTTGCGTTTGATCTCCACGACCTTGCCCTCGTAGATGGAGGTTACGCGCGCCCCCTTGGGCCCGGTGATCTCGGCCATGTTCTCCATGTAGCGCCGCACGCGTCCTCCGGCGACGGGCAGCCTCAGGCCCGAGGTTTTCGACGAGAACGAGCCGCCCTCCTTGTTGCCGCGCGAGAGCTTGCGCAGCTCCTCCACGGCCACGCTCAGCTGCTGCTCGCGGGCGATCTTCTGCTGGAGGCGCTGCTTCTCCTGTTTCGACATGCGGCGCACCTCCGCCTTGGCGTTCCGGGCGTCGCGTTCGAGTTTCGCACGCTGCGCCCGCAGTTGCGCGGTCACCGAGTCGAGCGCGTGCTTGCGGCGGTCGAGCTCCTCCTTTTCGCGGGCCACCTCGACCTTCAGGTCGCCGATGCGCCGCAGCTTCTCGGCCCGCATGGAGGCCACCTGACGCAGGTTGGCGATCTTGCGTGCAATGTCGGCGAAATCCTCCGACGCGAAGAGGTAGGTGAGGTAGTTTTCGTGGCGGTAGTTGCGGTACGCCTCGCGCACCATCTCGGCATAGAGCTCCTTCTGGCGGTCGAGGGCGCGGCCGAGGCTGTCGGCCGTGCGGTCCGTGCGCGTGAGCTCGCCGGCCAGCAGGCGCGCTTCGTGCTCCTGGGCTTCGAGCAGTTGGGTGCGGGTGTCGATCTGGCGGGCCAGACGCTTCACGCGCTCCTCGGTCGCGGAGCGGCCCTTCTTGATCTTGGCGATTTCGCGCTCCTGTGCTGCGATCTGGCGTTCGAGCGTGGCGATCAGCTTCTTCTGTTTGTCGATTTGGGCGTTGCGCTGCGCCGCCGCGGTCAGCACCGCGGTGCAGGCGACGAGGAGCAGGAGGATGCGCTTCCAGGTCATTGTCCGGAGGTTTTTTCGGTTTCTTCGGTTCGGGGTGTGCGGAGCCATTCGAAGCGCCGGGCCACGGCTTCGGGATCGGCATAGCCGTTTTCGAGCGCCTTGCGCCAGTAGACTTCGGCCATGTAGCGTTCGCCTGCCGCGGCCAGGATGTCGCCGTAGTGGATCATCAGCTCGGGGCTGCCGCTGCGGTCGAGCGATATGGCGAGCTGCATGGTGCGCCGCGCGTCGGCCGTGCGGCCCATGAGGTGGAGAATCCACGCCTGCGTGTCGAGGAACGTGGGGTTGTTCGCCGAGTGCTCCACGGCCCGTTCGGCCATGCGGAGGGCTCGTTCGAGGTCGCGCTCCTCAAGTGCGAGGAAGTAGGCGTAGTTGTTGAGCACCATCGTGTTGTCGGGGTCGTAGCGCAGCGCGCGGTCGTAAGCCGCGTAGCTCTTGCGCCGCTCGCCGGCCGCATGGTGCGTGTCGCCGATGCATCCCCACACCACGCCGCGCAGCGAGTCGGTGCCGATGTGGCGCAGTGCGGCGCGGTAGCTGCGCACGGCTTCGTCGTGCCGGCCCGCGTAGCTGCGGATGTGCCCGCGTGCGATGTGGAATTCGGGCTTTTGGGGGAAGAGGCGCAGGGCTTCTCCGGCGTACTTGTCCGCCGAGTCGGGACGCTGCCTGTAGCTCTCGATGTCGATCACCATCGTGAAGTAGTCGCTCACCGGCGGCCGGTCGGCCGTGTGGAGCTTGAAGAGTTCGAGCGCCCGGTCCAGCTCGCCCGCGGCGATGAGGTGGCGGCCGTAGAGCCCCACGATCCGCGGGTCGTCGGGGTACTTGATGGCCAGCACCGAGGCCAGCTCGTTGAGCTGGAAGTAGTGCTCGCGGTAAAACCGCACGTCGGAGGTCATGCGTTCGAACTGCTCGGCCTTGAGTTCGGGCGATATGGCGTCCGATTCGAAGAGCCGCCGCGTGAGCCGGAGGAATGCGCGGTAGTTGCGGCGGCGGTTGTGGAATTCGGCCACGGCGACCAGGGCCGCCACGTCGGTCGAGTCGATGCGCAGGGCTGCATCGAACTGCTCCACGGCCAGCGAATCGCGTCCCTGCATGGCGTAGAGCTCGCCCAGGATCATGCGGTTCTCGATCTGGTAGGGCGCCGCCGCCACGAGGGCTTCGGCTTCGGTGACCGCCTTGTCGTACTGCCGCGTGGCCACCAGCAGCCGTCGTTTGGCGGCCGTGAGGGGTGGGATGCGGCCGAGCCGCAGCTCCGCGGAGTCGAGCACGGCAATGGCCGAGAACGGGAGCTGCGCCTGCTCGTAGAGCGCCGCCAGGACGCTGTAAACCTCGGGATTGTGCGAGTCGATGCGGCTCAGCGTGCGGTAGACACCGAGCGCCTCGTCGTATCGTTCCCCCGTGACCAGGGCCTGGCCGTAAAGCCGGAGGTACCACTTCTCGGTGGAGTCGAGCTGCGCCGCGCGGCGGCTCAGCGCCACGGCCTGCGGCGTGTCGGTGTCGAGCAGCAGCGAGGCCAGGGCGTAGTAGGCCGCAGCGAAGGTCGTGTCGGCCTCGATGGCCCCGGCATAGGCCTCGCGGGCCCGCAGCGTGTCGCGGTCGATGGCTTCGCGCTTGATTCCCTCGGTGTAGAGACGGAACGCCCGCAGCGTGTCGTCGTCCGTGCCGCCAGCCGGACGGACGTTGCGTCCGGAGACGAACGCCGTGGCGAAGAGGAGCGTGAGGACGGTGATGGCTGCGGTGCGCTTCATGGGCGGAGTGTGTGTCAGAGGGCCGACTCGAACTGGCGGAGGAACCGTACGTCGTTCTCGAAATAGAGACGCAGGTCCTTGACGCCGTACTTGAGCATGGCGATGCGTTCAATACCCATGCCGAACGCGAAACCCGAATACTTCTTCGAATCTATGCCGCACGACTCCAGCACGTTGGGGTCCACCATGCCGCAGCCCATGATTTCGAGCCAGCCCGTGCCCTTGCACACGTTGCAGCCCTTGCCGCCGCAGAGGTTGCACGACACGTCCACCTCGGCCGACGGCTCGGTGAAGGGGA
>ERZ778513.1566-NODE-1566-length-13285-cov-19.059940_pt1 | contig 13285 bp, 19 predicted proteins | sample MGYA00510345_ERZ778513 | MGnify/ENA primary metagenome ERZ778513 (study PRJEB29527, sample SAMN07138966) | mouse gut metagenome | material: feces | host: mouse | place: China:Nanjing | collected 2016-01-25 ... | reverse complement strand
AAACATCAATCAGTAAACATCACAAACCGAGTCAACCTATTTCAGGAACGGACACATCATTCCGGCAGATAAGGCTGTTTGGTATAATCATGGTGAGCCTTTGCTCACTGGTGGCAATATTGTCGGTCGTGTTCTCGCTGCGGTTTGCAGAGAAACAGCGTGAAAAAATTTATGTCCTTGACAACGGCAAGTCGCTTATGCTTGCCTTGTCGCAGGACATGAGCCAGAACCGCCCGGCAGAGGCACGGGAGCATGTCAGACGCTTTCACGAACTGTTCTTTACACTCTCGCCCGATAAATCGGCAATAGAGCATAACATCAACCGCGCCCTGATTCTCGCCGATAAGAGCGCCTACAACTACTATTCTGATTTTACCGAAAAGGGATATTATAACCGAGTGATAGCCGGAAACATCAATCAAGTCGCGCAGGTTGACAGCGTGGTATGCGATTTCAACGAATACCCCTACATCGCCAAGACATACGCACGTCAGTTGATTATACGCCAAAGCAATGTGACGGAACGTACATTGGTGACAGTGTGCAAGCTGCTCAACTCGTCGCGCTCCGATGACAATCCCAACGGATTCACGATAGAAGGTTTCACTATCCTTGAAAACAAGGATATAAGAACTGTAAAACGATAAATCACTAAATCCAAGTCATAATGAGAAAAATGAAAATTATTCCCGAGGGTGTGCGCCATGCCTTGAACGAAGCGGTGCATATCCCCAAGAGCCGCATGAAAGTGTGGCTCAAAAACAAGTGTGACGCTCTCGACCATAAACAGCGTTTTCGCGTGGTGGCTGTTGCATTTACCGTCTTCATGCTGACGACGCTCTACATTTTTGGCAACGCCTGTTACCGTATTGGCAAGGGCGATGCGGCGAAATACAGGATTGAGCATATAAAGCCGCTTGACATCCCGCAAAATGTAAAATCCGACAACCTGACACCGATAGCCGATGAACTTTGATTTCTTTAAGCGAGGGAGCAGTGTAGAGCGCAAACCCTTGACGGAAGCGCAAAAACAGTGGCGCAAGAAATATCTGATTGTGTTTCCGGCATTGTTCATTTCATTCCTCGGCTGTCTGTGGCTTATCTTCGGCGGCGCACTTTCGGAAGACAGCACCGATACGGGTAAGGCCAATATGGAGCTGCCCGATGGATCCAGCGACGGCATAGAAGGCAACAAGACAAAACTGATGGAGGCACAGGCGGCACAGGACGCCAAGCAACGGCAGAACGTGAATATATCGCTGTTCGATTCCGCCAACGGCCAATCGTCCGACCTGAACCTTGCCGTACAGCCCGATACGATTGCTCCTGACAATCAAGCTATACAAGCATCAGCAACCACCTACCAAGAAGTGCAGGCGTCACTCGATGATTTCTTTATTCCGGAGAATACCGAGGCTTCGCAGATGGCGGACTTGCAGGCGAGGATTGATGAGCTTGAAGCGCAGAACGCTATGGCACAGCAACCGCAGCAGCCGGATCAGATGGAAATGCTTGAACGCTCCTATCAACTTGCCGCGCAATATATGGGCAATGGCAGTGGTGGCAGTTATCAGACGCCGCCACAACCGGAGGAAAAAGGTAAACGCAATGTCCAACCGGTGTCGCAAGTCAGCCGCAATGTGGTGTCCTTGCTCAATTCTTCTTCCGCCGGCCGTGGTTTCAATACCTCGGTAGGTGTAAAATCGGTGACAACCAAAAATACAATTTCCGCAGTCGTCGCCGGAAATCAGAGCGTGATTGACGGTGAAAGTGTAAAATTGAGGACTACCGAGCCGATGTGGATTGGCAACCGCCTTATACCGCGCAATACCACAATAACAGGTAGCGGTCGTGTTCAGGGAGAACGCCTTGAAATTGAGATAACATCAATCGAGTGCGAAGGCTCAATCTACGATGTCGAGTTGCAGGTATATGATTCCGACGGTCAGGAGGGTATCAATATCCCTCAGTCTATGGAGAATGACGCTCTGCACGAGATAGGGGCAAATATGGGTAGCACAATGGGCAGTTCAATCAACATCTCCACCAATACAGGAGCGCAGATAGCATCCGATGTCGGGCGTGGTCTTATCAACGGTGTGTCGCAGTATCTTACGAAGAAGATGCGAACCGTCAAAGTACACCTCAAAGCTGGATACCGCGTGATGCTCCACCAACCGGAAGATCAATAATAACATCAAAAACAACAAACCCACTAAATCCAAATTAAAAATGAAATTGAAAACAGTTATTCTTTCCGCCATTGCCTTAATCGGCATGGCAACCCCGGCTTTTGCCAAAGGCAAAGTAACCAAAAACACCGATAACAACGTGTCGTCTGACACCGAAACGGTAGCCGAACACGACATGAACGTGTACGGCGCGAACTACACCGACGGCGACAAATTTGAGGGCCTTACCCGAAAAGTCGGCTTTGACCGAATGATTCCGCCTCACGCACTGGAAGTTGCGTATGAGAAAACGACCCACATCATCTTCCCTTCGGAGGTCGTCTATGTTGACCTCGGTAATGAGAACCTTGTCGCCGGACTTGCAGACGGAGCAAAAAACGTGCTGCGTGTCAAATCGGCTTTCAAGTCGTTCAAGACTGAAACAAATCTTTCGGTAATAACCGAAGATGGGTCGTATTACAGCTTTAATGTAAAGTTCGCCAAAGAGCCCCTGTTGCTCAACATCGAGATGACCGATTTCCTTCATGACGGCGAGGCCGTGAATCGCCCTAACAATGCGCAGGAGATTTATCTGGAAAAACTCGGTCAGGAGTCACCGATGCTTGTAAAACTGATTATGAAATCTATCTACAAGCAGAACAAGCGCGAAATCAAGCACATCGGCAGTAAACGCTTCGGGGTGCAATTTCTTCTCAAATCAATCTACACCAACAATGGTTTGCTATATTTCCACACCGAACTGAAGAACACATCAAACATCGCTTTCGACATTGATTTTGTGTCGTTCAAGATTGTGGACAAGAAAGTTATCAAGCGAACCGCCATGCAGGAACAGGTGCTTGAACCGATCCGCGCCCAGAACTATGTGACGGTCGTACACGGCAAATCATCGGAACGAACCGTGTTCGCCTTGGAGAAATTCACAATCCCTGACGACAAGCAGCTCGTTATCGAGGTCGCCGAAAAGGAAGGCGGTCGCCATCAGTCTTTCGTGGTGGAGAACGAGGATATTGTGAGAGCCAACGTAATTGACGAACTTTCAATTCAGTAACCAATGAAAAAAGCGATGATGATTTTCGCTGCCATGCTTGCCCTTTTCACGGGGCAGGCAATGGCCCAGCGATGCCTCCCCGGAATGTCAGCCGTGGAAGTAAAGGCAAATATGGCGGACGGTTTTTATACCGGCAACTCCCGCAACTGTGGCTATTCTTTCGGAGTGTATTACTCCGTGTTCAAGGGTAACGCCAACACATGGACTTTCGGTGGAGAGTATCTCCAGACTTACAAGCCCTACGGCGAAAAAGGGCGTATCCCTGTGGCGGAGTTCACAGGCGAGGTCGGCTATAATCTCCACCTGTTGAGCGACTACTCGCAGACGTTCCACCTCTATGGTGGTGTGTCGGCTCTCGGCGGATATGAAACAGTAAACTGGGGTAAGTCGGTACTGTCCGACGGATCCACGCTCCACAACGGCGATGCCTTCATATATGGCGGCGCACTGACTGTTCAGGCAGACTTTTACCTATCCGATAAAATAGCCTTGACTGCCAATGTGAAGGAGCGGTTTGTGTTCGGTAATTCAACGGGGCATTTCCATACCCAATATGGTGTCGGTGTCAAATTCATAATCGAATGAGCCTATGCCGATGATAATTGACCTTGACCCGAAAAAGGTGCCGTTAACGGAGTTTATGAAAGCTCTTGGTTATGACAGCCCGGTGGCGGCAGACGGTGTATTGAGAACATACAATGCGCCTTACGATGACAGGCACGAGCCTACAATGGTTATTAACATTGAAACAAACCTTTGGCGCGATACAAAATCATGCGCCAGCGGTGGAATCTATGACCTTGCTTATGAAATGACAGGTTCGTGCAACCGTTCAGAACTGCTGCTGTATATAGCAACGCAGCTGTCGGCTACACGCAAAATCTATGTGCGCCATGAGCCAGATCCGCCGATGCGCCAGTTGCCGCCATTACCAAAGGCAACGCCGGATAAGCCCAAACGCAGGTTCAAACTCTTTTAGCTATGGATATATCCGAACTGAAAGCTATCCCGATCGCTGAATTTCTTCAGTGGTTGGGGCATACTCCGGCGGCGAAACGTGGACACGAATGGACTTATTTCGCCCCATACCGTCAGGAACATAAGCCATCTTTCCGGCTGAACACCGAAAAGAATCTGTTCTATGATTTCGGCACGGGTGTCGGTGGCGACATTTTCACCCTTGCCGGAGAAATAATCGGCACAAGCGATTTCAAGCAGCAGGCAAAATACATCGCTGACAATGCCGATGTCCAGATGCCGATGGTTGAGCATCCGGTTTACCGCTCAATTCCTGACGAGCCTGTGTTTGAAGATGTGGAGGTGCGTGAACTGACAAACCGATTTCTGCTCGGCTATCTCAAATCCCGCGGTATCAGCGAGGAAAACGCGAAAGCGCACTGTGATGAGATTGGCTATTACCTACACGGCAAGCCATATTACGCAGTCGGCTTTCCTAATATCTCCGGCGGTTTTGAAATACGCAACAAGTTTTTCAAGGGGTGCATACCTCCAAAAGATGTAAGCCTTGTGGCGGGCAATCCCGCTATATGCTGTATCTATGAAGGGTTTATAGACTGCCTTTCAGCGATACAGCTCGGCGAACAGCGTGAAGAAACGGCGCTGGTTCTCAACTCCGTGTCAAACATTCATCGTGCTTACCGACATCTTGACGGCTTTGCAACAATACGATGCTATCTTGATAATGACGAGGCCGGACGCAATGCGTTAGGCAAGCTGCGTGATAGATATGGAGATAGAATATCCGACCGTTCAACGCTTTATGCCGGGTACAACGATGTGAACGATTACCTGCAATCTTTCCAACTAAAGAAAACCACTAAATCCAAACTCAAACTTTGATACAATTATGACTACAATTTTCAATAAGATTGGCGCGATGCGCCTTACTCCCCGCCGATTCTTTCTCGATGCCTCGAAAGCGCTTCGCGATAATTTCGGCTTCATGGCTCTCGTTGCCGCAACCCTCACCGCCGTTTGTTTTTCGTCGTGTTCTGACGATCTCGATGTGCAACAGTCTTACCCCTTCACGGTGGAGGTAATGCCTTACGCTGAAAAGATAGTCAAGGGGCAGACCGTGGAACTGCGCTTTGAAATCAAACCGGAAGGCAACTACACCAACACACTCTACACAATCCGTTATTTCCAGTATGACGGTGAGGGCACCCTCAAACTCGTTGACGGCCCGGTGCTGGTTAACAATGACCGTGTGCTGCTCGAAAGCAAGACATTCCGTCTGAACTACACCGCCAAATCTTCCGATGCACATAAATTCCTCGTGGTCGTGGAAGATAATTTCGGCTCGACACCGTGGGAACAGACTTTTGAGTTCAACGGAAAAAGCGAAAGCGACGATGACGGCGGAGTTACAATCCAGCCCATCAATCCCGGAACATTAACCCCGATTGTACGATGAAAAAGCTGCTGTTCTTCTTTGTGGCGTTGCTGACCCTTGCGGCAGCAACGCCCGCCCATGCGACAAAAAGGAGCATTATGGAGTTGCCGTTATTTGAGCGGGCAGTATTGATAATCAAGAAATTTGAAACGATGCACCACCCGAAACATTGGCCTTACATCGGCTACGGTCATTGCGTACAGCCGGGAGAGCCATATCGCCGAGGTGTGCAACTGACCGAGGCACAGGCAGACGCACTCTTGCGCAAAGACCTCCGCAAATTCTGCGCCCTCTACTCCCAATACGGCAAAGACAGTGTATTGTTAGGCGCATTAGCCTATAACTGCGGGCCCGGCGTAGTTAACAAATCTTCAATCCTGAAAAAACTCCGCCGAGGCGACCGCAACATCTTCAAGGAATACACCGCCCATTGCCGCTACAAAGGCAAATTCCACAAGCAACTCCACCAACGAAGAATGACGGAGTTTGCCGCTCTATTTGTGAATTAACCTTTGATCCAATTTAAGTTATGCTTATTGTTTTATTAATACCATCAAGGATTCAATAATGAGTGTAACTTAAATTGAATCTAAAATAGTTCCATCACTTAATCTAAACACGATTGTCCCGGTGTCAACTATTTCATTGAGCATTTCCGTAAGTATTTTTGCCCCCAAATAAATCCAAGCTGAAAAATCTTCAAACATTATATAATCTTCAGGGCTTAAATATGAGTTTCTGCGAAACGCTGGGGTATAATGCTCTGTAAGTGATAAAAATCTGTAATTAAGATATAGCTGGGTGACGTAATAAAATATTTCATGTTGATACTTTTCTAAGTGTTTTGCCATAGATGCCGTATCCAATTTCTTGTGTTGTTTTTTTGAATAGAATTCTGTTTGAAATTCTGGATTAACATACTCTGTAAAGTATGGATACATTTTATTAACATCAATCGTGGATGTATTAAGTTTATCTACCTTTTTATAGAATTCTGCCTTCCCTTTAATCCACAATTCAAATGTTCTCACAGCTTCCAGATTGCGTTTCCACAATTCTTTTTCAAGTTTCTTGTTTTCAGATGCTACCAAATATATTGCCTCAACAAAATCGGCAAACATAGCGCGAAGGATTAAGCGATATGCAACGACAGTGGGTTCAGATATTTTTATGTTTATGAGAACATTTATATTTGAGTGTATTCTTTTTAAGGTATCTCTTCCAATTATAAGTTTCTTATTTTCCGGTTCAAAATGCAATTTCTTATCGATCTTATTGCCGACATCTGCAATAAGCGCTATTGTATCACGATAATGTCCTTCTATCTTTGAGATAATTTCAGGGTAATTTAGTTGTAATTCGTTTGCCATATTCAAAATTAGCACTAAATAACGGATTATACAACGATTTAAATAATACATGTCATAAGTTCTTCATACAAACGCCGCCTGTGGCGGCCGAAATTTTTAGCAAAATCAGTGGCGCAACTCTATCACAGGGTCGCGCCACTTGTCATATTACGATTTGGCAAATAATATCTTTACATATAAAGGTGCATCTGAAAAGATGTCCTCAAGCATATCGCAATAGACACCTTCGTAGGTCTTGATGTCCTTAATTTTGACCTCAAATGTCTTTCGGCTGAACGATTGGCGGTAGAACCGCATATTGTAGAGGTCTGCGCCTGCGTCATAGATGATTTCAAGGCGATTAGCCGATGTCTTGTTACGGCTAAGGCTCATTCTCAATCCGTTGCCGAGGTTGATAAAATCGTGGCTTCCGGTCATTACCACAAACCGCTTTCCTCCGATTTGTTGGAGTATGGTTGCTGCTATCTGATTGTCCATAGTGCTTTATTTTTGAGTGTTATGTTTATTGTTAAGCCATTCATCACGCTTGCGTCTGCACTCTGCGAGTGTGGGAGCGACACAAGAGAACAGCTCGTTGTCGGTATCTCGGTAGTCGTACATCACACGGCTTATCCGCTTGCCACGATGGGCAGAGTAGAAAGTTTCGTATTGTTCAGTGCCGGGAGCGGTTGTTGTTGTGCTCACTCCGTTGGCGGTCATTTTCATTGCCATATTCATTCGTGTTTTAGAAATTTACAAATATCATTCGCTGTCCGTAGGTCTTTGATGGGTCGCTGACAAGGCGTTGCTTTACCCAAAAGTGGTGTTTGCCGTAGCCATATAGGAAAAACTTGTTGAGGTCGGTACGCTCGGCGCATACGGCTACCGTTTCCCTCAGTTCGGTTTCATTGCGTGTCAGCAATATGCGGTTTATGAGGTCTAACACAACCGCTCTTATCTTATCGTCAAAGTCAAATATCAGACTTTCAATTATCACGTTCATATCTTGTGAGGTTTTGTGACCTGCGCCACTACTGACGCAGGTCGGATTAAACATTTAGGCGGTCATTCTCTCACGGATTAACTTGGCGTTGCTGTTGACAAGGTTGATGATACGGTCGTGGTATTCAGTGTCCTTGTTGTATTTGCCGTGGCACTGCACAACTTTGAGGGTACGCAAGTCAACCTCTACGGTTTCAACTATCTGTCCGTCAATTCTTGCTGAAAGAATTAGAGTGTTCTCCTTGCGGTAATATCCCGCTCCGAACACGCAGATGTCCTGCTTCGTGCCTTCTTCATAGTATTCTTCTATGCTTTCAAGCACCTTTACGCATATTTCATTGTCTGAAATTACCAATCCGAAGAATTTTGATTTGAGTGCCTTGAACTCTTCTTCCCGCTCTTTCTCTTGGAGAAGTTGTTGCTGTTCACGCTCACGCTGTGCTATCTCGGCTTGGCGCATACGCTCGGCTATCGCCTTATCTCTCTTGGCGTCTATCATTCGGTTGGCTCGGTCGTGTGCCTCAATGAAATCTTGTGGGCAGATATTCTTGGGGTTGCGTATATCTTTGCCCAAATTCTTCAGCATCATCAGATAGTCACACCACATTCCGATATTGTTGATTTTATAGTGGTGGCGTTTGGCTATCAGATACGATGCCCAAAGATTGTCGGCAGTCGCAGGATTGGATAGAAAATATTTCATTTCCTCAATCTCTCCGGCTTTCATCAGAGTTTCAATCCGTGGGTCGGAAAGCAGAGCATTGAAAAGACGCAAGGGAGATACTCCGTGGAAATTGCCCTTGAACCCATTTCGTTTTAGTTGCGGAAGAATAGACATTCTCGGATATACATCGCTCAACGCCACAACATCGTCATAAAGGCTGTTGTGCGGTCGTATCTCCATATCGCTATCCAAAGCCCATACATCGCAGTAGCAGAACGTAAAGCCACGGAGCAGAGCCATATCGGTAACTTTGGCATCGGGAGAAATCCACCTTTGGACAACCTCGGAGCAGTAGAACCGCATCGGCTCTCCCTTGCGACTTTCATAGCGCACTTGTGCCACTCGTATAACTTGGAACCCCTTGCAAGTGGTTATCACGCTGAAATAGTTTGTTTGGTTTTGGGTGCGCTTGCGTGTTTCCTGCACTTTGAGTTCAGCACCGCAGTTTGGGCAACTGCAACCGCAAAGTGTGTCAACAAGTGTTCCTTGGGTATGCCATACGTGACCGCAGTCGGGGCAAGTAGTCGTACCATTTTTGGTGCGGTAGGCTATATGCTCAATGCAATGCTTGTATGCCCATTCAGTCTGTGCCGATGATATGGGGCGGAGAGTGGCAGATAATTTCGCCACTTGTTTCTGTAATGCTGTCTTGGGTTTCATAGCAGTGCGGTGTTAAAAGTCAAAAAGATTGGGTTGAACATCTTGGGTTTTCTTTTCGGTGGCTTTCTTGGGTTGGATAGGCTTGCGCAGTTTTGCCATTTCTTCCTGTCGCAGACGCTCTATTGCGTCCTGTCGTGCCTGTTCCTTTTCTTCCTCGGTCAACTCTACCGTATGGTTTACCACCATTTGGCAGTTGATAGGTTTGCCCACCTCTATTTCATTTTCCTCGTAGTAGTGGATAGCCATTCCGAATATTTCATCATCGGCAAAGCCGTTGCAACCGCTTTTCTGCACCTCGTTGATTATGTAGGTCACGCAGTCTTCCACCGATTTTGAGGGATTGGAGAATTTGACAGCGAAAAGTGCGTCATTCTCTGCACGTTTTTCAAGATACTCGCGGATAGTGTCCTCAAATGCCACTGACCCTTTGTTTTGTCTGTTGCTTGCCATAGTCGTAATATTTTAGATGTGTATCAGAATGTTGCCAATATGATTTCCTCTCGGTAGGCGTTATGTTCCTCTGCGAACAGCCAACTTATGAACAGCTTGCGCCCTGCGGGTTTCAGCTCTCGGTATAGCTGACGGAAGAAAGAGATGTTGCCGTTGAGATAGGTTTCCACCATATACTCAAATATGTTGTCAACTCCGTAATACTTGGATTGCTGAACGAATGTCTTGCCGTGTCTTTTAGTTGTTGCCATAATCGTATGTTTTAGAGAGTTAGTAACCAATAGAGTGCTGCAAAGAGAGTGAGGATAGAAATGAGCCAACCAACACCTCGGTATATGGGTTTGAACACCGCCCACATCAGTAGACCTATTATTGCCCCGATGATGATTGCAACCACTTTCGCCACCTTTGCAACCGCCTTTATTATGCGGTATTGATAGGAGGTTTGGTGAGCTTTGCCTCGACCTAAAATATTTTTATGTTGTCTTTTGGCTTTCATATCGGTGGGTGCTTTTTTTTAACTATCATGCGTCTAATGACAGTGTGGTAGTTTGAGTTGCTCGACGCTAAAAAGGCGTGTGTCGGCACAGGGAGCTGTTCGGGGCAGGACGGAACAAATACTACATCGCAGATGTGGAGATTTTTCCGGCATGGCACGAATGGCACCCAGACACACGTTTACACTGGCGAGCAACTCCAACTTTACCCACTGCCCTAAGGCGTATGAATAAAAAAATGGCACCCCCGATATATCAGGAAAGCCAAACGACAACATCTAATTCCCCCCTTGCCATTCCGTTGTGAATGGCAACAGTATCAGAAAAGATAATGATGTGCAACTACAAGAAGAATGGTGCGCCACTTGCTGACGCACGTTTCTTCCAACTGTTGCACCTGCAATCGGAAAGTGTTACGGCGGTGAAAGTCAATACAGGCAACGGCGTTGAGAAATCGGGTGAAAGCAGGTCAGTCGGGAGGAACTATCGGCCGTCACCGGGCGAAGATCCTCACGGCGCCGCAGAGAACCGGATTTCAGCCTTTGCCCATAGCCGTACAGCGGTCAATGGACATCAGGCGCAGCCCGTTGTCTTTTGACGGCTATACGGCGACAACTCTCACCGCTGCAACTCTTTCCGATACCCCATAAATAGCCGACAGAATTAAATATTTGAGAATTTTTCTCACAAAACAAACTCTGAATGAAATTTTATTGTTATCTTTGCAGAAAATCACGATAGAATATGTTAGTCAACTTTACATTCAAAAATTTCAGATCTTTCAGAGATGAAATGACTTTAAGCATGGAGGCTGCTTCAATTCAGGAGCTGTCCGAAGCCGTAGTAAAGTCTTGTGATGAGGAATTGCTCCCTGTCGCCGTGATGTACGGGGCAAACTCAAGCGGTAAAAGCAATGTGTTGAAAGCATTGAAAGCTATGCGTGATGTGCTTCTCAACTCGGTCAAACTCAATCCTAAGGATAAACTTGATGCAGAACCATTCTGCCTTGACCTCACATCGGCGGAACAACCCACATCCTTTGAAATTCAGTTCACTCTGAACGGCTCCAAATTCAGATATGGCTTTGATTATACCGCCAATGAAATCCTTGCCGAATGGCTTTATGAAAAGCGGGTCGGCGAAAGAGAATTTGAACTGTTTTTGAGAAGCGGAAATGAGTTCAAAATCTCCAAGACACGTTTTGCAGAAGGCAACGGCAAACAAGATGCTACGCCTTCAAACCGTTTGTTCGTGTCGCTCGTGGCACAACTTAACGGAAAACTGTCGCAATCAATTCTTGACTGGTTTTCGAGCATCGAGTATATTTCCGGCCTATATAATGATGATTATATAGGGAAAACATTAGAAATGGTATATGAAGAATCTAATGGATATGTGGGAATACTGAATTTTTTAAGCCAGTCACAGCTTGGATTCAGCGGTTTAGCAATCACCAAAGATTCTTCGTTTGAAAAACCGATTGAGGCTAAATCAGTTCATAGTATCTTTGATAAGGAAGGAAATGTTGTTGATAAAAAACAATTTCCTATTGAAGATATGGAATCCGAGGGCACAAAGAAAATGATTGAAATTGCAGGGCCACTTGTCAATGCAATCCTTTCAGGTAAAATCCTTGTGGTTGACGAGCTTGATGCGAAACTCCACCCGTTCCTTACACGCAAAATCATCGGGCTGTTCATGGACAGGGAGATTAACCGCAACGGTGCGCAACTTATCTTTGCGACACACGACACAAACCTGCTCAATCTCCAATATCTGCGCCGCGATCAAATCTGGTTTACCGAAAAGGATAAAACAGATTCAACTGAATTGTATTCACTGGTTGAATTCCGTGATGATGCAGGAAACAAAGTGCGCAATGACCGCAACATTGAAAAGGATTATATCAATGGTCGCTACGGTGCAATACCTTTTATGAGTTGAGAATATGGGACAGCCGCCAAAATCAAAAATCGAGCAACTCAAAAGGGAGAAGCGCGAGGCGAAGGCCGCCAAAAAGCGAAAAATTGCCACAAGAGATAAGATCGTGCGTTTCCTTGTAGTCTGCGAGGGAGAACGCACCGAACCTAATTATTTCAAGGAGCTTGTCAAAGATCGCTATTCAGAGGTACGTTCCGAAGAAATTGTAGGTGAAGGTCGTTCAACCTGCGCACTGGTAAAACGTGCTGCCGACATCAAGACACAGCTTGAACGCCAAAGGCAACTACCTTTCGACCGCGTTTGGGTAGTGTTTGACAAAGACGACTTTAATGATTTCAATGAAGCCATTCAGCTTGCATCAAGAAAAGGGTTTTATCCTGCGTGGACTAACGAGGCGTTTGAGCTGTGGTATCTGTTGCATTTTGTCTATCTTGATGCCGCCATATCCCGTGCAGACTACATAACCAAACTCGAAAACGAGATCCGGAAACATGACGGATATGCGAATTTCAAATACACGAAGAATGACCCTGGAATATATGCTTTGCTCCAAGCAATCGGCAATGAGAATCAGGCAAAGATAAACGCACAGAAATTGCGTAAATTCTTTGAACACTCTTTTGATTACAAAAGTCACAAGCCATGCACTACTGTTGATGTATTGGTTGATGAGCTTGAACACCCCGAAAGCATATTGCCCACGTTAGAATAGTCGGCTTAACGTAGATTTAACTATTGTGGTTAAATTTCTTAAAATGAACCTTTAAGGTTGGAATAGTGCCAAATATTCACTAATTTTGTAATAGGGTTTGGAAGCGTCCAAATCAGAGCAAGAAGAACAGTGTGCGCAGCAGTGCCAACATTCGTTACTAACTCGTTACTATTAAAATTTCGTCAATTATAACTAATTGATATAGCTATATTTGGAGCGTCAGGAACAAGTCCCTCCAGCTCCACTTGGCGGGTCGGACAGATTCCGGCCAACAAAAGTCTAAACAAGACTAAA
>ERZ778513.1554-NODE-1554-length-13395-cov-9.558546_pt1 | contig 13395 bp, 13 predicted proteins | sample MGYA00510345_ERZ778513 | MGnify/ENA primary metagenome ERZ778513 (study PRJEB29527, sample SAMN07138966) | mouse gut metagenome | material: feces | host: mouse | place: China:Nanjing | collected 2016-01-25 ... | reverse complement strand
ATCTGCCCGCTTTTGCGGGCATACAAATCAGGAGGTGTGAAATTTTAATTTCACATGAACTCTACAGTTAATTTTTTTCTGTAACTCCCATGATTCCGCTTTGCGGAATCATAAATCCAGATGAGAAATGCCGTATTTCAGGCATTTCTTGGTGTGAGACATAGTACTTCTCCACGAAACAGCCTTTGCTGTGAGTGGAAACTGCCACAGGCAGTTAGAAGTACTTCTCACATGAACTCTACAGTTAATTTTTTTCTGTAGAATATAATGTCAAATCATACGTATTTTCTAAACAATTGCTTGTTTCAAAGATTTACCGCTAGCAGATACACAAAATAGGCTATATAACATAGTAAAAATGTTATACCATCACGTCTTGACAGTGTATCATCATCTTTTGACAGAAAGTATAATAAAATTACTGACACAATGCCAATAATTCCATCTATAACAAACGACATTGAAAATGTCACTGGCGCAATCAAAGATACTGTTCCCAACACAAAAAGAATATTAAAGATATTGCTTCCCAAGATATTTCCAACTGCAATATCTGCATTCCCTTTCCTAGCTGCCGTCACACTGGTCATCAATTCTGGAAGCGAAGTGCCTAATGCAATGATAGTCAATCCAATCAGTCTATCATCAATGTGAAGAATGTCTGATGCAATCACCGTGGCATTATCTACAGCAAGGTCACTTCCAAAAATAATTGCTATAATACCACCCACAATATATAAGCAAAGTAAAAATATATGCTTCTGTTTTTTTGGCGGTTCCTCTGTATCCTTTTCTTGCATTTCATTTTTTGCAGCGCGAAAAAGATGAATTAAAAAAGCTATCATCAGTACCCAAAATATTACCCCCGAAAAAATATTCAATTCTCCAAAAATAACACCAAATAAAACTAGTACCAATGTAATAAACAAATTAAATGGAATATCAAATTTAATGCTAGACTTTCCAATATGCAATGGCACAATACACGCCGATAGGCCAAGAATAATTAAAATATTAAGCAAATTGCTTCCAAGAATATTTCCGATTGCAATACCTGTGGTTCCTGCAAAAGCTGCCGAAATGCTAATCGCTGCCTCCGGCGCACTCGTCCCAAATGCCACAATTGTAAGACCAATAATAATTTGTGGTATATGAAATTTCTCCGCAATTCCTGATGCGCCATCCACAAAAAAATCTGCTCCCTTAATTAAGATAGTAAAACCTATCACCATAAATAAAATACTTTTTACTGCTAACATCTTATCCTCCACATATTAATCCCTCATGCCACTTTGAGCGGCTCAAATAGAAATGAAAAATCTTCTTGTAACATTAAATGTCAAAAAACTTTAAGAGGCTATTACTTCCTAATAGTTCATACTATTAAAAAGTTTTTTGCATATTAATTTTAAATCACGAGAAAAAACGCCTGTCTTTGGCGTTTTTTGGCGTGAAATTTAATACTTCTCCACGAAACAGCCTTTGCTGTGAGTGAAAATTGCCACAGGCAGTTAGAAGTACTTCTCACACGAACTCCCATCTGCCCGCTTTAGCGGGCATACCAATCAGGAGGTGTGAAATTTTAATTTCACACGAACTCCCATCTGCCTGCTTTAGCGGGCATACCAATCAGGAGGTGTGAAATTTCACGGCGGTGCCGTATGCCATAACTTCCGCTGCCCCCTGCATTACTGCCGCAGATGCATAGCGAATATTGACAACTGCATCGGCACCAAGCTTTTCCGCTTCCTCAACCATGCGCTTAGTGGCGAGTGCACGTGCTTCATTCATCATCTCTGTGTAGGCTTTCAACTCGCCTCCCACCAGTGTCTTAAAACTCTGGGTAATGTCCTTTCCCACATTTTTAGACTGAATCGTGCTTCCCTTTACTAAACCAAGCATTTCTAGTTCCTTTCCGCTAATGTAATCAGTATTGACTAAGATCATCTTCTTCTCCTCCTTTAATTTCTTTTATTCTACTTATTAATACTCCAAGCATTATTGCCGCCAATATTAGTGGTATCACAATCATCAAAATTTTAATTCCTGCGGAAATGCTAGGTATTGCCATAAAAATTGCTGCCATTCCAATATAATAGACAATCATAATGAACGCAATCACAATTGGCGCAACCATCTTTTTCCAATATTTCATAGATATCACGCCCCTTTTCTAAATATCGATTTCCAGCGGTTTATCCATTTCGTCAGATACATACTTCCCATTTTTTCTCCGCTGTCGAACACACTCTGTCAACAAATACTCAATCTGTCCATTGACAGAGCGAAAATCGTCTTCTGCCCACGCGGCAATTGCGTTGTATAACTTTGCCGAAAGCCTAAGTGGGACTTGCTTTTTGCCTGAATCACCCATAACATCATTCCTTTTTTGTCAATGTCTTACTATGAAAATAAAGGCCACTTTTTATAGTAAGATAGTAAGGTGCCATGCAGCCTGAAATGGTCTATGCATCACAGGTGCGCATAATAGTTTTTTCCTTAATACAAACTACCCGAATTTACAATGGGCTGTGCGTCGCGGTTACCACAAAGTACAACTAATAAATTGGAAACCATTGCTGCCTTACGTTCCTCGTCAAGCTCCACTGTATGTTTTTCATTTAACCGCTCCAATGCCATCTCAACCATGCCAACCGCACCATCCACAATCATTTTCCGCGCATCAATAATTGCAGATGCCTGCTGTCGCTGTAACATTACCGCAGCAATTTCTGGAGCGTAGGCAAGGTATGTAATGCGTGCCTCAACAACTTCAATTCCTGCCTCCTCAACTCTTTTCTGTATTTCTTCACGGATTCTAGCTGCAACAATCTCACTCGAACCGCGCAAGCTTCCCTCATCTGACAATCCATCTCCGGTTGTATCGACATTTGGTGCCACATCATAAGGGTAGATACGCACAATATCGCGGAGTGCACTGTCACATTGCAAGGATAAAAATTCTTTGTAATTATCTACGTTAAACACTGCCTTTGCTGTGTCCACAACCTTCCATGTAACTGCAATGCCTATCTCAATTGGATTGCCAAGACAGTCGTTAATCTTTTGTTTATTGTTATTTAATGTCATGATTTTGAGTGAAATCTTATTGTTATAGACTTCCATATTTGTGCCTGCTGCTTTGTTTGCAACCGCTAACATTGTGGCGGAGTCATTCACATCACCACTCTGATTTAGCTTTGTTCGTGCTGCCGGATTCACACTAGAACAAAACGGATTTACAAAATAAAAACCATCTTCCTTCAATGTGCCCACATACTTTCCAAACAATGTGAGTACTAATGCTTCCTGCGGCTTTAAAACTTTCAGTCCAGGTAAAAGTATTGTTGTCACAACCATCAAGAAAATGCTGAAAAAAATAATAGTGGAATACGCATTTACTGCCCCGAAATAAATCCCTATTATTGATATTACATACAATAACAGTATGCCACATAACACCGCCATTCCATTTTTCTTCTTCGATAAAACTCTTTCTTGCATAATGTACCTCCTATCAAAACTCTAATTTATTTATGATTTCTTTTGATATCAAAATCATATCACTTTGTAACTATTTTGTCAATATAAAACTTTATTTTTTCTCTCTGCATCCATGTGCAATCGAGTAAGAACTCTCTACTCGCCGCGCGACTCGTGTTCAATCGAGTAGAGAAGATGAATCTTCTCCTACTCGCGCGCCGGACGTGGGCAGCATTTGCTGCTTATTTCCTCTCCGCGTCTGTGTGCATAAAAAAAGAGAAAGGAAAGTATATTCCCTTCTCACTTTCTTGTGTGGGTTATAAGCGCCCCAAATATTTTTTCCATATCAAATGGTTTTGTCAGATGATCATTCATACCTGCTTCCCGTGTCCCGTGGATATCCTCCTCAAAATCATTTGCGGTAAGTGCTAGTATTGGTATTGTCTGTGCGTCTGCGTGTTCCATAGCACGAATTATTTTTGTAGCTTCCATGCCTCCCATAACGGGCATGTGTATATCCATTAAAATCACATCAAACGTTCCTGGAGGATTGTTTTGAAACAACTCTACTGCAATCTGCCCATTCTCTGCTGCAGTGACAATTAATCCGCGCTCTCTCAAAACTTCTGTCACAATCTCCAAATTTAATAGATTATCCTCAACCACCAAAACTTTGATTCCTATAAGCTTATCTGGCATATTTTCCATACTATTTAATTCCTCATTTGATAATTCTTTTTCTCTTTCCATATTTGTGCCTTATTCAATCTACTTTTCCTATACAAAGACTTAGATAAACACTCAATCTATGCATTCTGTAGTCGAATCTGTTCCTCCTTCACTGTTGGATATTGTACTAACGTTGTACCATTTAGATTTTCTCTGTGCATATCAACCGCTGTAATCTGATGATTCTCATACGTTGTATAATAATAGATTCCTTTGTTGGTATTGCAACAAGATGTGTAGAGTGTAACTTCATATTTTCCATTCTCCAAAATACAACATCCACGTTGCTGGTCAACTGCACCTAAAATATGAAAAAATTGACTGACACTTTCCTGTTCTCCCTCACCACTGACTGCATTCATCTTTATAAAAGTAGCGCGCACAAATCTGGACTGCGAAGACAAATCTCCAGGCAGCCCAATAGCACCCAATCCAAGACTATACTGTTGTAGTTCTAATTTCGGCGCAAAAGTGTTAACTGGCGGCTTTGCAGACAGATGCATATAATTGTTTAGTATAAACAATTGCTCATCAAACGGCGGATTATTTGTCAATACACCAACCGGATTATCATAGACTTTTATCCCATCCGCTACCGCCTCCACTGTAATTGTCTCCTCATTATCTGCAATAATCCAATGTAATTGCGCTGTAGGTAAATTTTCAGTAAATCTTGTATTGCATATATTAATTTTTTCAAGTAGAACTCGTGTTTGTTTAACTGTAGCACATTGGCTAAGAATCCATGGAATTAGCTCAAACTGTGCAATGTTGTCTTTGTCACAGACATAATCTCTGTAAACAGCGTTTCCTACAAAATTGAGTCCTGCCATCGCCAGACCTTTTTCATTAACTGCATCATAATACAATGGATAATTTTCTAGTACATATGCCATGCCAATAATTGCATAATGCGCGTTAATATCTTCCACATTCCGAAACCGAAATGGATAATTTCTAGGAGTAACTGTCACCTCATCACCGTAGGAAAAATTATTATCTAGTGTACGTCCAAAATAAAAATCGGCTGTTTTATAAGTAGCTGCTGTGCACATACAAATCTCTCCATTCATTAATTGATAACTAAATAAACCTTCAAAACAAGTTTTATCGATTCCTATTATACTTACTTTTTTCTATAATATCAATCATGGAGTATATATTTTAACATACAGTTGGTAAGGCTGTGAATAATTATTAAAAAATTTATGCACTGACAGGCATTGGGCTATCGGTCGTAATAAGAATATCATCAATCTTTACACCAAGCACCGCCGCCAATACAACAAGATTATCAATGGTTGGCAATGCTGTTCCATGCTGCCATTTGTATAGTGCCTGCGGCGTAGAAAAGCCAAAGATTTCCTGTAGCTGTCGCACAGATAATCCTGCCTGCACTCGCAACTCCGTAATGTGCTGTCCCGTTTTTACCATATCTATCGTCGGTATCGTGACCATTTTTATATCCTCCTGTTCTGGCTTCCACCAGAGCAGGAGAATATTTTCCAACGCTCTAGTCAGATGCCTTAAAATTATAAATTGGTTTCATAATATTAATAATGTCCACGGACTCCCTAATAACATCAATAATATCCGCAAGCGATTTATATGCCATTGGCGCTTCATCAAGTGTCGCTTCATTGACAGAAGTTGTATAGATACCCTCCATCATTTTGCGGTAATCTTCCATGGATAAACTCTCTTTTGCCTTGGTGCGTGACATTAATCGTCCGGCGCCATGTGGTGCAGAATAATTCCACTCTGGATTGCCTTTTCCAACAGCAAGCACACTTCCATCTCGCATATTTATTGGAATTAATACTTTCTCGCCCTTATGGGCGGCAATTGCACCTTTACGCAATATCATTTCATCTGTGTCAATATAATTATGAATTGTATGAAATGCCTCTGTTCCAGTCATTCCTATTTTCTCTAAAATGACCTCTGCCATTTTCTCACGGTTTCGTTTTGCAAATTGTTGACAAATCTCCACATCATGTAAATAATCCTCAAGAAATGTTCCATACAGATAACATAAATCCTCTGGTATCAAACTGTCTCGATGCTCCCATTTGAGTTCTTTTAATGCACTCTGAATTTCCTTTCGGCGTCCCGCTGCTTTATACTCCACAATCAGCGCATCTCTTTTCTTGAAATACTCCTCCTTGCCTGTGTGCAGTTCAATTGCCAACTGTTGATAGAGCTCTGCCACCTGTTTCCCAAGATTTCTGCTGCCAGAATGTATTACGAGATACTTTGTCTCGTCCTGTGCCATATCCACTTCAATAAAATGATTGCCACCGCCGAGCGTTCCAAGGCTTCTCTCCAAACGCTTTGCATCCTTGAGATTCCGATAACAACGCAACCGCAATAAATCAAATCGTTCTTGTCTGCCTTCCCATACATTCTTTCCTGATGGGATAAAATGTGCTGCTGCATCCAATTTCTCAAAATCAATCTCACCTCTGCCAAGATTCACTGTATACATACCACAACCAATATCCACACCAACAATGTTTGGCACTACCTTGTCAGTAATTGTCATAGTTGTTCCAATTGTACAACCTTTTCCCGCGTGGACATCTGGCATAATACGGATTCTACTGTCCTGTGTAAACTCATAATCGCACATTCTGCGAATCTGCTCGACTGCCTCGTCCTCGATCACTTTTGCATAACAAAGAGCCTTGTTTACCTTTCCTTTGATTTCTAATACATCCTTCTCCAACATTTTTTCTCCCTTCTAATCCACAATAACCTTAGAAAATATCTTTCCTGTTCATTACACGTTCTATACAACTGTCAACAAGTAAAAGAAAACCGCCTATCCTGCAAGACTTCTCCATACAAGATAAGCGGTGATAACCATAAATATGATATTTCATGCCTTTTTGATGTACACTTTACTTTTCCAGCCTAATATTGGCATGACTCAACCAACTTTTTCCTATCTTATATGGACATACAAAAGATAGACTCTGTTTGGAATCCAGCGCCTGTTCAAATGTTTTACTAAATAGGTAATTTGTTCCGTTGATTGATAATGCCCTAATCATTATTTTTCCTTTCTGGTAACATACTCGTGTACCATTTTTTCTTTTTCTCCACTATACCACACTTTGCACGAAATGTCATTATACTTGTGGTATAAAATTGTTATTTTTATCTAGTTTTGTCTCTATCTGAGATAATCCTTTTCAATACTTGATTTTGCGAGAATTGTATAACGTAAACTGTATTTATTATGTTTCATCTATAATCAACTCTATTTCGTTCGAATTGGGGGTAAAAATTGTCCATTTCCTTTTGTTTGGTATTCGTAAAACATGGCTGTATAAGTCCATAGTCATCGCAAGACTTGATTTCAGTATCCTGCTGACAGAAATTTGGTAGTTCTCTGACATTTGTCTACAAGAGATGTTCCGAAAGTATACGCTTTCCAAATAAATAAGCATCTTCCCCTTCTGGAACAGAAATATAGATATTCAGGGAATCAATATCATCTGACAAGAAATTTTGACAATACAAGTGAAATTCACGAACATATGGCCACCACTCAGCTATGTATAAACTGGTGGCTGTTTCCTGTCGGAGATACCACAGTGGTGCGTCTTCTGCACCATCATCATGCAACAATCCTATATCTAGTGAATAAACAATATCTTCCAAATGCTCTTTGGGTAAACCCGTTTGAGCCAGTATTCGATGCAAGTCGGGTTTCAGGTCAGGATAATCGTTCTCTACTTTTTCAAACATATCTATTATAGGTAACAACAGCATAAACGTATCATTGTCCAGACTTTTTATCGCATGATAGGAAATACAGGGCTTATACAATTCTTTCCCATCCATTCTGTATTCCACATGATATCGGTACATCTGTATTGTGATTTCTTTCCCATCTATGGCAACTTTATGAATAACAGGTATAATTTCCTGTTTTGTATCTGTTCCAAACATTTGATAAATCCATTCCTGAGAATATGGTAAATACTTTAAAAGATAGTTCTGTAAACCATAACAGTGAGGAAAAGCAGCATATAACCAGTAATGCAAAAAAGGCCAATTTATTATAGATATCATAAAAATACTCCTTTCTATCAATCAAAATCGAAAAATTTTTCCATATCCTTATTTTGTGATAATTTATTCAGAAAGTTTAGAAAAATTTTTTGATTTTGAACAAGTTCTAAATAGTATTCTTGCAGTTAATCATGGTAAACAAAATATCAACAGAATCTATCTGATTAAGTAAGCCGTCTCATCTGCTATGGTAATATTAGCATCGTCTATCAGTACCTCTGGTATGACAATAATTCTTCTGCATAAATACAACCAACAGAAGAATCAATATCAATACCAAGCGCTTTATGTTTCCCTTTATCTTCCATTTTGAAACTCCATTCCTTATCGCACAAACTGTTTAAGCACAGAAATAAAGATATCCATGTTAAGTGGTTTGGAAATATGTGCATTCATTCCATTTTTTAGTGCCGCTTCCTTATCCTCCTCAAGCGCATTCGCAGTCATAGCAATAATTGGCAAACTCTTAACATCCTTTCTTGGCATATTGCGAATCGCTCGTGTCGCTTCATATCCATTCATAATTGGCATTTGTACATCCATTAATACTACATCATAATAATATTCTTCTGACTTTTCTACCATTGAGACGGCATCCGTCCCGTCAGGTGCCGACTCTACAACAAATCCAGCCTCCTCCAAAATCACTTCGGCGATTTCGCGATTCAGCTCAATATCTTCAACAAGTAGCACACGCTTTCCACTAAAATCAGCAAGTGTCCACGCAGCAATTTCATTCTCAGTTTCAATTAGATTATTCGCCGCGAGCAATGCCGCCTTCAAATCAGACATAAATAACGGTTTTGCACAGAATGCAGTCACGCCTGCTGCCTTTGCCTCCTCCTCAATATCAGACCAGTCATATGCAGTCAAAATAATAATTGGCACATCAACTCCTGCCACGCTTCGAATCCTTCTGGCAGTTTCCACACCGCTGGTCTCTGGCATCTGCCAGTCAATAATATACGTATGAAATGCGTCTCCCTCCTCATATGCCATCTGGGCACGATATGCCGCCTCTCTGCCAGACGTTGTCCATTCAGCACGCATACCAATCTGTTTTAGCATTTTACTCACACTGTCACAAACATGGAAATCATCATCAACGACCAACGCCCGCAGACCATCTAGTTCTTTGATCTGTGCCGCATTTTTCTCAATATCTTGCAGTTTTAAAGAAATCTCAACCGTAAAAGTACTGCCTTTGCCAATTTCACTTTCAACCTGGATCTCTCCTCCCATCATTTCCACAATATTTCTTGTAATTGCCATGCCAAGTCCTGTTCCTTGAATGCCAGACTGTGTTACTGTGGATTCCCGTTCAAACGGCTCAAAAATATGTTCTACAAACTCTGGTGACATACCAATACCATTATCTTTGATGATAAATACATAATCACCATACCCATGTCGAAATGTTGTCTTTTGCATAATGCGAAACGCAATGCTTCCGCCTGCTGGTGTATATTTGACAGCGTTGCTCAAAAGATTGATAAACACCTGATTTAGCTTTAAGGCATCTGCAATCACATCCTCATTGACAATCTCGAATGTATCAATAAACAATTCCAACTGCTTTGCCTTTACTTGCGGCTGGATAATATTCACCAAGTTGTGCATCAACTCAGAGATATTACAATCCTGCTCTTTAATCTGCACCTTTCCACTTTCAATCCTACTCATATCCAAAATATCGTTGATTAGACTAAGCAAGTGGTTGCTGGAAGAAAGTACCTTCTGCAAACAATCTCGAACCTGTTCCCGATTGTCAATATGACTTACTGCAATCGTTGTAAACCCAATAATCGCGTTCATTGGTGTGCGAATATCATGTGACATATTGGAAAGAAAAGTAGTCTTTGCCTTGTTTGCATGTTGTGCTTGCATCAAAGCATCCTGTAATACCTGCGTCTGTTCTCGTTGCTTTTTGACATTCTCTGTAATCTCCTTCTTTATTACCATGACCATAATGTCGCCTGTTCTATCATCCTGCGTCATAAGAAAGGATTGACGCACACAGATTTCCTGCTCATCAATATCTTTGCCCCAATACTCAACACTTACTTCTGCCTCGCCAGCCGCATAACAATCTTTTAAGTACGCTAAATTTACAACTGCATCATAATCCTCTATTGATTCTTGTGATACATATTTTCTGCGCCGCTCAAACCATTCCGATGCACGGCAAGGAGGTTTTAATCCCGTTATACCAAACAAAGAAATCTGTTGCCCATCCACTGTGCGCAAGATATCTTGCTCGATTAAATCCTTTGTTAGATTAAACTCAAAGGTGTAAATAGAATTGGACATAATCGCAAGCTGATACTGACGTTCTTTACGATTTGCAAGAAACATTTGCTCTTGGATTTCTAATTCTTTTTCCTTAACTTCTGTGATATTTTGTCGAATAATTAGTGCCTTAGTTGCTGTACCATCTTTTTTTTCCAGACAAATAATATTCATATGTTCCCACTCTGGCTGTCCCTTGCGCAGCACTTGACGTTCAAAACGCATATCGCTTTGTTCTGTCAATACTTGAACAAGTGTTTCTCTATCAATCATTTTAGCAAACTCTGTCTGCTCATCCTTGTCAATCATAATCGAACATAAATGTGCTGTTAAGTTTTCATACTGTCCGAAGATATTTAGTGTGTCATCTTCTGCTCTTGTTCCTGCAAGATACTGATAGGTTCCTGTCTCAAGATCAACCAGTGCGAACCGAGAAAACAGTGTTGTAATACCCTTAATAATATAGCCCATCTCTCGGTTTTCATTTTGTAGTAGTTTTTTCTCCCTCCCCGCTCGGATAATCAATGTAATAATGTAAATGACAAACAGCATAATCAGCATTATTTCCAGCTGAATTCCCACAATATTTTCGTCCCGAATCATGCGCTGTGTAACGCTCTTTGGAAATGTCTGCACTAAAACAAAGTCGTAATCTTTTAGATGTGTTGCACAAAGATTATCTGTCTTATAACCCTGTGCGCAGATAAAAGAACCTTCACCGCCATGCGCAAAGATTCCTTTCGCTTCCTTTGCCACCTGACTGTCAATCACATTGTTTTTCACTAAAGTATCAATTAAATCTTCCTCATAAATATCACCGTCAGAGCTTGCAATGGCCCTTCCGTTTGACATGCACAGATACACATCTGCCGTCTCTCCAAAATAGCTTGTTGTCAACATATCTTTTATGTATTCTTCTGCGAGATAGGACCCCCTTAACACTCCAATAATCTCACCTTGATATCGCACTGGCGCATAGAAACTTATCATCGTCTCATTAAAAAAATAGGAATCTAGTATCACTGCAATACCGCTCTCTCCTCGCATTCCTTTCTGATAAAAATCTCGGTCCGATGCGTCAGAAGTCCTTCCATCAGAGGTATGATTTATCCCTGCAGGATCAGTAAAAAGCACTGCATCAAACAGTGCATTATGCTCAATTTCCTTCAAAAGTCGTTCGTCAATAACAGGCTCATTTAATCTTTCACTGACAAAGTGTGCATACGTAGTTATCAGTGCCAGTGCATTGTTCATTTTCTCATTAATTCGTATCATGGTTTGTCGTGCCGAATCCGATGCATAACTTTTATTTCGCTCCTCCACATGAATACTGTTCTGATTTGTATACCAGCAAAATAAAATAACCACAGCAATTAAAAGAAATATAACAATTACAATATCTTGAAACGACTTTTTTCTTTTCATATAACTTCTCCCTACCTCATATCTGTCCTGACTTTTTAGAAATATTATACTACCACAGTTTTCATGCGTCAATGCAGTGTGAAAATCTAAAAAAGGCGCATGAAACAGTTGTGCCTCATACGCCCTGCCAAAACTTATTTTTTCTTAAGAACCAAGTGTTGTGGTAGACCATTAACCATAAATGGTTGATAATCCCCTTGAATCAATGGTTCTATGTAATTGATAAATTCATCTGTCACATAATTTCCTTCTCTATTTACCCAATTTCTAGGAACCACCTTTTCATTATTTGCGATGCGATGTACATCATAAATACCAGCAGCACTCATATAAGGATCGTCAGAAACACGGTCAATAACAACCATCTTGCCAGTGTCTCCTTCATCCGCTGCCTTTACTGCAGCACCACCTACCATAAATGCCTCATTTACATCGACACGTGAAGCCATGTGAGACGCACTTCTCTGTAATGTGGAGAACTCAATACTACGCGTCTTGCAACCAATCTCTGCGCCTAAAAATGCAGCTAGATATGCGGCTGTTCCCTGAAGTTGCTTATGTCCAAAAGCATCTACATAATCTCCTCCACCAGAGAGCTCACAGACATATCTGCCATCGGAAAGTTTGATTCCTTCTGACACAGCAATAACAATAGATTCCTTCTTCTTTATTAATTCCTGTACTTTTTTGTGGAATTTATCAATATCAAATGGAACCTCTGGCAGATAAATCAAATCTGGGCCATCACATTCCTCTGTCTTTGCAAGCGCTGTCGCACCAGTAAGCCAACCCGCATTGCGTCCCATAACCTCAATGACTGTAATCATAGTTTTATGATAAGTAAGTCCTAGCGCATCACGAATGACCTCTTTTGTAGAGGCTGCAATATATTTTGCTGCACTTCCAAAACCCGGGGTGTGATCAGTCAATGCCAAGTCATTATCAATTGTCTTTGGCACACCTAAAAATTTCTGTGAATAACCTTTTAATATTGCATAGTCAGACAACTTTTTAATGGTGTCCATAGAGTCATTTCCGCCAATATAGATAAAAGTTTCAATATCCAGTTTATCGAGAATATTAAATATTCTATCGTAGATATCAGGATTTTCATGGATTTCTGGTAATTTATAACGACAGGAGCCCAAGAAAGCGGATGGTGTTCTCTTTAATAGCTCAATATCCATGTCTGAATGAATCTGTGTGGACAAATCCACATACTGCTCATCCAAAAATCCCTGTACTCCATGTAGCATTCCATATACCTTATGAAATCCTCTCTCCTTAGCAGTCTTGTACACTCCTGCAAGACTGGAATTGATCACTGATGTGGGACCACCAGACTGACCTACAATAATGTTTCTTTTTTTCTCCATTTGATTATCC
>ERZ778513.1551-NODE-1551-length-13417-cov-9.575213_pt1 | contig 13417 bp, 9 predicted proteins | sample MGYA00510345_ERZ778513 | MGnify/ENA primary metagenome ERZ778513 (study PRJEB29527, sample SAMN07138966) | mouse gut metagenome | material: feces | host: mouse | place: China:Nanjing | collected 2016-01-25 ... | reverse complement strand
GCAATACAAAAAAGGGGACCGAAGTCCCCAGGAACAATTACTTTTGTATTGCAATCACTACTGTCCACTAAAAATGGACAAGGTTAAAAATTAAATAAATTCGGTTCACTTGAATCATATCGGTCTTTGACATTTTTGAAATTCGATTTGTCAAACAAGTCACTGAGATGTGTTTTGTCGGTTAGAGAAATTCCGAGGATTTAGAGAATTTCATAGACGCTTCGTTCTAATTTCATATCGTATTTGACTATTGCTGCCAAGCAGTAAGTGATTGTCTCACAATAGATTTGCATACGCACAGCATTTTCCGATGTTCCCCAAAACCTCTTAATCCTGAGATGTTGTTTTATCCATTTGAAGAACAGTTCAACACTCCATCTGTTTCGATAAAGCGATGATATTAATTCCGCAGATGCGTCAAGATTATTCGTTAGGAAGATGTATCGTGTACAGTCTTCAGAATTCTCAACGATGAGTTTTCTAAGTTCTTCGGAGTAATCCTTAGAACTTTTATAAACCGTAAAGCATCCTATTACATCAGAAACTACACCTTCCGGCAATCTTCGTTTCCAGGTTTTAGGCTTGATCCGTACATTTGTTTTGGCTCGTACAACGAAGAAAGCACCTATACGTATTAAGGTTACTGAAATCGTTATACCCTCGGTCGAATATGTAATGCGCTCCTGATTCGTATGGAATCTCAGGCATAGCCTTTGAATCGTGAATATTGGCAGGTGTAATATGCACAAAAGCAGGCACTTCCGTTTCAACATCGTAGAGCGTATGCAACTTTATTCCGCCTTTATGTTTGCGAAATTTAGCCCACTCAAACACTGACAGACACAGATCAATTGTTGTAGAGTCAAATGCATAGACATGACCGTCAAGTTCGAATATTTTATTGATTCTACGCTTGCGGGCCTCGGCAATCACGAATGTTGCATACTCTTCGAATATGCGGTAGTTACGTTGCTCATTAGCCTTACTAAGATTGCTCCGCGTTACAGACTTCCCTATTCCGAGATGGTAAAGTTTTCCTGCATGAGCTTCCATAGCCACAACCAGATCACGAAGGCTCTCTCGATTGGATAGCTGACCGAACATCATCGTAAGTAGTTGATTCCAACAGGTATAGCTCTTGATATATTTGTCGCCTTCATACTTCTTTACGAGATAGTTGAAGTGATTACGATCAAGAAATCGGGGTAATTGAGCAAAAACGAACTTGTCTTTATGCATAACGAGCTGATTAATACCGCAAAAGTAAATTCAAATCCGTTGACTCACAAAATACTTATAACAAATTGAATTTCAATTATTTCAAAGAACTTCTATGATTTTTTAGTGGACACTAATGTTTATATTTAGGTTTTTCCATACAGATAATGTTTATTTGTTGGTAATGCTTATAATTCGTTTTTACTCAGATACTATACATATTACTCTGGGATTTGACATGGACGATTTCGCTGATGCATACAAATATTGATGGCAAAGATCTCGGTAGCCATTGTTAATCCTCCTGCTCGTAGTAATATGAGTAGTCGATACCTTTCATGAAGGTTTCGCGGTCGTTGATCTTATCTGTGAGGGCCGATGAGAGAAGGGTGTGGATAGGGGAGGCATTGACTACGCTGGCTTGCATTGCCTGGAGATAGTCATTCTTGTTGATTTTGCTCCAGTCGACGCATCTTTGCAGGCGTTTCTTTAGGATGAGGTCGAGCCAGATGCGGGTTGAGCGGCCGTTGCCTTCCATGAATGGATGGGCGACGTTCATTTCAACATACTTGGCTACTATCTGGTCTAGTGTGTCTTCCTGCATTGATTCAATCTTCTGCAGCTCGTGTGGGAGGTATTCTGCAAGGCAGAATGTGAAGCCTCCTTTGCTGATGGTTTTGGTACGGATCTGGCCGGCGAAGTCGTAGAGGCCGCCGAAAAGGTAGCCGTGTATCTGTTGCAGACCCTTAACGGTACCTACCTCGATATTGTCTATGAGGTTGCTTTCAAATAGGGCGTATGCCTTGGATTTGCTCTTGCCGTCAATGGTCTCATCGCTGCTGGTAAACCATTCCACGAAACGTGAAGCACGTGTGTTTGGGAAACTCTTGGCAAGGAGAACAACACCGTCATAGTCTAGGACATCGGTAAGATAACGCTTTCCGTCGGCAGCTGTCATTTTGAGTTGGTTAGTGACACTAACCAACTGACTTTCTTCTTTCTTTAATTTGGTCTTGAGGTACTTCCAATAGTTCCTGTTCTTGGTATAGTCATCCTGAGCGTTAAGAACGCCTACGATGTCGAGCACAGAGAACCACCACTTGGAATTGAACTCATCCCAAATGGCCCTGACCTCTCGGTCATTGAAGAATCTGATGGAGATCTTACTCATTTTTTATATAGTATGTCATACAAAGATAACACTTTAATAGATACAAATAAAAGGATTAGCTATGAATGATTAAGTTTTGTATTCACGCTGAACAGCATCTTCTGGATTCGTATATATACATGCCTAGATACTCCTGCCTCTTTCTAGTGTTAGTACGCGGATCCAATATTGGAGGATAGTAATCCAGGAATAAATAAGTCTTTTCTCCCTTACTTTTCTTAAGTCTTAAAGTAACTCTTTTCATATCCTATGCTATTTTTCGCGATATTAGTCAATTAACTGATCAACATCCAGAAAAATAGTGAAATTAGAGCAGAAATAGAGTCTGGAGTATTCTACTGCTGAAAAAAGGCATCAACATCTTCCTTGAAATACCAAATTCCCCCTGAGCTTGAATATGACTTGAAAGCGATCCTTTTTGCTACCTTATACAGTCTGCTAAGTTCATGTGATACTTCTCGGTCACTTCATATGCAGCATAATAGAGAGACAGGTCTTCCGACGGCTTGAGCAATGTATCTACATGCTTCTTTGAATAATATGTCTTCAGGCCATCTTTCTTACGTGGCAGTTTAGGGTTGACACCAATAAAGTTACAGACCTGCTTCCTTGTCATTTCATATTCGACCATGATGTCTTCTATAGTGTACCACTTCCCTATTTCTGGATGTTTATCTCTTTCTCTCTTGCGCAGAAGCCTGTCAACATCATCTCTTTTATATAGACGGACATTGCGGAATTTTTCATATGGAAGTTCACTCCTTCTAAGGCAGTTCTGAGCGACATTCAATGGTATGCGATATACTTTGGCAGCCTCTGATATAGATATGTATTCATCTGAATGCAAAAATGGCTGAGACCCTTCTGTAAATGGTGATGCCTTCGGGATTCGCGACATCACTTCTCTGAAGCGTACTCCATCCTTGAACAGTTGATCCAGTGAATCTTTTCTGAACAGAAGCATATCAGGTAGAACCAGAAGCTTGATGATGCCTTGCAAGATGTATCGGTAGAGAGTTGTACGACTCAGTGAAAGATATTTGCATACATCACTGATCCTCGTGACGTCCTTTGCAACAAATGTATTCTCTATCCTCTGGGCATCTAAATGCAGGGACTCGGTCGTAACCTTAGTTGCCCATTCTTCCAATTTCTGGCGTATCCTATATTTCTTTGCACAGGCAGATGAACAGAACATCGTAGTCTGTTTATAAGCTGTAAACTCATTTCTGCAATTAACACAGAACTTCTTCAAAGGCAAGAATTTACCCTTTAGTATCTTATGTCTTTCTTCACTTGTGAGAACTTCCTTGTACTCTTGGCTTATTCTTTCTGTCGTGGGCATCATGACATTTTGTGCAGCAGAACCGACCGACTGGCCTACAAGACCTGAATTCCATACCGCAGTGATCGCACTATTTGATATATCTTAGTTTACCATCATCAATGACTACATTGATGTGAGAATCATACTGTTTGATCAACTCAAGCTTTCTCTTGTTCTTTTCTGCTCTTTTATGCTTATTATAGCTGACTGTCCACAAAATTTAGTGAGATAACGCTTTGTAATGAATTCTTTGCCGCACCACTGACATTTCTTAACAAAACTCATAGCAATAACACATATAGTTTAAGGCAGGCAGTCGTCTGACCATGCCCGATTATCAGTTCATTATCACTGCAAAATATTTGTAACCATGTTTCATGATGTTTCACAATATAGCACATGCTTCATACTACTTCTTTGTATCACCACCGGACAGCATCGTTTAAAACCATTGATAAGAAGTTTCCAACAAATAAGCAACAAAATTTAGCAACCTGCAAAGATAGATATACAAAGTGATTAAAAAGCATAAAAAAAGAGCCGCAAAAAGCGGCTCAATTATAAGCATTTCTATATCTTTAGTTGACTTTTTTAATCTTTAGTGATCACTTGTTACCACTCAAGAATCTTCTTGAAGTCGTATGCCTCAGGATTGCTGATGCCGAGAGCCTTGACAGCCTCGTAGTCAGCCTCAGTCACATAGTGGGCTATGTAATTGTAGTAGTTCTGGGCTGTACCGGCGTTGATGTCAACGATGCGAGGAGGAATCTTTCCTGTCTCAGGGTCCTGCAGGTCTGCAAGATAGAGAGGAGAAACGTTGCCGTATGCGTCAACATAGACCATACATCCTGTCTTGCCCTCGCTGAAGAGCTGGTAAACACCCATTGCAAGCTCAGTGCAATATGTAAGGTCATAAGCGACAGGGTCCTGGCAGCGGACGTCATATCCGATTTCTACCGGACGGCTCTTCACCTTAAGTCCGAGATTCTTGAACTCCTTCTCGAGAAGGTCATTGAAGAGGACAGCCTTTGAAATCTTGCCCAGCTCCGGATGACCGTGCTCATCATATGTGAAGTGAACACCGGCAGCAACAGCCTCCTGTGCGACTCCGTCATTGTGGAAAAGTCCCTCAGCGGCAACGATTGTACCGTACTCGATGCCCATCACCTTCCTTTTGAGGATGGCAGAGATAGAAAGACGGATAATCTTGTCGAGAGTCATGGCTGTCTTGTTGAACATCTCCGGAATGATTGTCATCGGGCAGTGAGTTGCCTCACCGATTCCGAGAGCAAGGCTTCCGCAAGTACGTCCCATTGCAGAAATCACAAGCCAGTTTCCTGAAGTGCGCGCATCCTCGTAGATTGTCCTTGCGAGGTGGGCACCCTCGTTCTTCGCTGAGTTGTAGCCGAATGTAGGCGCGTTTGCAGGAAGAGGAAGGTCATTGTCGATTGTCTTCGGACAGTGGATGTTTGCGATAGGATAGTCCTTTGCAGCAAGGAACTTCGAAATCCTGTTGGCAGTAGAGGCGGTATCGTCGCCTCCGATTGTAACAAGAAGCTTTATGTTGTTGTCCTTGAAGAGGTCAAGGTTGAAGTTCTCCTCAAAATCCTTGTCGGTAGGTTTGAAACGGCTCATCTCAAGGTATGAACCGCCGCGGTTCCAATAACGGTCAGCCTTGAAGAAGTCAAGGTCCTCAATACGTGCATTCTTGCTGAAAAGTCCTGAATATCCGCCGTGAAGGCCGATTACCCTGTATCCTTTTGAAAGGAAAGTTTTTGCAACGCTCATTGAAACTGAGTTCATTCCCGGTGCCGGGCCGCCGCCGCAAAGAATAATGACTGCGTCTTTCATTTTTTTGTTGTATTTAAATGTTTAATAAACGTCTTTTTTACGCGCCGCAAATTTAGAAATTTTTTCAGATAAATCGAGAAAGTGAACATTATTCTGCTTCATTTTTTTCGCAACTTTTAAGTATTTTTTAAACGGCATCTCAGTCTTTTTCACTAATTTTGTAGTTTTTAATGCCGTATAGAACTTGCATAATGAACAGAGAACAGGCGGAAATAAGGATAAGTGAACTGACAGACCTCCTAAACGAGGCCAACAGGCGATACTATGTTGACAGTGCTCCCATGATGAGCGACTATGAATTCGACATGCGCATGAAAGAGCTGGAAGCTCTCGAGCAGGAGTTTCCGGACCTGGCAAGCCCTGATTCCCCTACCCTTAAAGTCGGCAGCGACCTCAGCGGCACAGGCACAATCTTCCCCGATTTTCCCGGCACAAATGCCAATGCGGGATGTGCAAAGGGCAGCAAAAGCAAATCCGTCCGCACTGGAGGCAATGCCAAAGAGGAGCAGTCCAAACCAGCAAGACAAAAATCCTCCAAATCAGGAGGTCCGGCCAAAGAATTTGAACAATATCCCCATAAATATCCGATGCTGTCCCTTGGCAACACATACGACATAACGGAAGTGGAAGCCTTTGCGGACAGGGCAGCCAAAAGCATAGGAAACGCATTCACATACAGCTGTGAGCTGAAATTCGACGGCACGGCGATATGCCTTACATACCGCAACGGCAAATTGTTCAGGGCACTTACCCGTGGAGACGGAACGGTCGGTGATGATGTGACTGAAAATGTCCGCCATATCGGAAACATACCGCAGGAGCTGAAAGTTCCTGAAGGCTTCTTCCCCACCCTGCTTGAAAGCCGGCCCTGGCCGGAAGAGTTTGAGATACGCGGAGAGATTTACATGCCGTGGGCCGCTTTTGAAAGACTAAATATAGAGAGGCAGCGCGACGAGGAACAGCTTTTTGCGAACCCGCGCAACGCCGCGTCAGGCTCTCTGAAGCTCATTGACAGTTCAATGATTGCGAACAGGGGACTTGAATGCACTCTTTACCATGTCCTCGGAGAAGACCTTCCGTTCTCAACCCATGACCAGGCACTTAAAGCAGCCGGAAGCTGGGGGCTGCCAGTGTCGGACAAGAGGAAAATCTGCCGCAGCATAGCAGACATAGAAGAGTTCATCGCATATTGGGACACGCAGCGCAAGACGCTGCCTTTTGCCACGGACGGTATAGTCATAAAGGTAAATGAGCTTCCGTACCAGGAAGAGCTTGGATATACCGCCAAGTTCCCGCGCTGGGCTGTAGCATACAAATTCAAGGCTGAACAGGCCTTGACCAAGCTCATTTCAGTTGATTACCAGGTAGGAAGGACAGGAGCGGTGACACCGGTGGCCAATCTGGAGCCGGTCCTGCTCAGCGGAACTGTCGTAAAACGCGCATCCCTCCATAATGAAGACCAGATGAAGCTGCTTGACGTCCACATCGGAGACTATGTATATGTAGAGAAAGGAGGGGAAATCATCCCCAAGATAACGGCAGTCGAGATATCCAAAAGACCGGACGGCGCACCTGTGCCGCATTTCCCGGACACCTGCCCGGACTGCGGGACAAGCCTGGTCAGGGACAGCGAGGAGGCAAAGGCATTCTGCCCGAACACGGGAGGCTGCCCTACCCAGATAAAAGAAAGGCTCATACACTTCCTCAGCCGCAAGGCAATGAATGTGATTGCAGGAGAAGCTACAATTGAGCAATTGTACAGCAGGGGCATGGTACTGAGCCCTGCGGACTTCTATGAACTTGACAAGGACAGCCTGCTTCAGCTCGAAGGGTGGAAAGACCGCTCTGCGGAAAGATTCCTGAACAGTCTATCGGACTCAAAAAAGACAGGATTTGAAAAAGTCCTTTATGCCCTGGGGATAAGATATGTCGGTGAATCCACGGCAAAATCCGTGGCACGCCATTTCGGAAACATTGACGCCATAGCATCTGCAAGCGTGGAAGAGCTTCTGAAAGTCGAGGACGTGGGCCAGGTGATTGCCGAAAGCATATATGCGTTCTTTGCAGATGAGCACAATCTCAATACCGTCAGAAGGCTCAAGGATGCTGGGCTCAGGTTTGAGACAGACGGGGCACCGGCGAATTTGTCATCTGCACTGGAAGGCAAGACAATCGTAATATCCGGCAATTTCAGCATATCACGCGACCAGATGAAGGCTCTGATAACATCACACGGCGGAAAGAACAGCGGCTCCATAAGCGGAAAGACATCATGGCTGCTCGCCGGAGAAAAGCCCGGACCGGAAAAACTGAAAAAGGCAGAAGCACTCGGAGTGCCTGTGATTAGTGAAGAGGAACTGATGGAAATATGCCGTGCGGAGGAAAAATGAAAAGGATTAGAGGCAACACACGCAAAATAAAAAACTTCCTTAGTGATGATATCTGGAACATAGACCTTGGCGAGCTTTCTAAAGCCAAGGCCAGGTTCGTAAAATATCTCAAGGTCGTAATAATAACAATCAAGACATTCTCGGCCCAGAAAATCGGTTTCCAGGCCGTGGCACTGAGCTTTTTCAGCACAATGTCAGTAGTTCCATTCATAGCGGTGGCCGTAGCCGTAACCGGAGGATTCGGCCTGTCCGGAAAACTGAAGGACCTGCTATACCATAACTTCGAGAACAGCGAGCAGATAATTGACGCTGTGCTCAACTCGGCGGAAAACATAATAAGCACGGCCCAGAGCAGCTTAATGGGACTGATAAGCGCCCTCCTCTTTGTTTGGATTGTCATCTGGATGATGATGTCAGTCGAAAGGGTCTTCAACAATGTATGGAAAGTACAGAAATCAAGACGGCTCCTGAAGAGAGTGCCGTTCTATTTGGCAGTGCTTCTCATCTCGCCTTTCGTGATAATGGTGTTTTTCGCAGGTTCGTTCGTATATTCCAACGCACTTGAATACCTTGGACTTGACATGGAGGCTCTGAGCGCATTCAAGACACTGCTCACTTGGGTACTTTTCGCGGCTGTGGCCATACTGACATTCTCGGCAATGTACAAGTTCATACCGAATGCCAAGGTGTACTATTCCAATGCCCTCAGGGCGGCCGTGCTCTCTGGGGCGGCCTTTACCGTAGTCCAGTACCTCTACCTTGAGACACAGGTCTTCGTCACAAGGCTGAATGCCATATACGGAGCATTCGCCGCCGTACCGCTTTTCATGGTATGGATTAACATGGGCTGGTTCATAATCCTCATAGGAGCGGAATTGTCATACGCATTCCAGCATGTGGACAACTATAACATTGAAGTATAATACAGACATCCGGGTCAGGCAGAGGATAAATGTCCATATATGCGGAGAGCATGATTGACCGTGCCGGGGCAGATGGCTGTAAACAAAGTATAACATAACAACAGGACAATAATGGGTAAAATATCGGAATTTACTCAACAGGATCATGAGGTCATAGCAAGAGACTATGCGGACCTGAAGGAAGCGGCAAGGAAAAGATGCTCCAATGTAAAGGAGCTTGAGGTCGTGCAAAAGGCCTTTGACTTTGCCAACGAAGCTCACAAGGGCGTCAGAAGACGCTCCGGCGAGCCGTATATCCTGCACCCGATTGCAGTGGCAAAGATTGTCGTAAGCAATATAGGTCTCGGCTACAAGTCTATCGTGGCAGCCCTGCTGCATGATGTAGTGGAAGACACCGACTATACAGTAGACGACCTGCGCAGCCTGTTCGGCGACAAGGTGGCGACACTTGTGGAAGGCCTGACCAAAATCAAGACCGTGCTTGATAACGAGGACAAGGCACAGCAGAAGAGCATGCAGGCGGAAAACTTCAAGCGGATACTCCTGACTCTCAATGACGATGTGCGCGTTGTACTCATCAAGCTCGCGGACCGCCTGCACAACTGCCGGACAATAGAGTTCATGCCGGAGCACAAGCGGGACAAGATTCTCAGCGAGACAATGTACATTTTCATACCGCTCGCGCACAGGCTCGGTCTTTACGGCGTGAAATCCGAAATGGAAGACATCTGGCTCCGCTACAAAGAGCCGGACGCATTCAATGACATCTCCGAGAAAATCAACCGCAACATAAACGACAAGGACAAGGAAATCAACGAGTTCATCGTTCCGATAGATGAAGCTCTCAAAGCCGCCGGATTCAAGTTCGAGATAAAGAAAAGGGTAAAGACGCCATATTCCATATGGCATAAGATGGCAACGAAAGGCATCACTTTCGAACAGATATACGACCTGTATGCCGTCCGCATAATCTTCGACCCGGAAAAGGAGACTACAGAAACCGAACGCGACCAGTGTTTCCATGTGTTCTCGATAATAACCGGACTGTACAGATACAAGTCAGACCGCATGAGAGACTGGGTCAGCCATCCGAAAAATAACGGCTACGAAGCCCTGCACTGCACCCTGATGAGCCGCACAGGCATATGGATAGAGGTGCAGATACGCACGCGCAGGATGAACGACATTGCGGAAAAGGGCATCGCAGCCCACTGGGCCTACAAGAAAGACGGCTTCGCGGAGGACAACGAGAGCGAGATGGACAAGTGGATTGCCAAGGTCAAGGAAATCATTGTCAGCCAGGATGTGAGCGCGCTTGAGCTACTTGACATGGTCCACAATGACCTCATCAAGACAGACATACTTGTTTTCACACAGAAAGGCGAACAGCGCAGCATTGAAAAAGGAGCCACGGCCCTGGACTTCGCTTATTCAATCCACTCCGAGATAGGCAACAAGGCCATTGCGGCAAAAGTGAATTTGCGCCTCGTGCCGCTTTCATATGTGCTCAAGACCGGAGACCAGATCGAAATCATAACCGCGGAAAACGAAAAGCCCAAACGTGAGTGGCTTCAGTTCACCAAGACGGCCAAGGCCAAGAAATTCATCCTTGAGCATCTTAAGAGCGAGCGCAGGGAAAGCGTCAGAATAGGCAAGAAAATGGTCGAGGAACAGCTGGATGCCATAGGATACAAGCTAAACAACAAGACCGAGAACATACTCATGGAAAGCTATGAGGTGTTTGACAGCAAGCCGGAAGAATTGTATTTCCGAGTGGGCGCCGGCATAGTCAAGCTCACCAACCTCCAGGAAATCATGGCCGGAAGCAGCGGCAAAAAGGGAGGATGGCTGTCCCAGTGGTTCAAATCCAAGGACGGCAAGAAAGACAAGGACTACATAATTAAGGACGACAACAGCGGGGAGCACAGATATGTGATAGCCTCATGCTGCAACCCGATACCTGGGGACAGTGTCGTCGGCTTCCTCGCGTCAGACGGCTCCGTGACCCTGCACAAGCGTTCCTGCCATACAGCTGACAGGCTTGCATCAAAATTCGGCGACAAGATTGTCATACCGAAGTGGGAATATGCCCAAAGCCAGAATCTCTCGTTCCTTGTACGCCTGTCCCTCAAGGGCTTTGACAGGATTGGCATAATAAACGACATAACAAGATACATCTCTTTTGTTATGAGCGTCAATATACGAAGCTTCAGCCTCAGCACGGAAGACGGCATTTTCTCCGGCCATATAGACCTTTATGTCCATGAAATGGGAGACCTGGAAAAACTCATGAAGAAGCTGCGCAAGATAGAGGGCATACAGAGCGTAGTCAGGACAGACCTTTAATTGAAAGAAGAATGAAGAAAAAGACATACAGACTCCTTCCGGCCATACCTGTGGCTGCCATCTTGGTGCAAGTGATGTTCTCACACTCTTGCGCCAACACTACCACTCCCCCGAGCGGAGGACCCAAAGACACGATTCCTCCTGTCATAACAGCCGTAAAGCCGTATCCGGGCGAAACCGGAGTGCCTGTGCACAAGCCGCAGATAGAAATCAAATTCAACGAATATGTGACAGTTAAAGACCCGAAGAGCCTCTTCCTGTCACCTCCTCTGGAGAAATCCCCGAAATTCAAGTTGAAGGGAAAAGGTGTCGTGGTTTATTTCGAAAGCGACCTTGACTCAAACAAGACATATACGCTTGACCTTACCAATGCCATCGCCGACAATAACGAGGGCAACATGTTCCCGGGATATACGCTCGTATTCTCCACCGGCAACACCATCGACTCAATGATGATGACCGGAATAGTGCAGGACTGCAATACATTGCAGCCAATAAAGGGAGCCACCGTCATGCTATATAAGGACCACGCGGACTCAGCCATCTTCAAGAAGAGACCTGATGCGGCTGTGCGCACTGACGACTGGGGCTTTTTCTGCCTGCGGAACATACAGGACACGCTTTACAGGCTCTACGCCATAATTGACGAAAACAATAACAACAAATATGAGCCGGAAACGGAAAAAGTGGCTTTCGTGGACACGCTGGTGCGCCCTGTCACTGTAGTCGGAGACAGCATTCCGGAGCTTGTGAAATACGATACGAAAGACACGCTCGGCTGCCTCGCAAGAAAGACCGAATATGAATTGAACATATTCCGTGAGAAGCCGTCCAAACAGATGATTGTGAACAAGGAGAGAATCGGGGAAAGGACGGCATACATAACATTCATGGCTCCATATGCCCAGGTGGACTCCATCTGGATAAAAGGTGTGCCGGGAGACAGGCTGATAACACAGTTCAATCTCCAGAGGGACAGCATGGAGATATGGGTAAATGACCCAAAGCCACAGCCTGACACCTTGCATCTGAATGTCAAGTACATGAAGACAGACACACTCGGGCTGCTCAACAGCTTCACTGAAGAAATCAAGCTTGTCAAGCCAAAGAAAAAGCCTGCCGTCGGGAAAAGCTCTGGCAGGGACATAAAGAAAGAGGATACCACGGCTGTATTCAAGATAGAAGCCAAGCCAGAAACCATCGAACAGTACGGCTTCACCATTGAGTTCAGCTATCCTCTGGTGCAATCCGCCTTTGATTCGCTCGGATTCAGGTATCTCAATCCGCGCCAGCAGGAAAGCAAAGGCAAATATACTGTAATGCAAGACTCGCTGAATTTGCGCAAATACATCATACGTCCAGCTGACAAGCTTCTGCCGGGCTACGAATATTTCCTGAAAGTTCCACACAGGAAATTCCGGGACATAAACGGCTTTTTCAACGACAGCACGGAAGTCAAAGTAAGCCTGCCGAACGACGACAAACTCAGCAGCATGACAATCAACCTTACCGGAGTGACCAACAAATACATAGTTGACCTTCTCAACGAAAAGCGCGACAAGGTCCTCAGGTCATACATAATAGACAAAGACGCTTCACTGGCATTCCCTTATCTCAAGGCCGGCAAGTATTCCATCCGGATCACGGAAGACCTTAACAGGAACGGGCTTGTGGACACGGGAGACCTGCTCAAGCATAAACAGCCGGAGAAAGTGCGCTTCTACAAGCTTCAGGACGGCACATTCATCATTGACATCCCGGAAATGACTGAGCTGGAGCAGAGCATCAATGTCACAGAAATGTTCAAATAGGCTTATGATGAAAAGATTCTGTACAATACTGCTGGCAATAGCCTCCGCACTTGCCCCGCATACTGCAATGTCACAGGACCTGGCACATGCACAGGACACGGCATCCATGTCAAGAGCGGCCCTTATGGAGGAGCGTGTCCAGGAAATAATCACAGATGCGCAGCTTGACACCATAAACGTCAAGAAAAAACTCGTGATTAATGACTATGCGATGATAGGATTCCAGTATGGCGTAGGGCTCAGCCAGGTCATGTGGAACCCAAAGCAGAAACAGGACATGCTCTTTGTTCCAGTCAATGCAGGAGTGACTGTCACCAAATATGCCAAAATGTTCGGATTCCTGCCGTATTTCGGATTCCAGGCCGGCCTTTTCTATGCAC
>ERZ778513.1549-NODE-1549-length-13429-cov-9.095559_pt1 | contig 13429 bp, 11 predicted proteins | sample MGYA00510345_ERZ778513 | MGnify/ENA primary metagenome ERZ778513 (study PRJEB29527, sample SAMN07138966) | mouse gut metagenome | material: feces | host: mouse | place: China:Nanjing | collected 2016-01-25 ... | reverse complement strand
CTTCTTGCATAAATTATTGACCGCCTTTTCTGCACTGAACAGGTGTCATTCCCATCTTTTTCTTAAAAATACGATTAAAGTGTTCTACATTTGGATATCCCACCGCCATCGCCACATTTTCAACTGTCATATTTCCATTCCGCAGCAGTGTTTTTGCTTTTTTTAGACGAATATTAATCAGAATATCTCCAAACGTTTTCCCTGATTTCTCATGAATATATTTGCTCAAATAGGGTTCTGACAAATGAAAATGCTCCGCGACATCACTGAGTGCAATCGCCTGATAATTTGCCTGAATATAATTTAAAATCTCCATCATACGCTCATCTTGATAAGCTTCATTGTTCTGTATCTGTGGCAGTTTATTAACACTGACGCAAAGTGCGTGAATAGAAGCCTTGATAATATCATCATCCATACCCACACCCCAGAATTTCTCACCATTGCAAGTGACACTTACATATGCGATTGCCTTGGAAGACGAACCCTTTGTGAGTGCATGCTCCTCATAATCTGACAACTGATAGCTAACACTAAAATACTGTTTAATGGTATTGCTCACCGCGTCAAGGCGCCCATTACCATTCGCTTTTACAGTTGTTTTCCTATCGCCACAAACAATTGTCGCCTCCGCCATAATGCCATCTATTTGTTTAAAGTGACATTCACCAATCTGGAATAATGGCATATTATCCACATAGTTTTCACAGAAAATGTCATAAACCCACTGCGGTGAAAGAACCTTGTGCTCTTGGTCAGAGACATCTTTCACCAGATATCCCACTTCCTCGCGCATTGCATACGGAAGTGAAATTCCATAGTTTTGTTTTAAAATATAGTTGACGCCACCCTTTCCTGATTGGCTGTTGATGCGAATCACATCCGCATCATAATTTCTGCCTACATCTTTTGGATCAACCGGAAGATAAGGAACTGTCCATTTGTCTGTCTGCTTCTCCTCTCTCCACTGCATTCCTTTTGCAATCGCATCTTGATGAGAACCTGAAAACGCTGTAAATACAAGATCGCCAGAATAAGGCTGTCTCTCATGCACTCTCATGCGTGTAAAAAGTTCATAACTCTCTCTGATTTCAGGCATATTGGAAAAATCTAATTTGGGGTCAACGCCATGTGAATACATGTTCATTGCCACAGTGATAAGATCGACATTTCCTGTCCGCTCTCCGTTTCCAAAAAGCGTTCCTTCCACGCGGTCCGCACCAGCAAGAATACTAAACTCTGCATCACATACACCGCAGCCGCGATCATTATGTGGGTGCACAGACAATACAACAGCATCTCTGTACTTTAAATTTTTATGAATATATTCTACTTGTGTAGCAAACACATGTGGCATTGCATTCTCAACAGTAGTTGGAATATTGATAATCGCCTTTTTGTCTACTGTTGGTTGCCAGATATCCAACACAGCATTGCATACATCAACTGCATAATCCACTTCTGTGCCATGGAAACTCTCAGGACTGTACTCAAAAGAAAAATTTCCATCTGTTTCTTCCGCAAGCTTCTTTAAAAGCGCAGCGCCATCTGTCGCTATTTTTTTAATCTCCTCTTTGCTCTTTTTAAACACTTGTTCGCGCTGTGCTACTGACGTTGAATTATAGAGATGAATCACCGCATGAGGTGCTCCCTTGACTGCTTCAAAAGTCTTTTTAATTATGTGCTCGCGCGCTTGGGTCAATACTTGTACAGTCACATCTTCTGGTATCATATCGCGCTCTATCAAAGCACGCATAAACTCATACTCTGTCTCTGACGCCGCAGGGAACCCCACCTCAATCTCCTTAAATCCAATCTCCACAAGCATCTCAAAAAAGTGTAATTTCTCATCAAGACTCATTGGCTCAATCAATGCCTGATTCCCATCTCGCAAATCAACAGAACACCAAATTGGTGGTGTTGTAATCGCGTCTTTCTTCACCCAATCATATGTACAAATTGGTGGCAAAAAATATGATTTATCGTACTTGTTTGCATACTCCATGTCTCATTCCTCCATATTTATTCTTAAACATTTTTGTCTGGTAACGATGAAAAAGTCTTCCGACTCCACAACATTACCGTTGTAGAGACGAAAGACTCCCATGTAATCTCTCGCGGTACCACTCTACTTCACACTTTTATATCTTTAAGCCGATCAAGGAAGGTTATTTCCCTACTCGCGCCGCAGATGCGCCATATAATGACTTATTTTCTCTACATCAGCATACAAAAATAATAAAAGTGTGCACTCATTCAGCACTATTATGCCTTCCCCTGATAACGGCAGGTCCTCCGTTGCACCCTACTTTTCTCACCACTTATAGAAATTCTTCTCGGCTGAGATAATATTTCAAGTACACAGCTCCAAGATGAGTTCATCACATTTCCTATGTTGTCTCGCACCAAACGACAGCTCTCTGAAATATTTCATGCGATTACTAGTTCTTTTCATTGCCTTTTTCCTATCATAACATACATTTCTCTATTTGGGAATTGTTAAAATCAATCATTTTTATTGATATTTTTTGTGTATTTTTATCTAAAATATACTTATACGAATCCCATTCCCCCGCTTTGACAGACACTTTAATCAAGATGGAGAAATTTTTGATTTCCTGCTAACCAACATGACCTGATGAAGATACCCAAAATGGCATAATATTTCATGGGAATGTGCACATTATATTTTATCCCAATGTTAATCCCAGATATCCTTCTTTGTGCTCCCAATCTGAAAAATGTTCTGGCAGCAGTATCATTCCACCCATATTTCGCTCAAATGCCCATGTAGTCTTTGTGTGCAAAAATAACTCTGGCAAAATTTCATACAATTCTTCATCATTGAGTGTTGTTTCGATAATATGAAGACTATCCTTTTCTATGCGGTACATCAGCACTGCACGCCGCGTTTCGGCATCTCTTACTGTACTGGTTAGCAAAAGAGTCCTTCCACCACAAAACTGATTCTCTTTGATAGCATATGCAATGGCTTGCTCATCCCATTCCACATAGCCTTCTCTTTCCAGCACAGTGTCACGAACCATCTTATAATCTTTCTCACTAGCATCAGAAACAGACCAACTTCCAAGCGCATCCAATTCGCTTTGCTCAGAAACTATTTCAGCAACATGTAAGCTCTTTTCTTGAATTGATGGAATACTGGCTGCCCCAGTACATCTGCCAGCATAAATCCAACAAGGACTTTCACCAAAAGCATCTACAAAACCAAGCTTCTCATAATATTCCTGTAAGTCTCTGTCCGCTGGTTGTAATATTAATGGCTCTTTTATTCTTTTTGCAGCATGTTTTATAATTTTTGATGCATAGCCTCTGTTACGGTATGCGGGAAGCGTTCCTACTGCATAGACATAACGCGCATTTTCTTTATTTCCATGCATCGTAACTTGTATTGGCAGCAGGCTTGCCATTGAAACAGGACGATTCTCCTCATAAATCACAAACATATTTTCTGTATTAAAACGATGTTCTAAATAAAATTCAATATATTGTCGATCATCTCCAAAACATTGATTCCACAATTCAATAAGATATTCTTTATGCCTTTCGTCTGCAAACACAACTTGACTTTCCACAGCAGTATATTTTTTCATCAACAAATCTGGATAATAAGAAAGTTTTGCCTTGCGCAGTCCCAAGTCTCCTGTATCTTCCTCACGATTTACATACTGATACTTTTGTGCCTCATGCAATATAAACTGTTGGTTAATCATGGGATACGCACCCTGTAAGTCAGGAAATGCTTTCTCAAAATGAACCACAAAAGTATCTGCATTCAACTGTTCTCCAATTGTAAATGCAACAATATTATTCTCCTTGTACAACACACCGCCGCAAAGTCCAAGCGCATTAAAATTGGAACATGCCACTTCTAATACTTCGATTTCTAAAGCCATCTTCTCATTCCACTTCTCAGTGCGCAGAGAAGTCCATTCTCTCGCCATTCGCCGGCACTCATCCATATTTTTTTCTGTAAGGGGTTCATAATGCCAGTCACCCTTATCCATAAAACGCGCGATATGATTGCGTTTTCCATGTAGTTTCTTTCCTCTTAATGTAGAAAGTTTTTCCACTGTATAGACATAATCAAAGTTATCTCTATTGGTATAAATCTCAAACATTCCAGGAAACCAGTTCATCAGTTCACGTCTGCATGTTTCTGTAAGTGGATAAAAATCCAATTTATGACCATGCACTGCACATATCTTTCTCAAGTGCTCAATCACTGCTTTTTTGTCTCCATTCCCAAATGGGAAAGAATACTGATAACTCTCTTGCCCTCTATATCTAATCACACCACATCCATAAGCACTGCCAACCTCGACATGATATACTTTTGACCAGACAAAATTATTCGCAAACGTATATTCACAAACATTTAGGTTATCTTCTTTTAGTTTATCATTTATCCAATCTCTATCATCAAGCGAAATCGAATGAAAAATAAGTTTTTCTTGTTCTGGCATAAAATTCCCATCCTGTTTTATTTTTTAGAGTCTGTTTAATATCTGCTTTCTGTAAAATGTATGTCATACTTTGTAGAAGGTTTACTCTATATAAATGAGCGTAGCAGAACCACATTGAACAAATATGGGCAAACCTCTTACAAATTAGAACATGCAAATTGCAGAAATGAGATATTAATCTGGCTCTTAGTATACCTGAAATCTTATTCTATAATACAAGCATTGTACACGCAATCACCTAAAAACGATTCTGTCAGAACCAATACTGACAATATAATTCTATGCGTCACCAATGCAAAGAAAATATACTGTCGCATAGCACCTTTAAATTTGTTTCTTACAAATATCTGCTAGACAACATCTGTCACAGTATGGTTTGGTTCTTGCAGTGCAGATCTCCCGGCCATGGTCCACAAGTCTATGACAAAACTGATTGCCTTCCTCTGGAGGAATAAGTTCCCATAAAATCATCTCTACTTTCTTTGGCTCTCTCTCGTCGTCAACTAGTCCCATGCGGTTTGTGAGTCGAATGCAATGTGTGTCCGTCACAATCGCAGGCTTTCCAAACACATCACCCATAATCAAATTTGCACTTTTTCTTCCAACTCCCGGAAGTTTTAGTAGTGCCTTAAAATCATCTGGCACTTTTTTGTCAAATTCATCTCGCAGCATCTTCATACAAGCATTGATGTCCCGCGCTTTGCTATGTCCTAATCCACAGGGTCTGACAATCATTTCAATCTCTGAAACTTCCGCATCCGCAAGTGCCTCTATTGTTGGAAATTTTTCATAAAGCCCCTTTACCACCACATTGACCCTTGCGTCAGTACATTGCGCCGCCAAACGCACACTCACCAACAATTTCCACGCCTCATTATAGTCAAGAGTACAGTCCGAGTTCGGATATGCATCTTTCAATCGCTCTATAATCTCAAGTGCAAGCGCTTTTTTCTTCTTCAGATTTTTTATTTTGACTGTTTTCGCTTTTGTTCCCATATTCTGCCTAATTTTTTAATCCTTCTTTATAAAACTGTTTTATCTCCTCATAACCGTCTGCTGTAAGCTGTTCTCTCTGAAATTTTTTATTTTTATTCATGCGTGCGACCAATACCTGTGTACCGTTTTGGCGCTCTTTCTGTGCTTCTGCAATAATATCACAAAGTGCATTTCCTGATATCCCTTTTTCAATCAAATATGCCACTTTTTTACTTGAATTTGGCACCTTAAAACCATTTTCCAACAAAATTAATATAATGCGTTCAAATCCGATAGAAAAACCACACGCCGGAATATCTTTTCCTGTAAATCTTCCCACCATCTTATCATAGCGTCCACCGCCTCCACAGCGTGCGCCAAGTTCTGGCATCGCAATCTCAAAGATTGTCCCCGTATAATAGGACATTCCGCGCACCAGTGTCGGATCAAATACCAATTTGAAATAGTCTCCTTTTGTAGCATTCACACTTTCTATAATCTCTCGAAATCCTGTCCGAACATCTTCCTCAAGGATTCCCGCAAGCTTTTCTTCCATAAATGTCAAAGTATCCTCTGACACATTCAACTCCTTAAAAAATGCCAGATATTTTTCAACAGCAGTACTGTCATATCCTTCCTCAAGCAGTTCTCGTTCTACACCTTCTAATCCAATCTTGTCCATCTTGTCAAGTATAATAAATACATTATCGTAATCTTTTTCATCAAATCCGCTGTAAGCAGCCATTGCTTTTAGGATTTTTCTGTCATTGATACGAATCTCAAAGTTTTGAAAGCCAAGTCTACCAAGCGTTGTTGTTGTCGCAAGAATCAACTCAATCTCTGCGAGATTGGATTCCTCGCCAAGAATATCAATATCGCACTGCATAAACTGACGATATCTGCCTTTTTGTGGCCGGTCTGCCCTCCACACATTCCCTATCTGTAACGCTTTAAAAGGTGATGGAAGTTCATTTGCATGGTTAGAATAATATCGAACTAGTGGAACAGTCAAATCATAGCGCATTCCAAAATCAACAACATCTGCATCTGTCTTTGCTGTTTCTAGATTAAGCTGTGCTCCTCTTTTCAATACCTTAAATATTAGCTTTTCGTTCTCTCCACCTTGTTTGCTACTTAAATTCTCAATATTCTCCATACAGGGGGTCTCTATTGATGCAAACCCAAATTTTCCATAGGTCTCTTTGATTACACTTATCACATAATCTCGTATCTGCATTTCCTCTGGCATAATATCCTTCATGCCATGAACAGGCTTCTTATTCAGTGCCATAACTGTACCTCACTTTTTTATTTGCGTTATTTTTTAATCCCTAATCGCATCCAAAATTTCTAATCGTTCCTTTGGACCAAGGGCTGCCCACATCACAACGTCCATGATGATACTGTGTATTTACGGTTCCTTTTTGCTGTTCATCAGACACATTTACCTTTATTCGGCTCACGCCATGTTCCGTCTTACTGTCGAGCATATGAATAATATCATCAATTTCTTGCTCCTGCTGATGCTTCTTTCTCTCGGCAAGCTCATCCATATCTTCCAAACCACTAAATACTGCCATAACAAGCCCCTCTTTCTATCTTTCATTAGACTTTTCGTGTTTTTTATACATAATCTTTTGCACATCTATAGACCATTATACGTATCCTATTGCACCGTGTCAAACTTTATTTCCAATGACCTAAACGTTATCACGCACACATTATTACGATTCACGCCCTATCTAATTTTGATATAATTTTGTTCATTAAGAACATAGACAGTAATATATTTGCACACAAAATGCGAAAGAACACGCATTTTGGCGCATAATTTTTACTACTTTAGTAGACAAGAGAACAGTAATCACTTGTTTATCAAAATCAGCCAAAACAAAATCTATCTTCTGCCAAATACAGAATTGATCGAAGCTTCCACACGGCGCAGTGCTTCCACTGCATCATTTAAATTTGCCAGTGTCTTGGAAAGTTCCTCTGTATCCAGCCCGTCAATCGCGTTATTCCATGCCTCCAAATCTACATTCTCCATTTTCTCTGCCATTTGTTGCATTGTCTTTGCAGCTTGTTGTAAATCCACATTTTCCAGCGAAGATTTTACTTGACCAAGTGTCTCATTGATATTTTCAACATCCAATGCTGTCGCCTGCTCCAAAACAGGTTGCACCTGCCGCAACACATAAGCACCGCCCAGAAGCAAACAGATAAGAAGTAATGAAGTAATAATACACATCACTCTGGTTATTACCAGTTCTCTACGAAATTTCTTTAACATCTGTTCAGATACTAATTCTGCGCCCCTTATCGGTTCATTAACACGATACCTTCTCTGTCCGTTTTGTTGTTCATTCATTATTTTTTACCCCCTTGATAGTATTACTTGTTAGACTTTCCTTTGCACCATGAAACTTTAAAAGTCTTTTCTATAAATTATACAACTATTATGTATCGAAACAAAGCAAAATTATCTATCTGCAATACAAAAAAATAAATTATTATGAACTCTCTGAATTTTTCAAAATAATAGTTGTCTATTTTGCATTTTTTTAATACAATAACAATAAGGTGGATTTTTCTGACATCTCGGATAATACAACAAAGAAAGGTGCAGATTGTTATGTTTATTCAACTATTTAGTAACTATTTGGTCGAACAGTCAGTTATTACAATTGAACAGAGAGACTCCTTTCAGGAGGAAATTCAGAAGACCCGCGTAAAACTGGGAACTATTGCCGTTGCAGAAGGACTGCTGACAAATGAGCAGGCAGAAGAAATCAATCATCAGCAGACACAGCAAGACCGCCGTTTTGGTGACATTGCAATCGAACTTGGCTATCTGACAGAAACTCAAGTATCAAAACTTCTGAGTATGCAAGGCGATTTCGCAATGAAATATTTTCAATTGCTTATTGACACAATTGGTTTACCCATGGAAGCCATCAGAGAACATCTCCATAACTTCCAGAAAATACATGGCTTTACGGATGATGAACTGGAGGCTGTAAAAAATGATGATTTCGAGTCGATCATTCCACTCTTTGCCACAGTTCGCGATCCAATGATCACAGATTTAGCGGGTTTAGTCATGCGTAATCTCACTCGATTTGTCACCAACAATTTCTATTTTGGACGAATGAAAAAAGCCTCAGGTTATTCCTACAGTATGCTCGCAGGTCAAAAATCTGTCGGTGACTATAATATTTTTCTTGGTTTTAGTGCTACCAGCGAACTCGATGGTATTATTAAACTAGCCAAAAATTATGCAAAGACAGTCGCTGTCACAAGCAGTGATGAAGTTTATGATGCTGTCTGCGAATTTGCCAATCTAAACAATGGACTTTTTGACTCTGTGCTGAGCGATGATGATATTTTTATCGAGATGGTTCCGCCAGAAGTTTATTTAAATCAACAACTATCGGGCAATGCTTACTGTATGCCTGTATATATTGATGGCTCAGAGTTTGATCTCATTATTTCAGCAGATGCGGATTTTGTCCCTGGGAACAATCCACACACTTTAACACTAAAAAAGACAGAGCTTTGTACCAACGTTTCCAGCACACTGCCCACAGTACTTGTTGTGGACGACTCCTCTCTTATTAGAAAAGTTTTGATCAATCTACTCAATGAGAATGGTTACCAAGTGATTGGCGAAGCGACAAATGGGCTTGAAGGCGTCGAACTGTATAAAGAGTTGGAGCCAGACATTGTTACTCTTGATATCACGATGCCAGTAATGGATGGTGTGACAGCACTCAGACAAATCAAAGAACATAATCCGAATGCAATGGTTGCAATGATTTCTGCTGCTGGTCAAAAAGATAAACTTATGGATGCATTAAGAGAAGGTGCCGAACTATTTTTTACAAAACCATTTAATGCACAGGAAGTTATAAAAAGTCTGAAAAATTCTGAATTTTAGAAAATGGAATAGTGAAAATTACTACTTGATTTCACTTGGGTGCCTGTGTGCATAAAAGGTTGCACCGGAACAATCTATTCGGATTATTCCGGTGCAATAAAAGTGTGTTATGTATAGAGAATTTTAACTTGTAAGCTTATAAAACATAATGTTCCACATCATAGAGCAATTTCTGCCAAGCATCTTCATGGTCCACATAATAAATAGGACACTTTTTTCCACCACAGTCATAATGACGTAAAATATCCTGTGGTTTTAGATTATACTTATCTGTTAGCCATGCTAACATTTCTACAAGAGAATTATAAGTTTCTTGTGTAAACGAACCGTCTTCCGCAGTATAGCAACACTCAATTGATATAGAATCTTGGTTTCGTTCTATCACTGCATATGCTTCCTCCTCCAAAGGAATACATTGAATAATCTCTCCTTCATAGCCAATAATAAAATGTGCACTCGCCGCACGCTCATGCGTCACACCAAGATTTTCAAAATAACTTCTATTCTGTGCTGCTGATGTCCCTTGGTTTGCTGTATAATGTACAAATATATTGTTGACTTTTGCAAGTTTTGTCCCTGGACGGTTGTATTCGCTGATTGTCAGAAAGTCCTCCTGAATTTGGGGCTTTTTTTCTTTCTCCTCCATGACAAGCGTTTCTTCTGATAAAGACTTATTCTCTGTACTTCCTATAATTATTGGCGTTTTATGCATACTTTGATAATATGTTTTTCCCATCACAGCAATCGCCACACACATTGCTGTGATCCACAAAACAACAAAACCTTGGCTTAGTGCGGCGCGATGTCTTACTTTTTTCGTCTTTACATTTGATTTCGTTTTTTGAGTGGTTGCTCTGATTCTGTCTGGTTCTCGATATTGCAGTTGTCTTGCTCTTGCCGTGTTCGCTCTTGTGATTCTCACCTGCTCAAAATCCGACTGTACTATGTTTCGTCTTGCTGATTCAACGCTGTTAATGCTTGTCCTCACTGTAACTTGTCTTGTATTTCTTGCCCTATTAATACTTTGCGTTCTCTGTGGTATAATATCAATGGTCTGTGCTTTATTCTCTCCTCTATTTTGCACCTTATAGCTGGAGTGCATATTTTGTCTTCTAGTTCTTGACTTCCTAGAATACGAATTTCTATTCCCAGAGGAGTTAACGACTTCCCACAGTTCCAACTCCTGATTCTGTCGTACCTGATTCCCCATAGTATATCTCCCTACTGCCTTGTTTTCTTCCCAAAAATCGAGTAGAGATCCCCTACTCGCGCCAAGCTCTATTAGCTTTGCTGACAATCCTTTTATAGATATGCGTGCGTATAAAAATTCCTAATGAACTCTACAAATATCCATCTATATATTAGACATTTTAATCCCCCAAAAGGTTTCACTTAACTACAATTTTTTCATAAATTATATTATACACCAAAACCCTCTAAAATTTCTCTAAAAATTATTTAAAAATTATTAATTTTTATTTAAGAATGGAAAATTCTAACTTCTCTAACATCTTTTTGTCAGAAGCTACTGTTATCCCTGCTGTTGTAAGCATATCACCCGAGATTGCAGCGTTGGCACCGCTCTGAAAGCATCGCTCTCCTTTGTCTTTCAAAAGCCATCTTCCACCAGCAAGCCGAATATCTCCGTCCGGTATTATAAACCGAAAAACTGCAATAATGCGGCAAAATTCCTTCTCTGTTAGAATACGATTCTTTTCATAGGGAGTTCCCATTATTGGATTTAAAAGGTTCACTGGAATAGACTTCACTCCCAATCTTCGCAAGTCCAATGCCATATCAATTCTGTCTTCCATTGTCTCACCCAATCCCATAATTCCACCAGAGCACACACTAAGTCCTGTACTTTTTGCTGCATTTATCACAGCAATTTTTTCCTCATAAGTATGTGTCGTGCAAATTTTGGGAAAGTACCTTTTCGATGACTCCAGATTACAATGCACTCTTGAAACTCCCGCTTCTTTAAGTTTTGTAAACTGCTTTTCATTTAAAAGTCCAAATGACACACAAATTTGAATATTTGTGTGCCTGCGAATCACACTGATACTATCACAAACCTGTGCAATTTCCTGGTCATTCAATCGTTTTCCAGATGTAACAATCGAATACCGCAGCACCCCTTGATTCTCATTTTGTTTTGCTCCTGCCAACAATTCCTCTGTCTGCAAAAGCGGATAACTTTCCTGACAGCTTGTACTATAATGTACACTCTGTGCGCAATATTTGCAATCCTCTGAACACTTTCCACACTTTCCATTTATAATGGTGCACATATCAAATCGATTTCCGCACATATATTTTCTAATTTCATCTGCCGCTGTTGCTAACTCCTCCAATGGTTCCTTTGCAAGCGTAATTGCTTCCTGTCGTGTTATATCCTCGCCATTATATATTTTTTCTTTACATTGTTCTATAAAATGCATCTGTATCTCCTCCAAATGTTAACTTTTATTTTTTATTATAGGTTAACATTGATAGTCCGTCAATTACTATATGCGCATTTTTATATTACTTTTCACACCCAATATCATGATGTTAGGGTCAAAAGGTATTTTGATGTTCTGCAAAATATTGTTGCAAAAATGCCTCTGCGAAATCCGTTGCTCTTTTCATAAAATCTTCTTGATGACCTTGTTCACAAATATTCTGCAAATCTGTCTCAAGTAATCTATCTGTCAGTTTCTTCCCAACAAGCAAATGTTTGATTACATTTTCAAAGACAATCCCTGCAATATTCTCTGGCAGCTCCTCATAATCAGCACAATAATCTCGTAGTACCTTTCGTACATAATCTTCTCCAAATTTAGATAAAAATCTCTGTTCCTCCACAATACTTCTCACATATCGGTCGATGCAATCAATCCCTTGATATTCTATCAAATCTATAAAAATCGGATAATCTAATGTCAAAATGGTATTCTGTGGCGCAAACTTTTCATCATAATGCCGAAAGGAAGCTGGAATCCCTTTCTGTATCAAATCTGCAAGATATACATTCCCATATGCACACAACCCTTTTTTATGATGCTCATAAATTTTTGGAATTTATGGTATAATAAAGACAACAAAAAGAAATTTTGTGCACTTTGGTACCCGTGTACAGAAAAAGGGAATCCCTTTATTTAAAAGAGTCTCCCTTATATTAATCTGAACTCCCATCTGCCCGCTTTGGCAGGCATACAAATCAGGAGGTGTGAAATTTTAATTTCACACTATATATTATTGTTGTGCTACGTCCTTCATTGAGAAACTGATACGTCCCATCTTGTCTCTGCCAAGACACACTACAGTAACAACATCACCAAGTGTCAACACGTCCTCAACATGATTGATGCGCTCCTTTGCAATTTTAGAAATATGGACCATACCTTCTTTTCCAGGTGCGAACTCAAGAAATGCGCCAAACTCCTTAATGCTAACTACCTTGCCTTTAAATACCTGTCCAGCCTCAAAATCTGTCGTAATAATTTTAATCATCTCGCACGCCTTGTCCATCATCTTTTGGTCCGTACCACAAATACTCACAAAACCATCATCAGAAATGTCAATCTTTACGCCTGTCTGCTCAATAATTGTGTTGATTGTCTTGCCTCTTTGTCCAACGACATCACCAATCTTCTCTGGATCAATCTTTGTCTGAATAATCTTTGGTGCATACTCGCCAACAGTCGGTCTTGGTTGGCTGATACATGGAAGCATAATCTCATTCAAAATATACATTCTGGCATCTCTTGTCTTTGCAATTGCCTCCTCGACAATCGGCCTTGTCAATCCATGAATCTTGATATCCATCTGAATTGCTGTAATACCATCTTTTGTTCCAGCAACCTTAAAGTCCATATCTCCAAAGAAATCCTCAAGTCCTTGAATATCTGTCAATACAAGATAATCATCATCGGTCTCTCCAGTTACCAACCCACAAGAAATTCCTGCTACTGGTTTCTTGATTGGTACACCCGCTGCCATCAATGACATCGTTGATGCACAGATAGAACCTTGTGATGTAGAACCA
>ERZ778513.1542-NODE-1542-length-13461-cov-11.117336_pt1 | contig 13461 bp, 6 predicted proteins | sample MGYA00510345_ERZ778513 | MGnify/ENA primary metagenome ERZ778513 (study PRJEB29527, sample SAMN07138966) | mouse gut metagenome | material: feces | host: mouse | place: China:Nanjing | collected 2016-01-25 ... | reverse complement strand
TCAAAGAATTTTTTGGTTCTTCCCAGTTATCCCAGTTTATGGACCAGAATAATCCACTGGGAGAGTTGACACACAAGAGACGTCTTTCTGCGTTGGGACCAGGTGGACTTTCCAGAGATCGCGCTGGATTTGAGGTGCGTGATGTCCACTATTCTCACTATGGCAGAATGTGTCCGATTGAGACACCAGAAGGTCCAAACATTGGTCTGATTAACTCTTTGGCATCTTATGCTAGAATCAATGAGTATGGATTTATCGAGGCGCCATACCGCAAGATTGACAAGACAGATCCTAAAAATCCGCGTGTCACAAACGAAGTGGTTTATATGACGGCGGATGAAGAAGATAATTATCATGTTGCACAAGCGAATGAACAGCTTGACGAGAATGGTTACTTTGTGCGTAATTCTGTGTCAGGCCGCTATCTTGACGAGACACAAGAGTATCCCAAAGCAATGTTTGACTATATGGATGTGTCTCCTAAAATGGTATTTTCTGTTGCGACAGCATTGATCCCATTTCTCCAGAATGATGACGCGAACCGTGCGCTTATGGGATCAAACATGCAGCGTCAAGCGGTGCCACTTCTTTTTACAGAAGCACCTGTAGTAGGTACTGGTATCGAAGTCAAAGCGGCTGTAGACTCTGGTGTGTGTGTGGTTGCAAAGAAACCCGGAACAATCACTTATGTGTCGTCAAAATTGATTCGGATAGCTTATGATGACGGAGAAAAAGCTGAGTTTAGACTGCATAAGTTTGAGCGCAGCAATCAATCAAACTGCTATAATCAAAAGCCGATTGTCTTCAAAGGAGACCATGTGGAGGCAGGGCAAGTGATTGCAGATGGTGCATCCACTAGCGGTGGAGAACTTGGCTTGGGTAAAAATCCACTGATTGGATTTATGACCTGGGAAGGATATAACTATGAGGATGCCGTTCTTTTGAGCGAGCGCCTTGTTATGGAAGATGTATACACTTCCATTCATATAGAAGAATACGAGACAGATGCGCGCGATACAAAGCTTGGACCAGAAGAAATTACAAGAGATGTGCCAGGTGTCGGTGATGACGCGCTCAAAGATCTCGATGACAGAGGAATTATTAGAATTGGCGCGGAGGTTCGCGCGGGTGATATTCTTGTCGGCAAAGTTACACCAAAAGGAGAGACTGAGTTGACAGCAGAGGAACGTCTACTGCGGGCGATTTTCGGTGAAAAAGCACGCGAAGTGCGTGACACTTCATTAAAAGTGCCACACGGTGAGTATGGTGTTGTTGTTGACGCAAAAGTTTTTTCAAGGGCAAATGGAGACACAGAACTTGCCCCGGGTGTAAATCAGACAGTGCGCATTTACATTGCGCAGAAAAGAAAGATTTCTGTTGGAGATAAGATGGCTGGTCGTCATGGAAACAAAGGTGTTGTTTCCCGTGTACTTCCAGTGGAAGATATGCCATATTTGCCAAATGGACGTCCTTTGGATATTGTGTTGAATCCGTTGGGTGTGCCTTCTCGTATGAATATCGGTCAGGTGCTTGAGATTCATCTGTCGCTGGCTGCAAAAGCGCTTGGATTTAATGTGTCAACGCCTGTGTTTGACGGTGCGAATGAGTTGGATATTATGGATACGCTTGATCTTGCGAACGACTATGTAAACCTTGAATGGGAAGAATTTGAGGCAAAGCATAAGGAAGAACTTCTTCCAGAAGTGTTAGAGTATCTATCAGAAAACAGAGAACACAGAAAGCTTTGGAAAGGTGTACCGATTTCGAGAGATGGTAAAGTCAGATTGCGGGATGGAAGAACGGGCGAGTATTTTGACAGTCCAGTTACAATTGGACACATGCACTATTTGAAACTGCATCATTTGGTGGATGATAAGATTCATGCACGTTCCACAGGACCGTATGGAATGGTTACACAGCAGCCACTTGGTGGAAAAGCACAGTTTGGTGGACAGCGTTTTGGAGAGATGGAGGTTTGGGCACTAGAAGCATACGGTGCATCTCATACATTGCAAGAAATTTTGACAGTGAAATCTGATGATGTTGTAGGACGTGTAAAAACTTATGAGGCAATTATCAAGGGTGAAAATATACCGGAGCCTGGTATACCAGAGTCTTTCAAGGTGTTGTTAAAAGAACTTCAATCTCTTGGACTTGATGTGAAGGTGTATGACGAAAATCAAAATGAGGTGGAGCTAAAAGAATCTGTCGATTATACAGAGACGGATTTCCGCGTTGAAATGGAGGGTGACCATAAATACGATAACACGGAAAATTTGGAAGGCTATCAGCAGAAGGAATTTGATGTTGCAAGCGGCGATCTGATTGACGCTGAAGATGATTTTGAGGAAGATGATTATTCTGATGATGATTTCGATGCGGATGAGGATAGCTTTGATGAGGATTATGAGTAAAAATATCTGGAAGGAGTGCCAAAATGTCTGAGAATAAAATTGAACAGAGCCAGTCTATCTCTTTTGATGCGATCAAAATCGGTCTGGCTTCTCCTGAGAAAATCAGAGAATGGTCAAAAGGCGAGGTAACAAAACCGGAAACCATAAACTACAGGACTTTAAAGCCAGAGCGTGATGGTCTGTACTGCGAGAAGATTTTTGGACCCAGCAAAGACTGGGAATGCCATTGCGGAAAATATAAGAAAATCCGTTACAAGGGTGTAATTTGCGACCGCTGTGGTGTTGAGGTTACAAAGTCAAGTGTGCGTAGAGAGCGTATGGGCCATATAGAACTTGCTGCTCCAGTATCACATATCTGGTACTTCAAAGGGATACCAAGTCGTATGGGATTGATTCTTGATTTGACGCCGCGTGTGCTAGAGAAGGTGTTGTATTTCGCGTCCTATATTGTATTGGATCCTAAAGAAACTTCTCTTGAATATAAACAGGTGTTGTCAGAGAAGGAATATCAAGACAATGTGGAGAAGTGGGGCAAGAATGCATTCCGTGTCGGTATGGGTGCAGAGGCAATCAAAGAACTTTTGGAGGCAATTGATCTCGAAAAGGACTGCGAGGAACTCTCCGCAGAACTTAGAAATGAGAATACAAAGGGACAAAAGCGTGCTAAGATTGTCAAAAGACTTGAGGTTGTGGAGTCATTTCGGGCATCAGGCAATCGGCCAGAGTGGATGATTATGGATGCGATTCCTGTACTTCCGCCTGATTTGCGCCCGATGGTTCAACTTGACGGTGGCAGATTTGCGACCTCAGATTTGAATGATTTGTATCGCAGAATTATCAACAGAAACAATCGTCTAAAAAGACTGCTAGAGCTTGGTGCGCCAGATATTATTGTCCGCAACGAGAAGCGTATGCTTCAAGAAGCGGTTGACGCGCTGATTGATAATGGAAGACGCGGACGGCCTGTCACAGGACCAGGGAACAGAGCTTTAAAATCCTTGTCAGATATGTTAAAGGGAAAAGGTGGTCGTTTCCGTCAGAATCTGCTTGGAAAACGTGTAGATTATTCTGGGCGTTCTGTTATTGTAGTAGGACCAGAGTTAAAGATTTACCAATGTGGTTTGCCAAAAGAAATGGCAATTGAGTTGTTTAAGCCTTTTGTGATGAAAGAGCTTGTATCAAGGCAGATTTCACAGAATATTAAACATGCAAAAAAGCTTGTGGAAAAGCTTGACCAGTCTGTGTGGGACGTTTTGGAGGAGGTTATCAAGGAACATCCAGTGATGTTAAACCGTGCTCCGACTTTGCATCGACTTGGTATTCAGGCGTTTGAGCCAATTTTAGTAGAAGGAAAAGCGATCAAGCTTCATCCTTTGGTATGTACAGCGTTCAATGCCGACTTTGACGGCGATCAGATGGCAGTACATCTTCCATTATCAGTCGAAGCACAGGCGGAGTGTAGATTTTTGTTACTTTCACCTAACAATTTATTAAAGCCTTCTGATGGTGGTCCAGTTGCTGTTCCTTCACAAGATATGGTACTTGGCATTTACTATTTGACACAGGAAAGACCAGGGGCACTTGGCGAAGGAAAGTCCTTTAAGAGTGTGAATGAAGCGATTTTGGCCTATGAAAATAAAGCATGTACTTTGCATTCCAGAATTAAAGTGCGTGTGACCAAAACCACACCAGATGGAGAGGTGCTTACTGGAACCGTTGAGTCTACACTGGGACGATTTATTTTTAATGAGATTTTACCACAGGATTTGGAGTTTGTAGACAGAAGTAAGGATGAAAACAAACTACTTCCCGAAGTAGATTTCCATGTAGGTAAAAAAGGATTAAAGCAGATACTAGAAAAAGTTATCAATATCCATGGCGCGACAAAGACTGCCGAGGTGCTTGACAGTATTAAGGCAATGGGATATAAATATTCTACACGCGCTGCAATGACAGTTTCCATTTCAGATATGACAGTGCCGGCCGAGAAAACGCAGATGCTTGAGGAGGCACAAAAGACAGTTGACCGCATTACAATGAATTTTAGACGTGGTTTAATGACTGACGAGGAACGCTACAAGGCTGTTGTTGAGACTTGGAAAGAAACAGATGATGCACTTACAGAAAAACTGATTGGCGGTTTGGACAAATACAATAATATCTTTATGATGGCGGATTCTGGTGCACGTGGCTCCAATCAGCAGATTAAACAGCTTGCAGGTATGCGTGGATTGATGGCGGATACAACTGGACGAACCATTGAGTTGCCGATCAAGTCTAATTTCCGTGAAGGGCTTGACGTATTGGAGTATTTTATGTCTGCACATGGTGCGCGAAAAGGTATGTCCGACACAGCACTTCGTACAGCGGACTCTGGTTATTTGACACGCCGAATGGTTGATGTTTGCCAAGAATTAATTATTCGTGAAGTTGACTGCTGTGAAGGAAAAGATTATATTCCAGGAATGGAAGTTGCGGCGTTTATGGATGGCAAAGAGACAATTGAGAGTTTGAAAGACCGTATTACAGGCAGATATTCCTGTGAGGATATCAAAGATAGAGATGGAAACATTCTTGTGGAGAGAAATCATATGATTACTCCTAGCAGGGCGTCAAAGATTTTGAGCAGAGGCGTAGATGCGAAAGGCGAGCCGATTGAGAAAGTAAAGATTCGTAATATTCTCTGTTGTAAATCTCATATTGGTATTTGTGCAAAATGTTATGGTGCGAATATGGCAACTGGAGAGGCGGTTCAGATTGGAGAGGCGGTTGGAATTATCGCGGCACAGTCAATCGGTGAACCAGGTACACAGCTTACCATGAGAACATTCCACAGTGGTGGTGTTGCCGGTGATGACATCACACAAGGTCTTCCGCGTGTCGAGGAGCTTTTTGAGGCGAGAAAACCCAAAGGACTTGCAATTATCGCTGAATTTGGCGGTACAGCAACCATTAAAGACACGAAAAAGAAGCGTGAGATTATTGTTTCTGATGGAATCAATGAGAAAACATATCTGATTCCATATGGTTCTCGCATTAAGATTGCAGATGGCGCTGAATTAGAAGCAGGTGATGAGCTTACAGAAGGTAGTATTAATCCACATGACTTGTTGGAAATCAAGAAGATAGATGCTGTTCAAAATTACCTTCTCAGAGAAGTACAGCGTGTTTACCGTTTACAAGGTGTGGATATTGCTGACAAGCATATCGAGGTAATTGTGCGTCAGATGCTTAAGAAAAAGCGGATTGAAACAAGCGGTGACACAGATTTTCTTCCGGGAACACTGGTGGATGGTATTGAGTTGGAGGATATCAATGAGCAGCTCTTTGCGGAAGGAAAACAGCCAGCAGAATATAAAGATGTGATTTTAGGTATCACAAAGGCAGCACTTGCCACAAGTTCATTCCTCTCTGCTGCATCTTTCCAAGAGACCACGAAAGTTCTTACAGAAGCGGCCATAAAGGGCAAAATTGACCCATTGATTGGTTTGAAGGAGAATGTTATTATCGGAAAACTAATTCCTGCAGGAACTGGTTTGAGGCGTTATAGAAATGTAAAACTCAATACAGATGTGGATTCGACATTGGATTTTGTGGACGATTTTGAGTTTGATACAAGTCTTTCAGACACAGATGCAAATTTGGATTTGGAAATGGATTTTGAGGATGAAACATCTGAAAAGGAGAACTTAGTTATTCAAGAAGAACCAATTGGCGCAATAGAATAAAGTCGTAAAAGGCAAAACTCCTTGCTATATAGCAGAGAGTTTTGTTTTTTTTATGCACACGGGCACCCAAGTGAAATTTGTCATCAAACCGACTTATCGGTTCGCTGACGGGTGCCCGGCGCGTGAGTAGAGGAAGATGAATCTTCTCTACTCGATTGTACAGACCTGTGCAGAGGAAATAAGCCACTAAGGCGGCGCACGGGTCGCCGGCGAGTAGGGGAAGGGAAAGATTTCCTACTCGCTTACATAGAGCTGTGTAAACGAAATATATCGGTAAGCTCTATTAAATTTTTAGAGAATTGTTGTGTTTTCCACAGTTTTGGTATAAGATAAGTATAGCTGTGAAATAGATTTCTGCATGAATAGTTTTAGATATTCATATAGTTAATATAGAATATTTTCTGATTATAGGAATTGTTTAAAAATAGATAAGTCAAGATGTAGAGGTTATTTTAAACAGTTCTTTAGGACAGCAGGAATCAATTCAGGAAAAGCTGTATTGGATTAAAGTGCATGAGAAAGAAAGGTTAGCAGACATGAAAAAACAAGCATTAGCGCTTTTTATGGCGGTGATTCTTGCCCTGCAACTGACAGGGTGTAATGCAAGGAAAGCGGATGGTAACATTACGGCTTCCAACAGAACACAGAGCAGTATTAAGGAGCTGTTCAACAGTGCAAGAAAAGATAAAGAAGATTTAGAAAAGACAGTGATTGACGAGAAGGAGTTACAAGATGAGGAACTTGCAGATAAGACTTTAGATGAGGAGAAAACTGACAAGGAAGAAGATGTTCGCTATCAAGATGATTACTATGAATATGTGAATCAAAATTTGCTCTCAAAGATTGAACTTTCGGCCACAGATGCACATTGGGATTGGTTTAGTGAGTTAAATGCCGTTGTGAGTAGTGAGATGGAAGATATTATTGAGGAGCTGGCAAATGACAACAAAACTTATGAGCGGGGGAGTTCGGAACAGAAAATTAAGGACATGTACGAGTGTGTGACGAATATGGAAAACCGCAATGAGACTGGACTTGGACCATTGAAACCACATATGGATAGTATTCGGAACGCTTTGACGATAGAAGAATATGTGGATGCGTTGGCACAGTTGAGTGGTGAATTTGGCTTTAGTAGTATTGTTGGCGGCTATAGTATTATGCAGGATAAAGTGGATTCCAGTGAGTATGCAGTGTATATGATGTATGCTGACACCCTGATTGGCAAGGAATATATTGAAGGGGAAAACACACAAGAATACGTAGATATGTATCTGGATTACGTCAATGATATGCTGATGGAATTTGGCATGACTGCAAAGGAAGCAGCACAGAGTACAGATTCTATTGAGGAATTATTGCGAGATATTTGTGCATCTTCCTTGACAACAGAACAGAAGTATGATCCTGCACTCACTTATAATGTGTATACGCAGGATGAATTGCAGCGACTTTTTTCCAATGTTGATGTGCCTAAAATGCTTGAGACGCTCCATGTAGATGGTCAAGATAAATATATTGTGATGGATGTGGAACAAGCAAAAAAAATCAATTCATTATTGGTGGAGGAAAATCTACAATCACTAAAAGATTACTCGACATTTGTCATGTTGAATGACACAGCAAAATATGCCAATGCAACCTATGCAAAGCTTAGTGATGATATGAAAAATGCGCTGTATGGCATTACTGAGAGCTGGGGAGATGAGAAGACATGGAAAAGATTGACGCAGGAGATGCTCCCGTGGGATTTTGGCATGATCTATGTCAAAGAACATTTTTCGGCTAAGGATAAGGAAGCTGTGGAGGGGATGATTGCTCAGATTTTGAAGGAGTATGAGACAATTATTAATCGCCAGGAGTGGATGAGCGAAGCAACGAAAAAAAAGGCAATTCGCAAGCTTGAGACAATGCAAGTTAAAATTGGCTATCCAGATCGATGGCCGGCTGCCCGTGATATGATGCAAGTGACACCGATTTCTGAGGGAGGAAGCTTGCTATCTAATATGCTGGTGAGTATGCAGGTTGCGATTGATGACAGTCTAAATAAGCTTGGAACAAAAGTTGACCGGTCAGAATGGGATGTGACACCACAAACGATCAATGCTATGTATGATCCATTAAACAATGAAATTATCTTTCCAGCAGCAATTTTGCAAGCGCCATTTTATGACAGTGACAATAGTTATGGAGCTAATTTGGGAGGGATTGGGTTTGTTATTGCCCATGAAGTCAGTCATGCATTTGATTCTAGTGGTGCATTGTATGACGAGTATGGTAATTACAATGTCTGGTGGACAGAGGATGAAATGGCAGAGTACAAAAGAATGTCGCAGTCAATTATTGACTATTACAATAATTATGAGATGATGGGTGTTAAGGTCAATGGAGATTTGACTCTGATGGAAAACATTGCAGACTTAGGAGCAATGACCTGCATTTCCTCGATTATAGGAAATGATGCAAAAGCGCTTGACGAGGCATTTGGACAGATGACATACAACTGGGCAAGTGAAGATACAGCAAGTTTTATGATGTATCTCTTAAATACAGACACACATTCACCTAATAAAGTACGAGTCAATGCAGTTTTAAGTTCCTGTGATGCCTTTTATAAGATTTATGATATCAAAGAAACCGATGGCATGTATGTGGCGCCAAAGGATCGGGTTGGTATTTGGAAGTAATGGAACGAAAATGATGGGGAAAAGGGTATGAGAAAAACGAAGGAATTACGAATTAAGATAACTGGAGCGCTGTTGGTTGCTGTGATTACGGCAACCGCAGTGTCGCCAGTAGGAGGAATTTTTTCATTGCAAAAGACATATGCGGCAGAATTTACAGTCACTCAGAGCAAGGCAGTGCTCTACAGCAATGATAACACAAAAGTATATAAGAAGCCTGATATTAATTCAGGTGTTGTGACAGTGATTGCCAAGGATCTCCCAGTTGATGTAACAGGAATCACGTCTAATGGATGGTTTCAGATTTCGCTCAATGGCACATACTATGTGCCTGGAGATGGCTTAATTTCTCAAAATACAGGCGGTTTTGGCGTTGTGGTTGGATCAGATATTATAGCGTTAACCAGAGGGACATTTTCTTTTTTTGATAATTCAGAACTGGGAGACTTTGACCCAGATGATATTGCAGATATGGATGCAAATACCTATATTAAATATTTAGATTCTTTCTTGATGGGTTATGCGCTGCAAGACTTTTGTATTTTGCAGGATAAAGGTAGATATTTGAAGGATGCATATGAAAGTGAAGCGAAATTGGACAAGAATGTGGCGGCGATAACTATGCAGGCATATCTTATCAATTATAGAAATAGGTATCTTAGCAATAGTATTTCTGGACCGTTTCGGAATGAAAAAGAACTGAAACTTGCGCTGAATCGGGCGATTCGCTATCACATTAATAAGTTTGAAACGGTCTTTAAAAGTACGGGGATTGGCAGTGATGAGAGTAAGGCAAAAAAGACACTGGAAAATGTGATAAATGAAATAAAGGCAGAGCAAGGGGTTTCGTTTACATATCATATGCAGTATGGCACTTACAAGGAAAAGGACGGAAAAGAAGGAAAAGGCTGGATTATAGAGTTTACCAAAAAGGATTAGTAGCAATGAACAGAGATGAACATGTTGTGATTGCAGACAGTGATGGATATTTTTATTGCAGGGTAGTGAACTGCAGATTAAACTATAAAAAGGAGCAGCAGGTCTGCGGGCGCGGGTGTCCTTGTTTTACAGACAGAACACTGAGCGTCCAAGGGCGTTTTGCGTGCTGCTATCAGGAAAAGGGATTGGCAGAAAAACCAGTCCTTTTTCCGTCTGTTGCAGGGATGGATGCACAGCTTTACAAGGCATATACATATGCTGCCAAGGCACATGTGGGGCAACTTAGAAAGAAAACAGAGATTCCATATATCGCACATATTATTACCACAATGAATTATGCGATAGAACTTACAAAGGATATAGAGGTGTTGCAGGCAGCGATTTTGCATGACACAGTGGAGGATACTTGTGTGACTCTTGATGACTTAAAAAAAGAGTTTGGGGATAGGGTCGCTTGTCTTGTGGAGACAGAAACAGAAAATAAGCGCCGCAATATACCTGCCTCGCAGACATGGGAGATTCGCAAGCGGGAGACGATTGAACATTTGAAGAAAGCTTCTCTGGACACGAAGGTAATCGTTCTTGCAGACAAGACTGCCAATTTGGAATCCATTGTAAAAGAGCAGCGACACATCAGTGGGAATATCTGGAAAAAATTTAATCAACCAGACAAAGCAAAACAGGAATGGTATTTTCGTGCGATTCGAGAACAGTTGATAGAATTTGAGAATACAAGTGTTATTAAGGCTTTTGATAGCTATCTTGAGAACTTATTTTGATTTAATTGGAGAAGATTATTTTATTTGTCTAATTCTTTAATTTATTGGCATTAGTTGTGAAAAATATTTGTAATAGATTGGCAAAAGAAAATTTTGCTTTATTTGAAGAAAAAAGTGTGTTATAATCAATACCGTTGTTAATATGATATGCAGAAAATTTGTATGACAGAAAGGATATAGGTATTGAGATGTACATAACATGTTTGGATTTGGAAGGTGTATTGGTTCCAGAGATTTGGATTGCATTTGCAGAGGCAAGTGGTATTCCAGAACTGAAAAGGACAACACGTGATGAGCCAGATTACAATAAATTAATGCATTGGAGATTGGGAATTTTGAGAGAGCATGGTCTTGGTCTGAAAGAAATACAAGAAACGATTGCAAAGATCGATCCCATTCCAGGTGCAAAGGAATTTCTGGATGAACTTCGCGCTATTACACAGGTCGTTATTATCAGTGATACATTCGCGCAGTTTGCAACTCCATTAATGAAAAAGCTTGGCTGGCCTACTATCTTTTGCAATTCACTTGAAGTTGCAGAAAACGGTGAGATTACAGGATTTCAGATGCGCTGCGAGCAGTCAAAACTCACAACTGTTAAAGCGCTACAATCCATGGGATATAAGACAATTGCCAGCGGTGATAGTTATAATGATCTTGATATGATTAGAGCAAGCAAGGCTGGATTTTTGTTTAAGAGTACAGATAAAATCAAGGAGGATAATCCAGACCTTGCAGCATATGAAACTTATGATGCGTTGATGAAAGCGATTCAAAACGCAATGGTATAGTTATTAAAGGATAAGTCCTTCTTCTGTAAGCTGATATACTTTGTCGCAGACTTCTGCAATATATTTGCGGTCATGTGAAATGCTAATAATTGCGCCCTGAAAATTGGCAAGCATTTGTCGGATAACAGGGTTGGATAACGGTGAAAAGTTGCGGCTTGGCTCGTCGAGCAAAAGCACATCACAGCCGAGAGTGTCGAGGTAAAGTAGCATGACTTTTGCTTTTTGACCACCCGACAACTCTCGCATAGGATGTTCCATCTCGTCTGTTGTAAATTTCATACTACCTAGATAGGTACGCATCATTGAGATGCTTTCTTTGCTACCATCTGATAAAAATGCAATAGGCGTCTGCTCCATATCCAAAAGTTCCTCATAATTTTGTGGCATGTAAGCAGCTTTGATGTCTGAGCGCTGTAACAGTTCCTTTGCCAAAATACGCATAAGTGTTGTTTTTCCGCAGCCGTTTTTTCCGGTGATACAAATATGTTCAGGCCCTTGTATAAAAAGGTGAATGTTGCGCGCAAGCGTAGTAAATTCTTGTGAGTCTGAGCTTACAGGAACACGAAGTGCTTCGAGGGTAAAATCCAACACTATTTTTCCATTTGGAATAGAAATACGATTTCCAAATTTTGTAAACATTGCCTCCTCGTATTCTGGCAGTTCTGTCATATTTTCAAATTCTTTTTCAAATCGCGCTTCATATGCCTTTACGCGGTGCATTGTTTTCTTAAGGAGTGCTGCACCATGTGGGTTTTGCCTACTGATAGTGTTCTGTTGATATTCTACTTTTTGCTGCATTTGGCGAAATTTTTTTTGCTGTTTATCGTATTCCCGCCGTTCATTTTTTGCTTCCTGTTCTTGCTTTTGGAACTGCAAATTTCTTTGAGTAATATAATTTTGATAGTTTGACTGAGCGACAGTATAGCGTGGTGCAGTTTTACGGCGCAATTGTTCCATATGAATAATCTTATTTGCTGTGCGCTCGAGGAGTGTCTCGTCATGAGAGATATAGAGGATTGGAATTTTGCTGTCTTGTATAAAGTGTTCCAACCAGACTAATGTTTCTATATCCAAATCATTAGAGGGTTCATCGAGCAGAAGAATTGTTGGATTATCAAGGAGCAGACGAATTAGTTGTACCTTGATTTTTTCTCCGCCAGAAAGGATTCCTACCAGATCTGATGCATATATACGTTCTGTAGGAAATCCCAGATGAATACACAATGAAGCAAGTTCATTAGGTGTGTGATCGTAAAAACTGTCAGTGGCAGTGAGATATTCATAAATGGAAAGGGTGCGCGCTGCCTCGGGAAGTTCTTGGGGTAAATAACCCAAATGCTCTCCTATACATAGAATTTCGCCTTCATATTCGATATAATCTTCTGCCAAGGCAGGATTAAACAATAGTTTCAACAGTGTACTTTTTCCATTGCCTTCCTCACCAATCAAGGCACATTTATCGCCTGAATTAATGTGAAAATTAAAATCTTCTAGTAAAATACGATAATCTTTTTTGTGTCGTATTGTTAAATGTTTTGTTTGTAACATAAAATCCCCCATGCCGCCTTTTGGCGGCTCAAATAAAAATGAAAAACGCTGTCCTTTGCGTTTTTCCTATGTGAAACTTAATCGTTCTTAGGCAGTGTTTTTTGCTGCCTTAGAACGATTTTTCACACTATCCCTCCGTTTTTTGAATAGATTCTTGGAATTTGTCGCAAAAACAAATGCAAAAAGATTTTGAGAATCTATTTGAAATATAGCTTTTTTGAAATTTTGCCGATATATGCTTTCGCGGCAGTTATATGCTTTGTCGGAAATCTGTTTATGAAAACACGAAGGAGATTTATTTTTGAATCGTTTTAACTTCCAGATAAAATTGAGAAAAGAAGATTTATTTTCTCTTTTGCGCACTGATGTAGAAAAAACTACGAATAGAAAAAGCTGAAAAATAATTTTTCAGCCTGCGCAAATGCAGGAAGATGATGACTGCGCACAGTAAGTGAAACTACTGCGCATAACAAAACAAAAACACACAAGAACGAACTCTGTACATAAAAAATACAGTTCTCTTAAAGGTAGTGTAAAAAAGTTTGTGTCTATGGAAAAAAATACCTCTTTTTGGGCAA
>ERZ778513.1541-NODE-1541-length-13464-cov-4.002908_pt1 | contig 13464 bp, 14 predicted proteins | sample MGYA00510345_ERZ778513 | MGnify/ENA primary metagenome ERZ778513 (study PRJEB29527, sample SAMN07138966) | mouse gut metagenome | material: feces | host: mouse | place: China:Nanjing | collected 2016-01-25 ... | reverse complement strand
TAAAGTATTGATTTTTCAAGGAGCAAATCCCATTTTTAATGTGGGAAGTTTGAGTAAATTTACTTTTTCAGCAAAATGGTATATACTTAGCTGGTAAATGCGAAAGACGCATAAACGGGCGGCGGCTGTTATAGGCAGTAACGACTGCTCAGATTACAGAATAAAGGTGGTACGGTACGATGGCATTATTACAGCAGTGGCACGAAATGGCGTATTCGGAGACGGCGAACAAGGGAGATTTACAGAGACTCTGGTCCGACTATTTCCAGAAAGAAAAAGAAATCTATGCACAGCTTTTGAAGACGCCGGACAAGGCCGTAAAGGGCACGGTCAAAGAGCTTGCGGACAAATACGAAGTGGATCTGATGACTATGACAGGTTTTCTGGACGGCATCAACGACAGCTTGAAGAAGCCCAACCCCATCGACGAGATGGAGGAGGATACAAAGGTAAGTCTCGGTTTCGACAAGGAGCTGCTCTACAAGAACATGGTGGGGGCCGGTGCAGACTGGCTCTACAATCTGGAAGAGTGGAACGAGATCTTTGACGAGGACAAGAGAAAGGCGCTTTACAGGGAGCAGAAGGAGTCCACTACCGTTCATAAGGAGAAGAAAATTTATCCCAACGATCCCTGTCCCTGCGGCAGCGGCAAGAAGTATAAGAAATGCTGCGGGAAGAACGCGTAGGCTGTGAGTGATAGAAGTTATGTAAACTATGCGTCGGACATTTGCCGATAAAAGATGGCAGAAAGAAAAAATTAGCACTTTACTTTTAGAATGGTCTGGCATAGAATAGGTATAAGTTTTTGGAAACAGGATAGCGTAGAACACGTTGACGAGAAGAGTAGGATGCGAAACGCAGCAGAGAGAAGCGCCCTGTGGTGAAAGCGCTTTTGCGGGAAACATTTGAAGACCGGCTCCGAGTGGCCCCAATACGGCCCGCTGACTTACGTTACAGTCGAATGAGAGGTTCCGTTGCCGCGAATGGCGCACGGAGCAAGCGAGGTGGAACCGCGTAAACATACGTCCTCTGCACAGTCTGACTGACAGTGCAGGGGATTTTTTGCGCGTATAAGCAGAGTCAGAAAGTGGCAGAGCCAGGATACATGCTTGCATGTAAGACTGGCAATGCCGATTTATGACGAGCAACGCGAACGAGAGATGCGAAGCATCTCGAGTCTGCTTATACGTGGCAGAGTCAGAAAATGGATGAAGGAGGGAATGCAATGACAGTGACACAATGGAGAGAGACGGCAGCGGAGGTGAAGGACAGAGCGATTGATACGGTGAAGGGTGATCTGACCCTTACAAAACTGGATTTCTGCCTGATCGGGGCGATTTGCTTTCTGGCGGGAATCTGTATCGGGCTTTTGACAGCGCCGCTTACGCATGGCGTCGGAATCGAAATAGGCAGCAATAACGGCAGTCATAATACGGGAAACGGCTGTCATAACGGCAGTGAGAACGGAAATAATGAAAGTCATAATTGTTGAGTGTTTTTTTAAGAAATCAGGGCAAAGGCGACAAACAAAAATGAGAGGATGAAACAGGAAAAATGGGAGAAATTCCTGCTTCGGAAAAGGAGAAAAGACATGAAAATTACTTTAAAAGACGGTTCGTTTAAAGAGTATGCGCAGGCGATGAGCATCTACGACATTGCGCTGGATATTTCCGAGGGGCTTGCCCGCGCGGCCTGCGCCGGGGAAGTGGACGGCAAGGTGGAGGATCTGCGTACGGTCATTGACCGGGACTGCAGCCTGAGCATTCTCACGGCCAACGATCCGGAAGGGCTTAAGGTGGTCAGACATACGGCTTCCCATGTGCTGGCGGAGGCGGTGAAGCGGCTGTTCCCGGAGGCGAAGGTGACCATCGGTCCCGCCATCGAGGAAGGCTTCTACTATGATTTTGATGCCGCGCCCTTCTCCAGAGAAGATCTGGATAAGCTGGAAGCGGAGATGAAGAAGATCATCAAGGAGGGGCACAAGCTGGAGCGGTTTACCCTGCCGAGAGCGGAAGCGCTCAAGTTTATGGAGGAGCGGAACGAGCCTTACAAGGTGGAGCTGATTCAGGATCTGCCGGAGGATGCGGAGATTTCCTTCTACGATCAGGGCGGATTTGTGGATCTGTGTGCGGGGCCTCACCTGATGAGCACGAAAAACATCAAGGCTTACAAGCTGATTTCCTCTTCTATGGCATATTGGCGGGGCGACTCCGACAGGGCGCAGTTACAGCGTATCTACGGCACCGCTTTTGCGAAGAAAGAGGAGCTTGAGGCTTACCTTGAACATTTGGAGGATATCAAACGCCGCGACCACAACAAGCTTGGGCGGGAGATGGAGCTGTTTACCACGGTGGATGTAATCGGGCAGGGGCTGCCATTACTTCTGCCGAAGGGCACAAAAATGGTGATGAAGCTGCAGCGCTGGATTGAGGATCTGGAGGACAAGGAGTGGGGCTATGTGCGGACGAAGACCCCGCTTATGGCAAAGAGCGACCTGTATAAAATGTCCGGCCATTGGGATCATTACAAGGAAGGCATGTTTGTGCTGGGAGACGAGGAGAAGGATAAAGAAGTGTTTGCGCTCCGCCCCATGACCTGTCCTTTCCAATATTACTGCTATAAGAATACCCAGCATTCCTACAGGGATCTGCCGATTCGATACGGCGAGACGTCCACCCTTTTCAGAAACGAGGACTCCGGCGAAATGCACGGACTGACCCGTGTGCGCCAGTTCACAATCTCTGAGGGGCACCTGATTATGAGACCTGACCAGATGGTGGAGGAGTTTAAGAACTGTATCGCGCTGGCAAAATATATTATGTCAACCTTGGGGCTGCTGGATGATATTACCTGGCACTTGTCCAAGTGGGATCCGGAGAACCCGGAGAAATATATCGGCGAGCCGGAGGTATGGAACGAGACGGAAGCACATATCCGTGATATCCTGATCGAGCTGGAAATTCCTTTTACGGAAGATGTGGGCGAGGCGGCTTTCTACGGGCCGAAGGTGGATATCAATGCACGCAATGTGTATGGCAAAGAGGACACCATGATTACCGTTCAGTGGGATGCTCTTCTGGCGGAGCAGTTCGACATGTATTATATCGACCAGAACGGCGACAAGGTACGGCCGGGCATTATCCACAGAACGTCCCTTGGCTGTTACGAGCGGACGCTGGCCTGGCTGATCGAGAAGTATGCGGGCAAGTTTCCGACGTGGCTCTGTCCTGAGCAGGTCAGAGTGCTCACGATCTCTGAAAAGTATGACGAGTACGCGGAGGAGATCAGAAAAGAGCTTGCGCGAAACGATATCGACGTAACGGTTGATAACCGCTCCGAGAAGATCGGTTTCAAGATCCGCGAGGCGAGACTTTCCAAGGTGCCTTACATGCTTGTGGTGGGCGCGCAGGAGGCGGAGGATAAGACCGTGTCCGTTAGAAGCCGCTATGCGGGCGACGAGGGCGTGAAGCCGCTGCAGGAGTTTATCGACCAGATCTGTAAGGAGATCCGCACGAAGGAGATCCGCGTGGAGGAAGAGCAGAAACAGTAAATCAGAACGCTGCATTGTGCGCGAAGTTCGTGAGAATGAGTAGTGGTTGAAAAGCATCAAGCCATCGCGAAGCGGTTAACATGGCTTGATGCACCTTCAGTGCGGTTGAACTGAACTGCAGGTGCAGGAGGAGAAGAAGTAAATTCGCATGTTTGTTAGACGAGAGAGCGGAGCGGTGTAAGTGTTTGTAATGGCAAGCGGGCGGCAATAGTAAAGGAAAGTGTATGAAGAAAAAATGCAAATGCCCGGGCAGGGATCTCGTGGGATTTGGCCTGCTTGGACTGAGCCTCATCATGCTCGGCAGGAGCGTGGCGCTGTGTTTCAGCAATGACATATGGTACGACGAGCTGTTCACCGTGGGAATGGTCGAACATTCCTACGGCGAACTGGTACGCTTTACAGCGGCAGACGTGCATCCGCCGCTGTATTATTGTATGGTCAAGCTTTTTGCAGATTTATGTAAACTATTGGCGCCGGGGGTGGGAACGGTTATTCCAGCGAAGCTCGTGTCTACACTGCCGTATTTTATTCTGCTGCTCTATGCGGTTACTTTTATGCGGAAGCGGTTCGGTATGTTTGCGGGCGGTATGTTTTTGTTCTGCGTGACGGCCATGCCCCAGCTTTCCGCTTACACGGTGGAGGTGAGGATGTACGGCTGGGCCATGTTTTTCGTGACGGCAGCGTTTTTGCACGCCTATGCATTGGCCGAAAATTATGTAAACTCAAAAAACAGCCCGGAGAAGAATGTCATAGGCGCAGCGGGCGGGAAAGAAACAGTGGTGACGGAGAAGGCTGTCGCGGATGTGGTGTATGGAGGTAGAGGAGAGGAGGCGCCGCAAGCCGGATGGCGGACGCGGAGCTGTCGGCTTCACGGTGTGGCCCTAGTCGCATACGGTCTGGCGGCTGCATACACCCAGTATTTTGCCTGCGTGGCGGTGGTCATGGTTTATGTGTTTCTGCTGCTGGCATTTTGGTTTCGGGACAGGCAGCGGATCAGGGAATGGTTTCTCTATGTGGCGGTATCCGTGATCTGTTATGTGCCCTGGCTCTTTGCGTTGGCCGGGCAGCTTGGTGCGGTCAGTGAGAATTACTGGATTCTGCCGCTGACCTGGCGGTCTCTGGGCGGGTGTGTGAAATTTTTGATGAAGCCGGCTTTCACCGACGATCGGATCAATACGGTTCTGGCAGTGGTTCTATTTGCCGCGTACCTCGGTCTGTGGCTCCGGTGGGTGTCAAAACTCTTTTATAAGGGGAGAGAAAGCGAAAGAAGTCGGGTGAATGCCGGAAAGGAAGAAAGCCGCGAGAGCTTTATAGGCAGAGAGAGAAGAGAAAGCCCGGCGGGATTCCGGAGCGGGGACGAGAATGAAGGAGTCGCGAGATTTCGGTGTGCCACGGCGGGCGTCGGTGTGCTGGCGGGGCTGGTGGCGTTCGGATTTGCGGCGTCGTTTTTGATTCGCCCGATTTTTGTGTATCGGTATATGATCCCTGCGGCCGGATGTTTCTGGCTTGGGTTTGCACTCTGTCTGGATGAAATATTATGTAAACCAAAAGCCCCGAACTCTCAGCCATCCGACGGGAAGCGAGGTAATATAGGGAAAAACACAATCCCGCGGATGGCCGGAATCGTCATCACGATTCTGGCAGTTATAGTCGGCCTGCGCGACTACCGCGCTTTTATGGGCGAGGAGGAATATAAAATACGCCTGATGGCGGAGACGGCGGCGGCGCTCTCCCTGATCGGCCCGCGGGACTGCGTTCTTTATAATTTCGACCAGGTGCAGGCTGTGACAGGCTATTATCTGCCGGAGACGGTAGAACGTTATCTCTGGCGCGGGGAGGGGGAAAAGCTGATTCAGGAAATCACTTCGCCCTGCGGCACGGTGGAGGATGCGGAAGAGATTCGAAAGATGCTCGCAAAGACCCGGACGGAAGGCACGGAGAACAGCGTCTGGTTTATCGGCAGTTTTAACAGCAGGGAGGACATCACGGCCGAGTGGCGCGCGGCCGGACTTGAGGTGGAAGAGCTGGGGAGTTTTTTGCTGGAACGGTACTGGTTTAATTTGTATAAAATTTCATAACAACGGAAATAATACTCCATGATAGAAATATAGAATGTGACAAATTGCGTCAGGGCGCACAGGATGCGGTTTGTCTGATGCACTGGAAAAAGTGCGCAGAAAGGTGGAGTATTATGGCGGAATTGAAATGTGGCGTGGAGAATTGTAGTTACAATCAGGAGAATTATTGCTGCAAGGGCGATATCATGGTGGGAGGCAGTCATGCCTGCGACTGTGACGGCACCTGCTGCGAGAGCTTTTCCCAGAGACGTGATGATTCTTACGTAAGTTCGCTGGAGCATCCCTGCCGCACGATCAGCATCGACTGCGAGGCGGAAAAGTGTGTGTACAATTCTAACTACAAATGCCATGCGGAGCATGTGGATATCAGAGGCTGCGGCGCGTGTGACTGCAGACAGACCCAGTGCGCGACCTTCAAGGAGGCGTAAGTGGAAATACATTCAGCGCACGCGTGTTTCGGCAGAACGCATAATATGGCGTTGCCAGTTTTGTGTTTTTATATTACAATGAATGTGTTGGACGCAGGCCGTTTGGCTTGCGTCCTCTGACGAAAAGGGAAAGGCAAGTAGGAATATGCGCGGAATAAAAGTGAAATGTCTTCTGATGGCATTATGCGCGGCCGCCTTTGTGGGCTGCGGGGACGGGGAGGCAGTACATACCAACGCGGAAGTTTCCGAAACGGAGGCGGCGCAGTCTGAGGATGCCGGGGCTGCGGACGAAGAAGCGGAAATTTCGCAAACAGGAGAAGTGGACGAGGCGGAATCCACGGAAGCCAGGGAACCGCAGGAGGACGAGGCTTCTGATACGGAGGAAGGCGCGGAGCCGGTCACAGACGGAAGCTTTATGGCTCCGGTGGAGATGGATGAAACCCTGAAAAATCAGTTGGCGGAGGAGCTGCTGCAGGAAAATGAGATGGACACTTCCGTGGTGGAGAGTGCGCCTGTCACCAAAGGCTGCAGCTTTACTCTGCCGGAAGCTTTTTCGGAGTCGGAGGATATCGAAGGCATGTATGTGACCAGACGTTACCCCATCGACGCTTCCACCATATATTATGTGGAGCTTGGCAGGGATGTTGCGCTGCAGCTTATGACGGAAGAAACTTTTAAGGCGCAGGCAGAGGAAAATTTTCGCAAGGAGTACGGGGAAGATATTGAGGTGACCATCGACAGCTTTGAGAGCATTCGGATAGACGGATGTCCGGCCTTCCGCATTCTGTGCCATTGTCAGGTGGGAGATACGCAGATAACCCAGCTGGAATACGCGATCAATGCGGATAAGAGCTATGTTATCACCTACTCCCAGACCTCCGACTATGACCGGATGGAGGAGTACGAGGCAAGTGCGGAGACGATCCATCTGGTATTTTGATGCCATATTTTGGAAGTTTCGATAAAGTCTAATGACAGCGGTGAAGGTAAAATTTACAATCTTTTATAGGGTCATAAAAAATTTTGCCCTGCATACTTTATTACTATCAGCACTTCTGTGTTGATATTCACCACGCTTGAAAATGAAGGAGGATTAAGGAAATGAAAAAAATTTTAGCAATAAGTTTTGCGCTGGCGCTCACGTTCTCTACTACCGTATGCGCGGCCGAGACTGTAGTACCGGAAAAGGACTTCAGCAGACTTGACACGCTGGCTGACTGCGCGAATAAGTCTCTCCCTGAGTACACTTCCAACGCAGTTTCCGAGATGGACGGCGTTCGTGACCAGGCGAAGATTGCTTCCGGCAGCGACATGGTAACAGAGGGCGGAGAGAGCAACGCTACCTGTGTCGTAGACAAGGTAGACGTGAACGCGGTCAGATATGCACAGCACAAGGCAGCCGAGACAGGCAGCACTATGCTGACAGTTGTAGAACTCTCCGCTCCCGGCGTGCATCTTGAGAACGCGCAGGTTGCGCTCAGAGTTGAAGGCGTAAAGGCCGGTGATGTTGTTACCGCTTACAGATGCGTTAAAGGCGAGTGGGCAGCAGTCAATGTTGCGGCGGTAGCTGACGACAGCGTTACGATTGATTTCCCCGGAAAAGGCATCTACACATTTATCAAATAATCGACATCGCGCATAATATAAGATAAGTGCGCAAGATTGGGCCGGTCTGTAAAGAACGGCCCACTTTTTTGAATCATTTTTATAAAAAAATGCTATTGACAACGGGAATGGTAAAATTTACAATCTTACATAAGGTCGTAAGAGATTCGACCTTACATAATTTATGAATATCGACACGTTTGTGTTGATATACACCACACTTGAAAATGAAGGAGGATTTAAAGAAATGAAGAAATTTTTAGCATTAAGCTTTGCGCTGGCGCTTACTTTCTCTACTACTGTATGTGCAGCCGAGACTGTAGTACCGGAGAAGGAGTACAGCAGATTTGACACACTGTCCAATGGTGCAGAGAAGTCTCTTCCTGAGTATACTTCCAACGCAGTTTCCGAGATGGACGGCGTTCGTGATCTCCCTGCTATCGCTTCTGCAAGCAATCTGGTAACAGAGGGCACAGAGACCAACGCTACCTGCATTGTAGATAAGGTAGACGTAACAGCAATCAGATATGCACAGCATAAGGCTGCTGAGGTTGGCGGCACCATGCTGGCAGTTTCCCAGCTTTCCGCACCCGGCGTTAACCTTGTTGACGCTCAGGTTGCACTGACCATCGAAGGTGTTGCTGCAGGCGACGCTGTTTCCGTGTTCAAGTGCGTAAAGGGCGAGTGGGTAGCAGTTGACGTTGTAGCAGTAGCGGAGAACACCGTTACCATCAAGTTTGATTCTCAGGGTCTCTATACGGTGATCAAGTAATCAGACGGCAGAAATAATGTCTCGCGGCCGTGGGACAAAGAATTGCTCATAATATTATAATATTGATGACAAGTGTGGACATGCGGGCCGGCCTTTCGAGACCGGCTCACTTTATGCGCGTATAAGCAGAGACGGAAAGCGGCAGAGGCAGGCTGCATGCTTGCATCATCAAATACAAAAAAGATGTTGACATATACCTGTATCGTGTGCTATAGTTTCAAATGTGCGAGAGCACAGACAACCAAGCAGAGCATCCGCTCTCACCTTGCAACGTTTTCAGTTCGCAAGCGTTCATAGCCTGTTCTGCGTCGTCAGGCGCAGGTTTGATTGGGCATTTGTGAGCGGGTGGATAGCGAGGCTGTCCGCTTTTTATTTATTTTATATTTGTTTTCTTATGGGAGGGTAAAACGATTAGCGACTTATTTATCAATGAGCAGATCAGAGACAGAGAAGTACGAGTGATTGGCGCAGATGGGGAGCAGCTCGGCGTTATGCCAACAAAGGACGCGATGAGACTTGCGGAAGAAGCGGGAGTGGATCTGGTGAAGATTGCGCCTACGGCGAAGCCTCCTGTCTGCAAGATTGTGGATTACGGCAAGTTTAAGTATGAACAGGCCAGAAAAGACAAGGAAGCAAAGAAAAAGCAGAAGATCGTTGAGATCAAGGAGATACGGCTTTCTCCCAATATTGACACCAACGATTTGAACACGAAAGTGAACGCTGCCAGAAAGTTTATCAGTAAGGGTGACAGGGTGAAGGTTACCCTGCGTTTCCGCGGTCGTGAGATGGCGCACATGAATACGAGCAAGCATATTTTGGACGACTTTGCGGAGGCTCTTTCCGATATTGCGGTGATGGATAAGGCACCGAAGGTGGAAGGCAGAAGCATGACCATGTTTTTAGCTGAGAAGCGCTGAGCGCTCGGTTAAAATAAATGATATCCCGGGTTGATATCTCGTAACAGGAATAAAAATACAGGAGGAACAGTAAAATGCCGAAAATGAAAACCAGCAGGGCTGCTGCAAAACGTTTCAAGGTAACCGGAACGGGTAAGTTAAAGAGAAATAAAGCGTATAAGCGCCATATCTTGACCAAGAAGACGACGAAGAACAAGAGAAATCTCAGAAAGCCGGCGATGACCGATAAGACGAATGTAAAGAATATGAAGAAGATTCTGCCTTATCTGTAAGACAGGCATGGACGAGGGAGTTTGAATTTTAGGAGGGAAAAGACATGGCAAGAATAAAGGGCGGTATGAACGCCAAAAAGAAACATAACAGAGTGTTAAAGCTTGCGAAGGGTTACAGAGGCGCGAGATCCAAACAGTACAGAGTGGCAAAGCAGTCCGTGATGAGGGCGCTGGCTTCATCCTATGTCGGCAGAAAAGAGAGAAAGCGCCAGTTCAGACAGCTCTGGATCGCGCGTATCAACGCGGCGGCAAGAATGAACGGTCTGTCCTACAGCAGATTTATGTACGGCCTGAAGAATGCGGGTGTTGATATGAACAGAAAGATGCTTGCGGAGATGGCAGTCAATGACGCGGCAGGTTTTACCACGTTAGCGGAGCTTGCGAAGGCAAATTTGAAATAAGCGTAGAAATGAAGGACATGGTGCAGAACCGTGTCCTTTCTTTGCTTTATGCACACGCCTGCACAGGGAATATTGTTGCTGACGCACCGTGCGGCGACGCGGCGAGTAGGAAACCTTACTCGACTGAAAATGGCGGCAGCGTATATGCGGTAATAGAAGGAGGAGTGAACATGAATGTTTTGGCAGGGATAGAGCCGGAACGCGTCTTTTATTTTTTTGAGGAGATCAGCCGTATTCCCCACGGCTCCGGAAATACCCGGGCGATTAGCGATTATTTGAAAGGGTTTGCGGAGGAGAGAGGGCTTTTTTGCAGACAGGACGCCCTTGGAAACATCATTATTATAAAGGAAGCCGCTCCGGACAGAGCCGGGGAGGAGCCCTATATTCTGCAGGCGCATATGGACATGGTGGCTGTGAGCGCGCCGGGGGTGCAGATCGATATGAAAAAGGATCCTCTAAGACTGCAGGTGGAGGACGGCAGAATCTTTGCAGAGGGGACAAGCCTCGGCGGGGATGACGGGATCGGTGTGGCGTATTGTCTGGCTGTTTTGGATGAGAAGAAGGTTTCCCTGCCCCGGCTGGAAGTCATTTTGACGGTGGATGAGGAGACGGGCATGGAGGGAGCCACGGGCATCGATCTTTCCATGCTGCAAGGCAGACGCATGATCAATCTGGATCAGGAAGAGGAGGGCATCTTTATCACAAGCTGCGCCGGCGGCGCTAGGGTGGATGTGGAGATACCCTTGAAGCGTGAGGAGGCGCCGGGAAAGGCATACCGGTTTGTGGAGTTTCGGATCACGGGGCTTGCGGGGGGCCACTCTGGCATGGAGATCGGAAAAGGGCTCGGTAATGCCAACTGGCTTATGGGGGCGCTGCTTGGCGGGCTTTCCCTTCGCTACGATATCCGTCTGATTCGAATGAAAGGCGGGCTTGCGGATAACGCCATTCCACGGGAGGCGGAGGCGGCGGTTTATGTGAGAGAAACGGATCTGCCGGATATTCTATCCTATGCGGAGACGGAGGAACAGAAGGTGCGGGATACGTTAGGAGAAAAAGATCCCGGATACAAGTTGGAAAAACTCTGCCATGATGACATAGTATCTGCTCCGGCATATACGAGAAAGACGACGGCGGAAGCGTTTGCCTGCATCTGTAAGCTGCCAAACGGCGTGATCGACATGAGTGAGGATGTGGAGGGACTGGTAGAGACATCTTTAAATCTGGGCGTAATGTCTTTGCAGGAAGACGGCCTGCGCCTGTCCTACGCGGTCAGGAGCAGCGTGGATCAGTCAAGGGAACATCTGTGCAGGCATATGCTGGAGATTGCGGAGCGGGCGGGTGCAAAGGCGTCTGTCAGAAATGCCTATCCCGGGTGGGCTTACCGAAAGGATTCGCCTCTGCGGGAACAGATGGTGCGGATTTATGAAAAAATGTACGGGAAAAAGCCGGTTCTGGAGGCGATTCACGCAGGGCTTGAGTGCGGCATACTGTCCGGTAAGATTTCGGGTCTGGACTGCGTCAGTATCGGGCCGGATCTGCAGAATGTGCACACGGCGGAAGAAAGCATGGATATCAAATCCGTGGGACGTGTCTGGAATTTTCTTCTGGAAGTCTTATCATGTTAACTTCCATGATTCCGCTTTGCGGAATCTCAAATCTGTGCGGAGAATGCCGTATTTCAGGCATTCTTCTGTGTGAGATTTAGTACTTCTACGCGAAAAAGCCTCTGCTGTGAGTGGCTAGAAGTACTTCTCACACTATGAATTGTTGACAGATATTGACAGAAACAGGATAACATCGTAGAGTATAGATATATAAAGTTTATTATGCGGCAAATATGTACGATTAGGGTGAAATGGGAATGAAAGATATATTGACGGGGCTGGATCAGTATGAAGTTTTTCTGGAAAAGCTGCAAAAAGAAATAGATCAAATCGGTGACGACCGGATTATCATCGTGTATACGGATATAAAGCATTTTAAATATATCAATGATACTTACGGTTATAAGGTGGGCGATGCGCTCCTGCAGGATTTCGTTGAAGAGTTTATGGGTAAAGCGGATATCATTATCTGCGCGGCCAGAGTCTATTCCGATAATTTCGTTGTGGCAAACAGAGTCCCGCCGGATTATTGCAGCAATGAGGAATTTCGCGATCTGATCTTTAAGCTGAATCAGGAGCGCGAGGCAAAATTTCGTGAGAAATATCTGAACAGCAGACTGCAGTTTTGTACGGGAATCAGCGTAATTGACATTAACAGCCGCAGCCTGGATGCGGAGACTGCTGTCTCCAATGCCAATCTGGCGCGAAAAGTCGCAAAGGAGATGGAGAGCGACAGCTGCGTGCTCTTTGATCAGAGCATGATGGAGGGAATCAAGCGGGAAGTGGAGATCACGTCCTCGATACCCAGGGCGCTTGCGCAGAAGGAGTTTCAAGTGTATTTCCAGCCGAAGATCGATACGGATACGTTGGAGCTGATCGGGGCGGAGGCGCTGGTACGCTGGCAGAAGCAGGACGGCAGCTTTGTCTATCCCGACGAGTTCATTCCCTTGATCGAGCGCAGCGGGCAGGTTGTGGATGTGGATTACTATGTGTACAGGGAAGTTTTTGCTTTCCTTGCCAAGCGTCTGGAAGAAGGGAAAAAGGTGGTGCCGATTTCTCTGAATGTGTCCAGAGTGCATCTGCAGAAAATGCATATTCTGACGTATGTGAAAGAGCTGCTTGAGGAGTTCCCAATTCCCTGCTCGCTGGTGGAGTTCGAACTGACGGAGAGCATTTATCTGGATAATACGGAACGGGCGTTGGAATTGATTAGAGGTTTACATAAAATTGGAATTAAGGTGTCCATGGACGATTTCGGTTCCGGGTACTCTTCCTTAAATCTACTTAGTAAGCTGCCCATCGACATTATCAAGCTGGATAAGGTGTTTCTGAAAGAAGGCGAAATGCAGGAAAGCGATAGGATCATTATTTCCTGCGTAGTGGATATGGCTAAGAAGCTGAAAATCACGTCCCTGTGCGAAGGCGTGGAGACACAGGAGCAGAGCGATTACTTGAAGGAAGTCGGCTGCCAGATGCAGCAGGGATTTTATTTTTCCAGGCCGATTCCGCAGGCGGTTTTTGAGAATTTGATCGAAAAATAACAGCGAAAAAAGAATTCGTGGAAAACTTTGAAAAAACTTCAAGAATAAGGCTTGCATTTCTGCTTGTAATTCGATATAATAGTAAAGGTTTTTCGGGGTGTGGCTCAGGTGGTAGAGCGCTACTTTAGGGAAGTAGAGGCCGCAAGTTCAAGTCTTGTCACTCCGATACTGAAGAACTCTGACAATCACCAGATGTGGTGGTTGGCAGGGTTCTTTTTTTGTGCTCAGTTTTTGTCTGCCAGGGGCAGGTTAATGAATGACTATGATAGCAAGTTTAAATTTTGAAATAAATATTA
>ERZ778513.1535-NODE-1535-length-13495-cov-10.186161_pt1 | contig 13495 bp, 8 predicted proteins | sample MGYA00510345_ERZ778513 | MGnify/ENA primary metagenome ERZ778513 (study PRJEB29527, sample SAMN07138966) | mouse gut metagenome | material: feces | host: mouse | place: China:Nanjing | collected 2016-01-25 ... | reverse complement strand
CCTTGATGGTATTGATGGTATTTGTATTGTATAATGATATTTCAAGGATTTTTATACATTAAATATTATAAGAAAAACAGTGTCAGTCCAGCCGATGTCCAGAGTGTTTACAAATATATGTTCTATATTAAGAATGATATTGGAAGGGTTGATGTGAAACTTAAAATAGGAGGAAGAAATGTATCGAGATAAAACAAGGGTGGTAAACATTGGGAATCGTGTTATTGGTGGCGGAAATCCAATTTTGATTCAATCAATGACAAACACAAAGACTTATGATGTGGCGGCAACTGTAGCGCAGATTCAGCGCCTTACTGAAGCCGGTTGCGACATTGTTCGATGCACTGTTCCAGATATGGAAGCAGCAAAGGCGATTGCATTGATTAAAAAAGAGATAACAATTCCGTTGGTGGCAGATATTCATTTTGATTATAAGATGGCGATTGCTTCTATGGAATACGGCGCTGATAAGATTCGAATAAACCCAGGAAATATTGGAAATAGGGAAAAAGTTGCTGAAGTTGTGCGCGTTGCTAAAGAGCGGATGATACCAATTCGCGTGGGTGTGAACAGTGGCTCGTTAGAAAAAGAACTAATAGAAAAGTATAGTGGTGTCACTGCGGAAGGGATTGTGGAAAGTGCATTGGATAAAGTGCATATTATTGAGGATTTGGGATATGATAATCTTGTGATTAGTATTAAATCATCTGATGTTATGATGTGTGTAAAAGCACATGAACTACTTGCTGACAAGACACAGTACCCATTACATGTAGGCATTACAGAAGCAGGTACAGTGACAAGTGGAAATATAAAATCAGCAGTGGGGCTTGGCATTATTTTGAATCAGGGAATTGGTGACACAATTCGTGTGTCTCTTACTGGAGACCCTGTTGAGGAAATTAAATCTGCAAAATTGATATTGCACACGTTAGGGTTGCGGACTGGTGGCATTGAAGTGGTTTCTTGTCCTACGTGCGGAAGGACAAATATTGACTTGATTGGATTGGCAAATCAAGTGGAAACAATGGTACAGGGTTATAATCTCAATATCAAGGTGGCTGTGATGGGGTGTGCTGTCAATGGACCAGGAGAGGCGAAAGAGGCAGATATTGGGATTGCAGGAGGCATCAGTGAAGGGCTTCTTATCAAAAAGGGTGAAATTGTCAAAAAAGTACCAGAAAATAAACTTTTGGAGACATTAAAGTATGAGTTAGACCATTGGAAGTAGGCTGGGAGGAAGAATGGAAAAGAAATTTTTCGAGGCATTTCCAAATCTGGAATTAAATGGCATGCAAAAGGATTTATTTGGACAGGCGATAGTAGAACGAATCACTGCGACAAAGCGAAAAGACTTGTTGCGCATTTATTTCAGAAGTGAGCGGTTAATTGAGAAAGAACTTGTATATGCTGTAGAAAAGGAGATTAAAAAACAATTTTTTCCGCGGGATTATATTTTTATCAAATTATATGAGCGATTTGTTCTTTCTGGGCAATACAATCCAGAAAAGTTGATGGAACTGTATCGAGAAAGCATTTTAATGGAAATAAAAGAGTGTGACCATATACTCTATACAATGTTTCGCCAAGCTGATATTCGTTTTCCAGAAGAAATGCTTATGGAACTTGTACTTGAGGACAGCGTGATTGCAAAGTCTAAGGAGGATGAGTTGATTGGCATTTTGGACAAGGTATTGAATGAACGCTGTGGTTTTCAGGTAAAGTTTCAAACAGTATACAAAGAAGCTGCAATGGGCAAATATAAGAGAGAAGATGAACTTCGCATCCGAAAAATTGTGGAAGTTATTAGTAACCGTTTTGAAGGAAACACCGAAATCGCACAGGAAGAATTGTCGCAACCTTTGCCAATGCCAAAACCAAAGGAGAATACAGAGATTGCTTTAGAGAAGCCAAAGACTACTATAGCAGCAAAGCCCAAAGATACCACTGCTGCATCCATAACAGAGCGAAAATCTTATAGTAGATTTGACAAGGGTGGAGACAAGGGGATGCTGCGAAGGACATTAAAGCGTTCTGACAATCCTAATGTTATTTTTGGGCGTGATTTTGAGGATGAGAGCATTAATATCGAAGAAATCTGGAGTGAGATGGGTGAAGTGGTGATAAAGGGCAAAGTGCGCGCATTGGAAACCCGCGAAATCCGTAATGAACGTACAATTGTAAGCTTTGAAATCACAGATTTTACAGACACTATTAAAGTAAAAATGTTTATACATAATGAGCATCTTACACAACTTATGACAGATTTAAAAGTCGGTGCGTTTTTGAAAATAAAGGGTGTCACAGTAAATGATACATTTGATAGAGAATTGACAATTGGTTCTGTTGTCGGTGTAATGAAAATTCCTGATTTTACAACAGCACGCATGGATAATAGTGCCAGAAAACGTGTGGAGTTGCACTGTCATACTAAGATGAGTGATATGGATGGAGTTTCTGATGTCAAGGATATTATCAAACGTGCCAAAAAGTGGGGACATAAGGCGCTTGCCATTACAGACCATGGTTGTGTGCAGGCGTTTCCAGATGCAAATCACGCCCTTGAGCATGGAGATGATTTTAAGGTTATCTATGGGGTAGAAGGATATTTGGTTGACGACCTCAAGGAGATTGTGACAAATGACAAGGGACAGTCCCTCGGTGATACGTTTGTGGTTTTTGATATTGAGACGACAGGATTTTCACCAGTCACAAACCGGATTATAGAGATTGGAGCTGTAAAAGTAGAAAATGGACAAATTACGGACCGTTTTTCGACTTTTGTTAATCCAGAGGTGCCAATACCATTTGAAATTGAAAAGCTGACCAGTATCAATGATAGTATGGTGATGGATGCGGAAACAATTGAGACAGTTCTGCCAAAGTTTCTGAAGTTTGTGGGGGATGCAGTTCTTGTGGCGCACAATGCAAATTTTGATGTGAGTTTTATCAAAGAAAATGCAAAAAGACAACAGATTGCAGTGAATTTTACCTACGTGGATACTGTTGGAATTGCGCGGATGCTGTTGACAGGACAAGCAAAATACACACTGGATGCAGTTGCAAAAACACTAAAGATTTCACTGGAAAATCATCATAGGGCAGTTGATGATGCAGAGTGTACCGCAGAAATTTTTTTGAAGTTTATAGAGATGCTGGCGAAGGAGGAAATTTACACACTTGAAGCGATGAATGATATGGGAAAGTCGAGCGTGGAGGCAATCAGAAAACTTCATTCATTTCACATTATTATACTGGCCAAAAATCAAACAGGGCGTATTAATCTGTACAGGCTTGTATCAGAATCTCATTTAACATATTTTTATAAAAGACCATTGATTCCCAAAAGTCTGATTATGAAGTATCGGGAGGGACTTATTTTAGGAAGTGCTTGTGAAGCAGGGGAATTATTCCGCGCGATATTGGACGGGCAGAACGAGGAACAGATTGCTTGCATTGTGGATTTTTATGATTATCTTGAGATTCAGCCAATTGGTAATAATCGTTTTATGATAGAATCGGAGAGATACAGAGATATTAACTCGGAAGAAGATTTAATCGCATTAAATAAACGAGTTGTCAAGCTTGGAGAGCAGTTTCAAAAACCAGTGGTTGCTACTTGTGATGTACATTTTCTTGACCCTGAGGATGAGGTGTACAGGCGCATTATAATGACAGGAAAGGGATTTAAGGATGCGGATGATCAGGCGCCGTTATATCTGCGCACGACGGAGGAGATGTTGAATGAATTTTCATATTATTTAGGCAGTGAAAAGGCGGAGGAGATCGTAATCACAAATACAAATATGATTGCAGATATGTGTGATAGAATCGCGCCAGTGCGTCCAGATAAATGTCCACCAGTGATTGAGAATAGCGACCAACAGCTTACGGATATTTGCTATAGGAAAGCGCATGAGATGTATGGTGATGAGCTTCCAGATATTGTGGAGGCAAGGCTAAAGCGAGAGTTAAACTCAATTATTAGCAATGGATTTGCCGTGATGTATATTATTGCGCAAAAACTTGTGTGGAAATCTGTAGAGGATGGTTATCTTGTGGGATCACGTGGGTCTGTTGGATCTTCCTTTGTAGCGACAATGGCAGGAATCACGGAAGTGAATCCACTTAGTCCACATTATTATTGCAAAAATCGCCACTATAGTGATTTTTATTCGGAAGAAGTCAAAAAATTTGCTGGAATGGCGGGCTGTGATATGCCTGACAAACTTTGTCCAATCTGCGGAGAAAAATTAATCAAAGATGGTTTTGACATTCCGTTTGAGACGTTTCTTGGTTTTAAAGGAAACAAGGAACCAGACATTGATTTAAATTTTTCGGGAGAATATCAGAGTAAAGCACACAAGTACACAGAGGTTATTTTTGGATATGGTCAAACCTTTCGTGCTGGGACAATTGGTACATTGGCAGACAAGACGGCTTTTGGGTATGTGAAAAATTATTATGAGGAGCGCGGCAAGCATAAGAGAACGAGTGAAATCAATCGCATTGTGGAGGGGTGTGTAGGGGTGCGGCGCACCACAGGACAGCACCCTGGCGGAATTGTTGTATTGCCGGTAGGCGAGGAAATAAATTCTTTTACGCCTGTTCAGCATCCTGCAAACGATATGACAACAGATACAATCACAACACATTTCGATTACCATTCAATTGACCACAATCTGTTAAAACTTGACATTCTCGGGCATGATGATCCGACAATGATTCGTATGCTACAAGATTTAACGGGAATTGACCCAACAACAATACCACTTGATGACAAGAAAGTTATGTCTCTTTTCCAGAATACATCAGCACTTGATATTACGCCAGAGGATATTGGCGGATGTAAGCTAGGGTGTCTTGGTATTCCAGAGTTTGGTACAGACTTTGCAATGCAGATGGTTATTGACGCGCAGCCAAAATATTTTTCGGATCTCGTTCGGATCTCGGGCTTGTCACATGGAACTGATGTTTGGCTTGGCAATGCACAGACATTGATTCAAGAAGGAAAAGCAACGATTTCCACAGCAATTTGTACACGTGATGATATTATGACATATCTGATTGGTATGGGGCTAGATTCTGAGGAATCCTTTAAGATTATGGAGGCAGTGCGAAAAGGAACTGTTGCTAAAGGTAAGTGTGGCAATTGGGCTGAGTGGAAGCAAGATATGTTGGATCATAATGTGCCAGATTGGTATGTGTGGTCGTGTGAGAAGATTCAGTATATGTTTCCCAAGGCACATGCGGCGGCATATGTTATGATGGGCTGGCGCATTGCGTATTGCAAAATTAATTATCCATTGGCGTATTATTGTGCTTTTTTTAGTATTCGAGCTTCGGCATTTTCTTATGAGATAATGTGTCTGGGGCGTGAACACCTAGAGCGTGTTATGGCAGAGTATAGAAAACGCAGTGATAGTCTTTCTAATAAGGAACAGGACGCGCTAAAAGATATGCGCATTGTGCAAGAAATGTATGCGAGGGGATTTGCATTTGAGCCGATAGATATTTTCAAGGCACACTCGCGGAATTTTCAGATTGTCAACAATAAAGTGATGCCATCATTGAGCAGCATTGAAGGGCTTGGTGAGAAGGCAGCAGATGCGATTATGGAGGCGGCAAAGGACGGGCCATTTTTGTCAAAAGATGATTTTCGGAGTCGAACAAAAGTGTCTAAAACAGTGATAGATTTAATGGCGGATTTAGGGCTTTTGGGTGATATTCCAGAATCAAATCAGATAAGTTTATTCGATCTGGTTGGGTAGGTAAAAGAAAATTTTATAAAAATGGAGATGGTTGTTGTTGCATTTCAACAAGAATGGTCTCCTTTTTTTATGTCGTTTTACAAAAAGTGGTGATTATTTTGAACATAATATACATTTTTTTGTAAAAAAAGTAAGAACAAAAATTATAAATTTTTTTGCTATACGAAATAAACACTTGTTATTTTATTTCTTTTCATGTAAAATAAAAATAAAAGTGGCATAGAGTGGAATAAAGTGGCGTGAAGTGGTGGTGATTGAATGTTCATGGGTGAATACAATCATACAATTGATACCAAGGGCAGGCTCATCATTCCCGCTAAATTCCGTGAAGCTTTAGGAGATAGTTTTGTGGTGACGAAAGGACTTGATGGTTGCTTGTTTGTGTATGACAATATGGAATGGTCTACTTTTGAGGACAAACTAAAAACCTTGCCGCTTACGAACAAGGAAGCCCGGAAATTTGTTCGCTTTTTCCTGGCAGGTGCAGCCAGCGTCGAGGTGGACAAACAGGGAAGAATACTAATACCGTTTGTGTTGAGGGAGTTTGCAGGATTAGATAAAGAAGTAGTTCTTGCAGGAGTCGGTAGACGAATTGAGATTTGGAATAAAGTCCGATGGGAGGAAACTTTGGAGTACGACGATATGGAGGAGATTGCAGAACATATGTCTGAATTTGGGCAGATGATTTAATATGTATCCGCAGAAAGGAACCGTGGTATGGAGATGGAATTTAAGCACACATCTGTATTGCTTGAAGATACAATCAAAGCACTGGAGATCAAACCTGATGGCGTTTATCTGGACGGTACGCTTGGGGGCGGAGGACATGCCTTTGAGGTGTGTAGCAGATTAGGGGATAAAGGACACTTTTATGGAATAGATCAAGATGAGGCAGCCATAGAAGCGGCCAGCAAAAGACTAGAGAAATTTAAGGAAAAAGTTACGATTTTTAGAGATAATTACTGTAATGCAGGAGAGTTACTTAAGGAAAGCGGAGTAAAGTATGTGGATGGCATAATTCTCGATTTGGGTGTGTCATCGTATCAGCTGGACGCGGTGGAACGTGGGTTTACCTACAAGCAAGATACCCCTCTGGATATGCGCATGGATCAGCGGCAGAAATTGACAGCGAGAGATATCGTCAATGATTATGAGGAACAAGCGTTATATCAAGTTATTAAAAATTACGGAGAAGATCAATTTGCAAAAAATATTGCAAAACATATTGTTCAGGCGAGGAAACACAAGCCTATAGAGACAACGTTTGAGTTAAATGAAATTATTAAGGCGGCGATTCCAGCAAAGATGCGCATCTCAGGAGGACATCCTTCCAAAAGAACCTTTCAGGCGCTTCGCATAGAATGTAACCGTGAGCTGGAGGTGCTCAAGGAATCTCTGGACAGTATGATTCATCTGTTAAATTCACAGGGGAGACTGTGTATTATTACATTTCATTCATTGGAAGATCGGATTGTAAAAAATTTTTTTAGAGAAATGGAAAATCCGTGTACATGTCCGCCAGAATTTCCAGTGTGTGTCTGTGGAAAAATTCCTTATGGGAAGGTGATATCACGTAAGCCAACTTTGCCTTCGTCGGAAGAAATAGAGGCGAACCCGCGTTCAAAGAGTGCAAAGCTCAGAGTTTTTGAGCGGATTTAAGGAACTGTTAAGAAATAATTTTTTAATAGTCCCTAAGGAAAGGATATGTTTAGAATGAGACATGCCAATTCAACAAGGACAAGACAAAGCACAGGCAGTCAGAGCAGAACGCGAAATTCCAATAAAAGTTATAGTTATGTAGAAGGAAGTGCAGTTAGAAAACTGCAAACTGCTCCTGCTAGACGGGAAAAGAAAAGACCAGTTTCCCGCACACAGTCTGTGCGTCGAACAAAAATAAAAGCTGTTCCCATGAACAAAGGCTATATTGCGGTGGCGGCAGTAGCGTTTGTGATAGTCTGTGTGGTACTTATAGGCTATGTAAAACTGCAATCGGATATAACGAATCATATTATGAGTATTTCTAAACTTGAGAGTCAGCTAAACGAAATGCGTCTTGCGAATGATGAGACTTACACAAAAATTATGAGTAGTATTGATCTCGAGGAAATCAAACGTATTGCAGTCAATGAGCTTGGAATGAAATATGCAAAAGAGGGACAGGTTGTCGAGTACACTGGCGAGGGCAATGATTATGTGCGTCAGTATGGGGCATTACCTGAGTAAAATAATAGGTGCAGGTGAATTTGATGGCAGAGAGACGTAGAAATCAAAGAGTCAGCACAAGAGCCGACAGAAAAAGAAGACGGAGACACAGAGCAAGTTTAAACAAAGTGAAATCAATGAAGCTGGCAGTGATGATGATGATCATACTGCTGGCTTTTGCGGGATTGGGGGGACGTTTGTATGTGCTTGCTCGAGATAATCAGAATGCATATCAAAAGAAGATTTTATCACAACAACGCTATGATTCTAAGACACTGCCCTTTAAACGGGGAAGCATCCTTGATGCGAACGGAACAATCCTTGCGGCAAGTGAGAAAGTGTACAATGTAATTCTTGACTGTAAAGTTATGCTTGATGATGCGCTGAATGAGGAACCTACATTGAATGCGCTTTCGGAGTGTTTTGGACTTAATTTGTCGGATTTAAAAAAGTTTGTAAAAGAAAATCCCAACTCACAGTATCGCGTGCTTAAGAAAAGAATTACCTATGATGAGATGAGTCCTTTTTTGGAGCGGAAAAATACACACAATGAAGAAGCCTCCAAAAGAAAGGGAGACGAGAAGATGGGTATGATTAATGGTGTGTGGTTTGAGGAGGAATATATTAGACGCTATCCTAATAAGACACTTGCTTGTGATGTGATTGGTTTTACGGGGACAGACAATAATGGTACATTCGGCTTAGAAGAATACTATAATGATACGCTTAATGGAACGAATGGGAGAGAGTATGGATATCTCAATGATGATTCAACATTAGAACGTACTACAGTGCCAGCAGTGGATGGGAGTACCCTTGTGACTACTATTGATGCGAATATTCAAGCTATTTGCGAGAAATATATTAAGCAGTTTAACGAGGAACATTTAAATGAAGCAAGAGAAGGGTCTGGCGCCTACAATATTGCTGTGATTATTCAGGATTGCACAAATGGTGATATTAAGTCAATGGCGACTTATCCAGACTTTGATCTGAATAATCCAAGAGACATATCTGCTTATTACACAGAACAAGAGATTGCAGAATTGGAGTCAGACCAAGAAGCATATTATAAAGTGTTAAATGCGTTATGGCGTAATTTTTGTATATCGGATACTTATGAGCCAGGGTCTACAGCGAAGGCAATTACGCTGGCTACGGGAATTGAGACAGGGAGGATTCTTGGAAATGAATCGTACTTGTGTGGCGGTGTGTTAAATGTGGGGGGGCATGATATTCGCTGTAATGTCCGTTCTGGTCATGGGACCTTAGGTGTTAGTGGTGCTTTGGAACAGTCCTGCAATGTGGCGTTTATGAAAATGGGAGAGGCAATCGGTAAGAAACTGCTGTTGCAGTTTGAACAGATTTTTAATATTGGTTTAAAGACAAATATTGATCTTGCTGGTGAAGCGATAACAGCATCAGTAGTGTTTAATGAAAATACTATGAATACTTCAGAACTTGCGACGGCTTCTTTTGGACAAGGATATAATGTCACAATGATTGAGATGATTACAGCATTTTCTTCTATTGTCAATGGGGGATATTACTATGAACCACATGTGGTCAGTAAGATTACAAATTCCAATGGTGATACAATCAAAAATATTGAACCAAGAATACTAAAACAGACAATATCAGCAACGACTTCCGAGCAGATGCGTCAATATCTGTACGCTTCGGTTGCACAGGGAACAGGACGGTCTGCGCGTCCAGCGGGATATGCAATAGGCGGTAAGACAGGAACTGCAGAGATGGTTCCACGTGATCATACGAATTATGTTGTTTCTTTTATTGGATTTGCTCCGGCAGATGATCCTCAGATTGCAATCTATTGTGTAGTGGATCGGCCAAATGTGGCAGACCAGCCACATGCGACATACGCGACAGGAATTGTTAGAAATATTTTGACAGAGGTGCTTCCGTATCTTCACATTGCTAAGACAGAGGAGATGACTATCGCAGAACAGGAGGAGATTGACAGGCTTCTTGGAGGTGTAGTGCAAGAGGAAACTCCACAAGACGAAGATGGCAATACTCCTGAAGGAGAACAGGCACCAAATGAAGGGAACAATAGTCCATCTGGAGAAGAAAGTGGTGGTACACCTGCCTATGTGGTTGATCCTGATACAGGAGAGCTGGTTAATCCGATCACCGGGGAAAAGGCGCAGATGGACTACAATATAGAGGGGGAGGATGACAGTTCAGGAGGTGGAGGAGGTAGTCCTCCTCAGAACTGAGCGGATTTGTTTTAACATATATAGAACGCTATATTCATAAAATAGTAGTAATATAAAAATTTTATGATTGTAGAGGTAAGAATGACGAGTCAGAACAGTACAGGAAGACGGAATATGACCATACAGAAAAAAAAGACTTTTGTACTGTGTGTTGTGTCTGTAGTGACACTTTTGTTGCTTGGTGTGCGTGTAGGATATCTGATGTTAATGTGCTCAGATTATTACACGGCACGTGCTACTGATTTGCATGAGCGGGAACGCGATATTAAAGCTGCAAGGGGAAGAATTATTGACGCGACAGGAACTGTCTTAGCAGACAATAAGACTGTCTGTACGATATCTGTGATTCATAGTCAAATTCAAGAGCCAGAACAGGTAATTGATATGTTGTGTCGTGAATTAGGGCTTTCTGAGGAGTATGTGCGTAAGCGTGTAGAGAAATACAGCGCCAGAGAGCGTATCAAAAGCAATGTGGAGAAAGAAGTCGGGGATAGGATACGAAATTATGATATGGCAGGAGTGAAAGTGGATGAAGACTACAAGCGGTATTATCCATATGATACTTTGGCATCTAAGGTGTTAGGTTTTACTGGGGGAGATAATCAGGGCATTATTGGTTTGGAAGTAACTTATGAGAAGTATTTGACAGGTAAAAAAGGACAGATTCTTACATTGACAGACGCTCGAGGAATTGAGCTTGATGGTATGGGAGAGCGAAGAAAAGAACCCGTTGCAGGCAAGGATCTTTATATCAGTCTCGATGTGAATATTCAAAAATATGCGGAACAACTTGCAAAGCAAGCATATGAGACAAAGCAGGCAGCAGGAGTATCTATTATTGTGATGAATGTCAACAATGGCGAGATTCTTGCGATGGTGGATATACCGGAATTTCACTTAAACGAGCCATATACATTAATAGAGGAGTTTCAAATACAGCAAGAGACTACCAAGGAAAGCACACAAGATTTGTTAAATAAAATGTGGAGAAATGGCTGTATTAATGACACTTATGAACCAGGGTCTACATTTAAAATTATCACGGCAGCGGCAGGACTAGAAAGTGGTGCAGTTCGTCTGGAAGATAATTTCTCCTGTCCGGGATTTATTGTTGTAGATGACCGGAAAATTCGTTGTCATAAGGTTGCTGGACATGGCGCAGAAGATTTTACGCATGCGGTTATGAACTCCTGTAATCCAGTATTTATTGCGGTAGGATTAAGAATTGGCATAGAGCGTTATTATGAGTATTTTACAAAATTTGGCTTGAAACAAAAGACAGGAATTGACCTGCCAGGGGAGGCAGGAACGATTATGCATCAGTTGGATAAAATTGGTAATGTGGAACTTGCAACAATTTCATTCGGGCAGTCTTTTCAGATTACGCCAGTGCGGTTGATGACGACAGTGGCAGGATTGATTAATGGCGGAAATTTGGTGACGCCCCATTTTGGGGTTAAGGCAATAAATGCAGATGGCACATCTGTTGATGAGTTCACATATCCAATATCAGAAGGGATTTTGTCAACAGAGACAACTGAAAAATTGAAATATGTTTTGGAGCAGGTTGTGGAGAATGGCGGCGGTAAAAATGGTTATGTAGAAGGATTTCGGATAGGCGGAAAAACGGCTACAAGTCAGACGCTTCCGCGAGGAAGTGGAAGATATATCGCTTCTTTTCTGGGATTTGCACCAGCAGATAATCCAAAAGTTATGGCGCTTGCCATCATTGACACGCCACAAGGAACTTATTATGGAGGGCAGATAGCAGCGCCAGTTGTGCGCCAATTGTTTGAAAATATTCTTCCATATCTTGACGAGATTGGTTATCAATAGAACATATGTTTGCTATAATAAGGGAAGGGTTGAAGAAGGAATTATGATTGAGGTTAGAAATAGACGTGTGATAGTAGTCGGAACTGGAAAAAGTGGCATTGGTTCTGCTGTGCTGCTTGAGAAAAACGGTGCATTGCCAGTTTTATATGATGGAAATGAAAAGACAGATATCAAGTCAGTGAAGGCTCTGATGCAAGAACGTCTGGGACATGACACGCAGGCAGAGTTTTATATTGGAACTTTTCCAGACAAAATTATAGATGGTGTGGAACTAGCAGTGCTAAGTCCAGGCGTTCCTGTTGATGCGGATTTTGTGATGTATATGAAGACGCGAGGAATCCATATCTGGGGAGAGATTGAACTTGCTTATCACTATGCAAAGGGCAGAGTGCTTGCAATTACAGGAACGAATGGAAAGACAACAACAACATCATTGGTAGGACAGATTATGCAAGAGTACTATAATGATGCTTATATTGTAGGCAATATTGGAAATCCATACACGGAAGCAGCGCCGTTTATGTGTGAGGATACAATATCGGTTGCAGAAATATCGAGTTTTCAGCTTTATACTATTTAATATTTCCACCCACAAGTATCGTCAATTTTAAATATTACTCCAGATCATTTAAATCGTCATCACACAATGGAAAATTATGTGTTGGCAAAAGAAGCAGTGACACGAAATCAGACGAAATCGGATTTTTGTATTCTGAATTATGAGAATGAATATACTAGAAAATTTGGAGAGAGATGTCCAGCGAAAGTAATCTATTTTTCATCAGCACAAAAATTAGAAAATGGTCTTTATTGTCAAGGAGAGGAAATTTATCTAGCTACGAATGGCACAGTAAAGCGTCTTTTGAATGTAAAGACAGATATGAATCTGGTGGGGATCTGCAATATTGAAAATATAATGGCAGCAATTGGAATTAGTATGTGTGCAGGTGTTCCAATGGAAAATATTTTGGATACCATTCGCCGGTTTGTTGCAGTGGAGCATCGAATTGAATATGTTGCGACTAAGAAAGGAGTCAAATATTACAATGATTCTAAGGCAACGAACACAGACGCAGCAATACAGGGAATCAAGGCGATGGATAGACCAACAATTCTGATTGGAGGCGGCTATGACAAAGACAGTACTTATGACAATTGGATATACTCTTTTGAGGGAAAAGTGAAGAAACTGGTTTTGATTGGACAGACGCGGGAGAAAATAGCGGACTGTGCAGTGAAATGTGGATTTTTAAAGGAGGATATTCTTTTTGCGGATACTTTTGTGGAGGCATTGGAAATTTGTGTGCGGGAGGCTGTGGCTGGAGATGCAGTACTTTTGTCACCTGCCTGTGCAAGCTGGGGAATGTTTCCAAATTATGAAGTGCGTGGCAGACAATTCAAGGAGTATGTAAATCGTCTGGAGGAGTGATAATGTGGCAAGACAAA
>ERZ778513.1525-NODE-1525-length-13577-cov-4.264754_pt1 | contig 13577 bp, 11 predicted proteins | sample MGYA00510345_ERZ778513 | MGnify/ENA primary metagenome ERZ778513 (study PRJEB29527, sample SAMN07138966) | mouse gut metagenome | material: feces | host: mouse | place: China:Nanjing | collected 2016-01-25 ... | reverse complement strand
ATCCGGTGCAAGAATCGTCTGCGTCGCATAAAAATCAATTCCATAGTCCACAGCCTGATTGTGCTCTTCCACAAAGGTGTCCGTCTCCTCATCGTAGGAGCCGATCAGGCACAGTGTCCCGTTACCGTTATGATACTCAAACTCATGCGGCAGCATATCCATAGGGCTTGTAAGCAGCACCGCTTTGCCGTCCAGCAGGAAGAAATCGGGGCACTCCCACATCCTGCCATAGCGGCCTCCGTTTGCCGCCAATATTTTTTCATACTTCCAGTCAAACCCATCCGGACTGCTGAAAAGAAGCACCTGTCCGTCTCCGTTCTCCGTACAGTTGCCTGCGACACACCGATAGGAACCGTCCGGCTTCTGCCACATCTTCGGATCCCGGAAGTCGAACTTACTGCTGCCCTCCGGCAAATCCTTTTTCGTCAGCACCGGATTTCCCGCATATTTCTCATAATCCACGCCGTCTCCGATCGCTATACACTGTGTCTGCACATCCCTCATACCGCCGTCCGGCTGCGTCTCTCTCGAAACGCCCGTATATAGCAGCAGATGCCGTCCATCCGGCAGTACTGCCGCGCTGCCGGAAAAGCACCCGTCCCTGTCATACTCCGTATCCGGTGCAAGCGCCGCCGGGAGATAGCGCCAATGCAGCAGATCCGTACTTACCGCATGTCCCCAGTGCATCGGCCCCCAGTGAGAATCATAGGGGTGATACTGATAAAACAAATGATACTCTCCTTTATAATAGGAGAAGCCGTTCGGATCGTTCATCCACCCCACCCGCGTACAGAGGTGAAAATCCGGTTTCTGTTCTTTCTCTATTGCCCTCTCCGTCGCCTCTTCATATTTTCTGGCATCACGCAACGTCTGACTTATCATAAAAGCACCTCCATATCAAACACAATATCTAATATTTATCTCCGGCTGTCATCGCCCACATCTTTCTTTTCAACCGCCCTTACCGGCATTATTCGGCGGCAGTTTTACCGGAATAACGGTCATATGCATTCTGGTATACAGTCAATAATTTTTCCATGCCGCATTTCTTTTTCAAGTGTTCAATGTAGGCATTCCACTCCTCATCCGTGGGTCCGCCGTTTTTGATCCACAATCCTTCCTGCTCGGAAACCGCACTCTCAAAATTCCCCTTATACCAGTCGATATCATCCAGCTCTCTTCCCGTGAACACACAGTCCACAGGATAAGTCGCGGTATCGTCCACATAGGGCATCCAGAAATCATACAAGTCCGTCAGCCGCTCAATGACGCGATCCTCCATCTTAAAGGTCGTCTGATAGTAATCGCTGAGAATCAGCTTGGGTCCCGCCACTTCGCACTCGCCTTTTAACTCGCCGGAACTTTTTCCGTACTTTTCCTGACTCTCCTCATCAGAAATACTCAGCCATACGCCGTTTTCGTCCTGCCCTGTAAAATAAGTGCCAATCGGACCATACTGCATCTGCATCACAATTTCAGGATCATACCACCTGTCATAAAATTTTAGAAGATTTGCCGGACTTTTGCAAGCCTTCGTAATATTGAGCTGCCCGCTGTTAATACCGCCGCCTGTGCGGATTGTTACATTGTGCGTACCGTCCGGTCCGTCGAGAATCGGCAGGAATACATAATCCTTCGCGTAATCGCCCATCAACTCTTCAATGTACCACCAGGTAGACACACCCACATAGCCCTGCGAGCACTTGGAAATCAACTGCGTGTCCGTCTGGCTGAACATCTCCACATCCATCAACCCCTCGGCATACCAGTCATGGAAATAGCTGACCGCCTGCCGGTACTGGTCCGTGACACACATAAATTCTACCGTCCCGTCATCCTTTAAGACAAGATCGTTGCAGACGTCATTGGGCCAGTTCGTAAACCCGAAACCCGCATAGAAAATATTCTGTCCCCAGCACCACTGGTCGAAACCTGTGCTCATGGGTATCGTGCTGCCCGGCGCATTTCCATAATACTTCGCGCTCATATCATTATCTTTGAATGCTTTTAACGCCGCATGAAGCTCCTCCAATGTGGTGGGCACGGGAAGCCCCAGATCATCCAGCCACGCTTTATTGATCATGGAAAACTGCGGGACAGAGTAAATACTGTAATCCTCCGGCGCGCCGATTCCCGCCGTCCCCATGCGCTCTCCCGCCGGGAGACCATAGATATAGCCATCATCCATAGTGATCGCGCTGCGGATATCCGGGTTTTCATCAAGGATTTTGCTTAAGTTAGGCATATACTCTTCCGTCAGATAGGGCGTCAAGTCAATAAATGTGCCGTCGTCCCCGTAGCGCGAAATATCATAGTTGCTGAATCCCACACCCATAAAGGCGTCTGGCAGCTCGCCGCCCGCAATGCGGATATTTACCTGCTCCGCCAGAGATTCCTTCATGGTAGTCCAGTCAATGCTGATGCCCGCCTCCTGCTGCAGCTGGTTTAATACGACGTTATCGTCATATCCCGGACTCAGTGCGCTCTGGGCACCCATAATGGCAAACTGTGTCTGGGATGTATCCGGATTTGCCACACCCTTTTCATGGTGGCCGTAGTTCTGGTTTCCGCACGCCGTCACTGACAGGGCTATTCCCGCTGTAAGCGCACAGGTCAGGATTCTTTTTTTCATGTAAAATCTTCTATTCTATTTCAACATATGCATCCTCCATGTCAGAACCTCAAATTGCTGATTAAATCCTCAAATCATCAGACTTACTTTTTCAGTTATCTCCTTTTGCCGTCAGCCTTTCACAGCGCCTGCCATAAACCCTTTTTCAAAATACTTCTGTACAAACGGATAAATAATCAGCATAGGCAGCGCCGCGATAATAATGGATGAAAACTTGATCATCTCCGTCATCTTGTTCAGTTCCGCAAACCCGCCCGATATGGTGCTCGCCTGACTGGCGCTGGCGGAGCTCTTAATCAATATGTTTCTCAGCACAAGCGGCAGGGGCGCTTTATTCGGGGACGGCAGATAAATCATGGAGGTAAACCAGTCGTTCCAGTACGCCACCATGCTGAATACCACCATAACCGCCATAATGGAACGGCTTAAGGGCACTACAATCTTAATGAATGTCGTCCATTTGGACGCGCCGTCTATATTGGCTGCCTCAATCATCTCTTTCGGTATACTGTTCTCAAAGAAATTCCTCACAATGATCAGGTTGCCGACGGCAACACCGCCCGGAAGGAAGAGCGCCCACATGCTGTTAATCAGCCCTGTCTCCTTCACAACGAGATAAGTGGGGACCATACCGCCGCCAAAATACATGGTAATGATAAAAAAGATACTGAAAAATTTCCGTCCCGGCAGATCTTTCACGCTTAAGGGATATGCCGCCAGATAGAGCATAACCACAGAGAACACCGTACCGATGATCGTATACTTAAAACTGTTAAAGAGTCCAAGCAGGATACCGGGGTCCGCAAACACCGATTTGTACCCGTCCAATGTAAACTGACTCGGCAGAAGAAATGTCTTTCCCGCATACACATCGTAGGGGTTGGACACGGAGGCAATCAGCACATAATATAACGGATAGGCTACGATCAACAGAATAATGGTACAGAGAACCACCAGTATGATATCGCTGCTCTTTTCGGAAAGTCCTGTCAGCTTTCCCGATTTTGTATTTTTTCCCATGCCGCACCTCCTATATGAAACTCGTGTCTTCCGATATTCGTTTTGCCGCCTTATTCACCGCGATCAACAAAATAATGTTGATTACCGTGTTAAACAATCCCACCGCCGTGGAATAACTGTACTTGGCGCGCTCGATACCTTGTTGATAAACGTAAACCGCTATGACGTCACTCGCCGCTTTGTTCAAATCTGTCTGCAGGAGCCATACCTTTTCAAAACCTACATTCATCAGCCCGCCCACGCTCATAATCAGATTCAGAACCATAATAGGCGCCAACTCCGGTATGTCGATATGGATGATTCGCTGGAACAAAGACGCGCCGTCCACCTTCGCCGCCTCGTAGAGCGACGTATCTACATTTGCTAACGTTGCCATGTAAACGATAATGCCCCATCCCGCGTCCTGCCATATTCCCGACGCGATGTAGATCGTACGGAACGCGGAAGACTCGGTTAGGAAATCTATGGACGTTCCCGCAATCAGGTTAATCAGACCCCCCGAAGGACTTAAGAAGATCCGGATCATACCACAGATAACCATCGTGGATATGAAGTGCGGCGCGTAGAGTACCGTCTGGGTGATCCTTTTAAAACGGTGGAACCGCATCTGGTTCATCATCAGAGCAAGAATAATCGGAATGGGAAATCCCCAAAGCAAGCTGTATAAGCTAAGCAATATGGTGTTCTTCATCATCCGCCAAAAGGTTGGCGCACTGAAAAAACGGAAGAACCACTCAAGTCCGACCCATTCGCTCCCCGCGAATCCTTTGCTGGCCTTATAATCCCTGAATGCAATCTGGATGCCGTACATCGGTATGTACTTATATACAATGGTCAGTACCACCGGCACCAAAAGCATCGCATACAACTGCCAGTTATCCTTCAACCGCCTTTTCAGCGATTTGCCGCCCGTCTGAGGCGCCGTCTTTGTTCTACTCATCTGCCTTCTCCTTCCTGATCCTATCTCTCACCTTTTTTGATTTGTAACGTTTGTTTCGTGAAACGTTATTTCTTTATATTTGCATATTACCATTTGATATCCGTTTTCGTCAACACGGATTGCCGATTTTCTTCTCTTTTATTGCCATCTTTTCCGTTTTTCACTAAACTTAATGCTATATTTTGTGACTTATGCACATATATATTTCACGTAACGTTTCATATGCTTGTTTTTCTTTCTTTACAAAACTTCTATATCACTTTATAATGTTTGTGGAAAGGCTGTAAACGGCACCGTGTTTTTATGCGGGTTGTGCTACTATTTCACAGAATTTCACGATTCGTTTCATTCCTTACTTTACATACTTTACAATGATGAAACACCAGCACGAAGGGGCGTCTGATATGAAAAAAGAATTTTCAACTCCAACCATGAAGGATGTCGCAAAAGAAGCCGGCGTTGCGCTCGGTACGGTATCCAAAGTTGTAAACGGTCTGCCTGTGGGGGATTCCTACCGCATCCGTGTGGAGGCCGCCATCCAAAAACTGCATTATCAGGTTAACAGCTATGCGCAGGGTCTTAAGGCAAACAAAACCTACACCGTTGCCCTCTTAATCCCCAACACCATCGACCCCTTTTATGCTTCCCTTACTTATTACATTAATGTAGCGCTTATGAAAAAGAGATACCGGATGCTCTTGTGCGCCACCGATTACGATCCCCGACAGGAGCAGGAATATGTAACAATGGCACAGCAGAATAAAGTGGACGGGATTATCGGCCTTACCTACAACCCTGATCTCATTGTGGATGAAAACACCCCCTTTGTCGCCATCGACCGATCCATGGGTTCCAAAATTCCCTGCGTCGCCTGCGATAATTTCGCCGGCGGTCAGCTCGCCGCCGAAAAGCTGGCCAGCCTCGGCTGCAGACACGTCGCCTTTTTGCGAAACGGATCTACCCTTGACAACGAGCCAAACAAGCGAAAAGCCGGCTTTGAGACCGGCTGCCTCTCCCACGGCCTTTCCTATGAGATGAAAATTTTAAATGACGGGGATTCTATAGAAGAATTTGAATATTTTATATCTGAACATATACACGAAGGGACCTTATCCTTTGACGGCATTTTCTGCGTAACCGACCGTCTCGCCTGCCATGTTCTGAGGACGCTGCAAAAGCTCGGGATACGCGTGCCGGAGGATGTACAGCTTATCGGCTTTGACGGAATACGGGCTTTCGGAAACATGGATTACCACTGTTCAACCATTGTCCAGCCTGTTCCCGACATGGCGGAGATGTGCGTCGATCTCCTTCTGCGTGAAAATACGATGGCAAAGCCGCCATTGGTCTGCCTGCCCGTCACCTATGCGCATGGGGGAACTACTCGGGAAACGGATGCGCCTGCAGATTGACAGTTCTGCTGATATAAACATTTTCGAAGAACTGAAAGCGCCAAGGATTCACACATCTATAATTTCAGTTCCACCTGAATGCCGACGTCCAGACCTTCCAGCATCTTTCGGAAATCCTGCCCGTCGGTTTTCTTCCCCACAATGCTGCCATAATGCGTAGGGATCACCGCTTTCGGTTTTAGCTGCGCAATATACTCCGCCGCCTGTTTCCAGTCCATCGTGTAAAATCCCCCGATCGGAATCAATGCCACATCGCAGCACACTTTCCCGATATCTTTATTCACATCCGTATCGCCGGACACATAGTAACGAGTGCCATCCAGCGTCACCACATATCCCTGCCATTTCTTTCCCTTTGGATGAAAGGGTTTCAGCTTATTGTAGGCCGGAATCGTCTCAATCACAACGCCGCCCGCCTCATGGGATTCCCCCGGTCGATAGAACAGACAGTTTTCCTCGGCAATGCCCGACTTGGAAAGCGTCTTCTTTTTCATGGATTCCGGCGCGACAAGAAGCGTCTCCGCCTTCCTCAGCTTCGCAATGGACTCCGGATCAAAATGGTCGTAATGATCGTGGGTGATAAAGATCAGATCCCCGTCGTGGGCGGCGTTCGCAATTTGGTACGGGTCAAAGTATAAAATTTTCGAGCCCTCGATGCGGATGCTGCTCTGGGTGTTGACTGTAATGTTGGTCATGCTCATTTGTGCGCCCTCCTATATACCACTATTTTATGACTGTGCCCGGGAAAACAGCGGGGAATAAGGTTATCCGAAACATCCGCCTGCAGCGCTCCGATAACCGCTCACTTCTTCTTATGCAAAAGTCGTATCAGTTTCTTGTCTGCGGTATGCAAAATGGCCGCCAAAAGAATCGACGCCGCATAACATGCTAAAATATAAAAAACTCTGTTTTTTATTGGCATATACAAGAGAAGCAGATTATGAATCAGATACAGTTCCAATGCGATCTCCCCTAGGAAATCCAAAAGCCTATTGCTGCATTTGATCTTTTGAAGCAGGATCACCACCGTCAACACTACCACAAATACAAAGCTAAACTGCACGCCCAGCGTCTGCCATTTTTCCTTGTAGCCAGGATACCCGTCCCACTCATACCAATACCCCTTCGTCTGCAGCATATATATCGTTCTGTTATACAAGAATGCTGTCAGTAACAGGAAAACGGCAAGCATAATTCCGTAGAATTTCCGAATCACACTGAGAATCTGCCTCTCCCAGCGCGCAAACAGAATTCCCACCCAAATCATCAGCGTGGTATTGTACCACCACTCCCCATGAAACCATAACCCCTGAGTGGGCGTCGTCGTATCATGTCCTAACCGCAGACTGAACACGATCAGGCCCATCAACATTACCCCATATATGCCGCAAGCCACATCCCTGTTTTTGATCAGCCCAAACACACAAAAGAATAGCAAATATAAAACAAAAATCTCCACTATGTACCACATCTGGTTATTCATCAGGATCACCCCTGTCAGATACGGAAAAAGCTCTCCCTTTTTAAAATGGTACTTCGCGAAATACGACCCAAGAATAAAAACAAAATTGCATAAATAAAGGGGCACCAAAATCGCCGTAAGTCGGTTTCGCAAAAATCCCTTCAAATAATTTGGCTTATCGCGCAGACTGCTGTATAACCCGTAGCCGGAGAAAAAGAAAAACATTCCGACAAAGCACACCCCGACATCCACCATAAACAACAAAACACCCGGATCTTCACCCGCAAAAAAGATCGTCTGAGACATATGATGCAGCATAATACCAACCGCGCAAAAACCAAGCAGCCCCTTAGATACCCTCAGCGACAGCGTATCCTCGAACCACTTCCCCTTGCCCTCTGGCTTTACGCCGATCAATAAAACTGCTGCGAGAATAATGTAAAATATGAAATAGTATTCTTTTGACACGGTATTCCTCCTGTTTCATTTCACCATATCATCATCTATTCTTTGAAGCAAGTCCCAATCAACATCTCCAAGCCTCTGCTGCAATTCCTCAATCAGTTTAAACTGCTGCTGCTCCATACCCGCATCATATCCATTTACTTCATTATATTTTTTCACATACCGCGTAAGCCAATAATATTTGCTATATAGGACTACCTCAAGAGACTTTCCTGAAAGCGCAATAACCTCGTCCTCTTTCGTATAAAATAAGAGACAATAATGATATATCGTATTCAGAACTTCATTTTCATATTTTCTTTTGGCACAATATCCTGCAGAAGCTATCAGCTCATCCATTCCCTCCAATATCAATTTCATATTTCTTTCCATCCCCTCACGCATACCGCCCAACCTGTTTTGCTAAAGCATCATTGCGGTCGGAACCTACTTTATCGCGGCAATAACAGAAAACTTCTGATAAGAATAAACACATTTAACAGTCTTAAAACCGCATTTGCAAAGCATTTCCGTTTCCTCCTCAACAGAACATTCCCTGTCCAGCTTCCTGCGCTCTTTCCACAGTGCAATATCATGTTCTGTCAGTCCGCTCTCCGCAAGCTGGCTCTCCCAATAGAAATCAAACCAGCCGTCCATGCCAGCCTGTCCCGCACAAAACTGGTCATAGTTCACAAACAGCCCGCCTTCGGGTAATTTGTCGTAAATCCTTTCAAACAGCTTTTCCTTATCCCTGTTTTCCAGATGGTGTATGGACAACGCCGAGACAATCACGTCAAAATCCTGCACCGGCAGCTCTTTTGAATAATCCGCCACCTGATATGATACCGTATCTATTCCTACAAACCGTTTCCGGGCAACCTGCAGCATGTCATCCGCGATATCGACAAGCACATATTCGGATGTCGGAAAGTGGCGGTACCAGAAATAGGACAGCAGCCCCGTCCCTGCCCCTAAGTCCAAAACTCGCTTCGGTTCCGCTATGTTTGACGCTATAAATTTTGTCGTGCTTATGTAGTAATCGTCAAAGCAGGGAATAAATTTTTTGCGGTTGGCATCGTATTCTTGGGCGATCAGGTTGAATTGGGATTCGATGGTCATTCACATACCTCCTGTAATTTTCTTTAAAGGATCGAGATCTTTCTTTTTTCCTATATGTATATAACTATTTCAGCATAGTCATTACTTTAGATGCGCATACTGAAAATCACAAACTCTTAAAGGCATATAATGCTCATCCTGATTTTCATATATTTTTTCTCCCAGTGTGCAATTAATTCCCACTTCAATTGTTGCCCCTATCATTTCAACACATATTGGTGCTCCCTCAAAAGGCCCCTTTAATTTTTCTAATGCATCAGATGGAAGAACATTTCTAAGCTGAAGAAGCGTATTGTAATTAAAATCGAAGGAACCGCAATATTTATCTCCATCTATTACTGTTGTGACATCTATCGTATAAGTGTCCGGCTCCACTAAAAAAATCCGATAAATGGGAAAATCCATAAATATAAATCTCTGTTCAGCACACCCTGCTGATAGCATTTTCAAATGAATTCCCAAATCCTTCGCAATTTGCTTTTCCGAATAAGATAAAATATTTTCTGCTCCCATCACTACACTTAACCTGTCAAAATGGCTCATCAAATAATCCATTCGAAATATTATTACCGGGTCAGGAAGAAATGTCGAATACAGTCTAAACTCTTTTCCATTGCAGAGAGCGTAAAAATTTGCCCTTACCTCTCTGTGGACAGCATATGAGTATGCCTGACCAATACATTCTTCATTATCTAAAGACACTGAAGGCGCTTTCGCTTCTACAATGCAGACACACTTTCCGTCACATTCTAAAATATAATCCGGATAAATTAATATTTTATATTTATTAGCTCCAATCATAGTAAAGGGATGCTGTAATTTTCTACTACGAACTATTTTATATTTTCCCTTCTAGTCGTATCCCAAAGCTTAGATCAACGGCATTATTATTTCCTCTCTGACAGAATCCTCTTTATACTCCGGATTATTTAACATGTCATAATCAAAAGTTGCAACTTTCTCTAACCAATGATTCATCTTTTAACCCCCATTATCAGATAATTGCTTTTTCTTTTAAGTGTTATATTTCTTTCCCTGAAATCCCTTTTCTGACATGCTCATAAATATAGCCTTCTCCTAAAATCTTTTCCTGCTGGATTTTCTTGATCTCATACAAAATATCTTCGCTTTTTATATATCTGCTGTTCGCTGGAATGCCCTCTATCCTTTTTCCCTCTTCATCCTCGCCTTATGCGAACTCACATTCCCTTACAAAATTCATAAAACAGGAAGTATTTCCATATTGATTATTGGTCGCATACTCCTGACCCTCCAGCTTTAATTTATTAGCCATAATATTCAGCATTGTGGATTTACCTTAAGCGTTATTGCCATATAAAATAGTGATCGGACTGAAAAGCAGCAGTCGTTCACTTTTTCCGCAAATACATTATAGGGGTAGATATTGGGATTTTTGACTGTTTGTCCGGAAAACAGAAAGCTGCTTAAGTATATCATAACTCCATGTTATGTCCTTTCCTCAGCATTTTAGCAATACTATGTGCAAATCTTACCACACTATTTTCTATTTTTCTTATCTCTTTATCAGTTCCAAATACCTGTCTAACTTCTTTTCCTCCAGCAGAGCTATCAGCAAACTGTTGCACATTGTTCCTGCCACTATCACATCAATCCGCCACTAAAGCATAAGTTCGCCTTCAAATAAATTTGATATGAGAACTTCTTCTCCGGGTTTTACCACATCCTCTAAGCTGTCATAAAATTTACGATTCAATATATATAACGCCGCCATTGCATACAAGACATTTTTAAGATTTGCCTTTGTATAATTATATCGACCTGCCTCATTCACTTCCGCCCGTCTATGCTTTATGTCATTATATGCCTGCCACCAATCCGAGACCGAATCCGCGAATTTTACCATTGGTGTAATATTTTTAATATCATACGGGTACTTCATATTCACTCTGTATTTTCTCAAGTTCGGATACTTTTCGACAAGCACATCTAGTTTATTCTTTATCCCAAACGGAATTTTAACTTTATAAATACCACATAATAATTCGGCAATGGAATCCATTTCACTGCATGTCGTCAGCAATAGTTTTATGTATTGATTTGAAAACGTATTATAATTATCTTTATCAATTGAGACATAATCGTCTGTCTGTATGAAGTCTCTTTCAAGCAGCCGATATTGTTTCCAGTAAACTTTTAAAAACTCATCTTTAGTCATAGTTGGTCTCCTTTACCCATAAATACACCCGCAATCCACTATTTCTTCCTCCCTGTAATTTATATCTCTTCTCACCCCGTTCTTTGCCTTGACATTCTCCAAACCTTCTTTTTCCACACAGTTTTCCCTTCCACCATCATCAGCGCTCTGTTTCACCAGTTGGCACACCGTTTCAACATGGCTCGATTGCTCCAGATTGATGTCAGATTTCTGCCGTCGTTCGCGGGAATTAATCAAAGCGTATTTTTACCTTAAAACACACTGATTTTTACCCTTGTGCGTTCTAGGAAACAGGTCAAAAGCCTTGCTCCTACCTATAAATATACAAACCCACAGATTTGCCGACCGCTTCAAAACCTCGCTCTGAGGGAACACGTCCGAAATCCCACCGTCTCAACTCTCCTGATGACGGAATCGATTCTTACCTTTCCCGTGTCCGGACACCGACTCAATGATTCTATGCTCTGCCATTTCCTTTAACAGGTCAGAGGCTCTGGATGATTTAATATCAATCACCTTCATCACATCAGACCGTCCAAAGACCGTCTGACCCGGAAATGCTTCACGAAGTTTCAAAATGTGACTTGCTGTTTTCGGCTGAAACGATTTTTCAATGTCCGGTTATGAAGAGGATTGCTCTCATTCAAGAGGAGATTGCGGAGGAACAGTTCAAGGAACTCTGTCGTTTCGTGAACGCCATTTTTCAGATCGTTATAGTTTGCCCTGACGAGTGAATTCCGAAAATACCATACGTTCTCGGCGAAAATATCATTTGTCACGTCAAAGCCCAGTGTGCGCAAATATTTGATGAAGAACACCGCTGTCGTTCTTGTGTTACCCTCACCAAACACATGGATCTGCCATAGTCTGGATACGAATACGGCAAGATGGTGGATGATTTCATCCATCGTAAGATTCTTGTAGGAAAACTTCTTCTCCTCCGAGAAATCATAGTCAAGCGTCGCACGCAGCTCCGTGGCGCTGCCGTAAAGCACGGTCGCTCCGTCGAGTACCCATTTCTTCTTCGTGATATTGTAATCCCGGATGCGTCCGGCATGGGAATAGATGCCGGTGAACAACTTCCTATGGATGGAGATATATTCGTTTGGCGTGAAGCTAAACGCTTTCTCTGAAAGAAGTGCAGCAATTCTGGCCGATACCTTATCCGCCTCCTCGGTACGATCATCTGAGTCACGGGCAGGATTCTCCTCATAGTAGCTTTGTAGGAGCGCATTGGCCTCCTCAAAGGAAATCTCTCCTTCGATATTGCGAACCGCCGTCTGCACCAGATATTCTGATGTCTTCAGTCCGTCCACAGCCTGCAGGCCAATGGCCGTATGCCACGCATAACCTTTGTCACGCTTGTCCGGCTCAGACTCTTTGATGTATTCCTTAAATGGATCTTTATTCACTCCATATCACCTCGCTGCTTTTTTCCCAATAAGAAACCCACCACTTCCACAGGTATCGTCATTAACCTTTGATATACGGCACAATCACGTCGTAGAACTTCTTTGTCCAATCAGCGTGGAAGTTCGCCATCTGGAGCCAGTCAGTCTCATTCTCAATGCTGACGTTATTTAGCTGAATGAAAACCTTGGATGATTTAATATCGTCGCCTCGGTTCCACTGGAGCGTCGTGCCCAGCGATGATTCTATTTCCGCTTTATGTGTGTACAGGCTATCGAAGGCAGCCTTGTTTTCTTGCTTATTGCCTCTGCCAAATACGACCTCTGCCCGCGCTGCATCAAAGTTTGCTACGCAGCAAAGATAGAAGCCAACTATACCAAAGAAGCCATTGATCCAGTTATCCCTTGACGGATTAACATTGGAGAAAGAGCCATCCTCACCATGCGCCTTCTGAATAATTTGCAACGCATATGTCCAGTATTTCCTCCGGAGCTCATATCGGCTGCCCGGCTCGTCCTCATTGGTCTCGTTTTCATCACGCAGGTAAAATACCAAGTCTGCCGGATCTTCATCGTACAGTTTGAAGAGACGACTCAGGACAGACAGCTTACTCTGCGTGCTGGTGTTTGTCCATACATAGATGCCATCGCCAATCTCAAGCGACTTCGTGAACGCATCCTGATTTGTATTGAAGTGGAGAGCGATGTTCTCCTCCTCCAACATGGCCAGCTTAGTGATAATGGCCTTATCCTCGGCATACAGAATCTGAATAACCTTCTGGAACATCTCAACCCAGCTCGTCACCGGCTGCTCGGTGTTCTTAAAGGTGAACTTCGCAATCAGTCGTCCAGTAAGCTCGCCCTCATCCTCAAGCGTATAAGTATCAAGCTGCTTTTCTTCCGGTTTGTATTCTGTGACAGGTGCTGCCCAGATTGACAGAG
>ERZ778513.1500-NODE-1500-length-13769-cov-16.791527_pt1 | contig 13769 bp, 8 predicted proteins | sample MGYA00510345_ERZ778513 | MGnify/ENA primary metagenome ERZ778513 (study PRJEB29527, sample SAMN07138966) | mouse gut metagenome | material: feces | host: mouse | place: China:Nanjing | collected 2016-01-25 ... | reverse complement strand
TCTACAATTACCTTAGGCCTTTCCAAAATTCTCGGAAAGGAAGGCGAACCCGCAAGGGGCGACTTCAACGAAACGGGCTATACCCGTTACGGCCTGACCTACCAAGACACAGCGAAGATGACACAGGAAGACGGCGAGGAAACGGAGTTTTACTCCGAGGAAAACGACGACCCGGAAGAGATTATAACCAAAGCCGGGAAAACTACGTTTGCCTTTTCCATTATGAACCCCGACCTCGCCTGTCTTAAACGTCTTTTCGGCGGCGAAATTGCGGCAGACATTTACGCCTACCCCGACGCTACCGCCGACGTTGAAGAATCGCTTATCATCGTTCCGCGCAAGGGCTTGAAGTTTCAAGTTCCCCGCGCCAAGATTAAGGCGAAGTTCAACGGCGAATTTTCCAAGAAAGGCCTCCTTCTTCTTGAAGTTACCGCCACCGTGCAGAAGCCCCATACCGACGGGCTTAAAAAGTTGTACGTTACCGTCATCAAGAAGACGACCTAACCGAGCAGCCCCGCACATTTACACCAAACCCGGAAGGCCCCGCTACATTGTTCCGGGGCCTTCCCAATTATTAAGACCATGCCGCAGAACGAAAAATTAGAAGCGTTGAACCGTGAGCAAGCGGAACTGCGCAAGATGATAGGCGAAGGGGTGGACTTCGATATAGAGGTAACACACTACCGCCGTAAGCCGGGCTTTTGGGGCTTTTTCCGTCGCCGGGAGAAGATAACCGAAACGAAGGTTTACAAGATTAAAGAACCGACGTTAGCCACCTTAGACCGTCTTAGCCTTCTTTGGCTTCAAATGGAGATAGACGAAACCAAGTTAGGCGACGACGATTATTTACGCACCGCCCGCGCTTTGGCAAGCAAGGAAGCCGCAAAACTTGCCGAAGTGGTAGCCGTCGCCGTATTGGGCGAAGACTACTATATAGCCACCTACGACGGAACGACCTACCGCCGGAAGGAAGACAAGAAAGCCCTGCGCGACCTTACCCGGCTTTTCTTCCATACCCTTAAACCTTCCGAACTTCTTACTTTGGCAATTATAGTAACCAACGTAAGCAATTTAGGGGATTTTGTAAACTCTATGCGGTTGATGAGCGCAGCGCGAACAAGCGACCCGGAAGCGACACGTATAGAGCAACAGGGTTAAAAAGTCCACAGGGCCGCCGGGGTTCCGTCTGCGCACACTTCGGCTGGACGTTGGACTACTTGCTACACGGTATTTCGTGGGGCGAGGTACTACGAATGATGATAGACGCGCCCGGCATAGACGATAAAGGCAAGGGAAGCACCACCCCCGGAAAGTCCGGCGGCGACGACACCGAAATAGCCCTTACAGACGACAACGCCGAGCAACTTATGAACCTTATAAACAGCAGAAACCGATGAATATACAAGGCGGCGGGCTGTCGTTTGATATTTCCGGCACCAACAAGCAGCTAATTAGCGTTCTTAACGAGAGTAAGAAGGCTATACAGGAGTTCCAAGGCGCGGCCGTCTTAGGCGGTAAGCAGATGGACGGAGCCTTTACACGCGCCGCCCAAGCCATAGACAAAGCCTTTGCACAAATAGACGTGGTAGTAGACACCAATAAGGCGGCTATTGCCGAATTGGAAGCCGAATACAAGCGGCTCGGCGTGGAAGCGTCTAAGGCCCTTTCGGCAGGGCATAAGGAAGAAGCCGCAGCACTTCAAACCAAACAAGCCCAAATAAGGGAAGAAATAAACCTACGCCAACAGGTAATAGACGAAACCGGGAAGCAGGCCGACGCCCTTCTGCGTGAGGAACAGCAGTTAAAGAAGGCACAGCAAGCCGCCGAGCAGAACGCCAACGCGCACACTTCATTAAGGATGCAGCTCCGCAACGTCCGGGAGCAATTAGCGCAGATGGAGGAAGCCGGACTACGCGGAACGGACACCTTCAAGAAACTACAACAGGAAGCCGGACGACTTGCCAACGCCATAGGCGACGCGCAGACCCAGGCCCGAATATTTAGCCACGATAACGCCGGGCTTCAAGGAATGATAGCCGGACTTAGCGGCGTAGCCGGAGCGTTCAGCGCGGCACAAGGTGCGGTAGCCCTTTTCGCCGGAGAGAACGAAAACCTTCAAAAAATTATGTTGAAGGTTCAGGCCCTTATGTCCATAACGATGGGCTTGCAGCAAGTCGCCAACGCCTTAAACAAGGATAGCGCGTTTATGTTGGCAACGGTAGCCAAAGCGAAGGAATTGTTAGCCGTGGCAACTAACAAACTTTCCGTAGCGTTGGGAAATTCCACCGTAGCCGCCAAAGCATTGATGGCGACTTTAACGCTCGGCCTTTCCGTAGTCATTACCGCCGCTATTGTCCTTTGGGAGAAGTTCAGCGGTTCAACGAAGGAAGCCGCCAAAAGTACGGAAGCCGCCCGTAAAATGTTCGACGACTACCACAAGACAATGGCGGGCAAGTCCGCCGACCTCGTGGGAAAATACGCCAAATTACGCGACGAATACAGTAAGTTAAAGACGGCCTCCGAAAAGCAACAATGGATAAAGGACAACGCTACCGAGTTCGACAATTTGGGGCTGTCAGTTAGCAACCTTACGGACGCCGACCGCGTTTTTGTCAGCAACACCAAGAACGTAATTAAGGCGTTGGAACTTCGCGCCAAAGCGTTAGCCCTTCAAGAACTACAAATGAAGGCTTACGAAGAATACTACAACCAAGTAATTAACGCAGACCAAACCGTAGCCGGGGGCGGCTACTACCATCAGTTCAAAGGCGGAAACATTACGCCCGGCAGTCAAGCCGCCAAAGACCTCGTAGCAGCGATGAAAGCAGCCGGAGCAGTCAGCAGAAGCGGCGACGCATATAACGACGGTTCCTGGTATTCAATGGACGGCGGCGACTTCAAACCGACACAAAAGGCCATAGACGCTATTAACGCCTACCGAATACAGCAGGCCCGAAGCACGAATCAAAGGATCCACAGCGAAGCCCAAGCGGAATTAGACAAGACCACGGGCTACGTTAAACGGGAATTAGCCCTTACGGAGCAAGAACTAAAAGAACTTAACGTATTACGCGCCGGGGGAAACAATAATGGCGGCTCTTCGGGTGGTAATAATACATCTTCCACCGCCAAGAATGAAACCGACGAATACGCCGAGCAGTTACAGACCCGAAAAGGGCTTTATGAAAAATATTTGAAGTGGATAACGAGCAGCGACGAAACCGTTAGGAACGCCGCCGCTTCCGAGTTCGCGCCCCTGTTAGCGGAAGGCAGCAGTTATTTGGATTATTTGGAACGTCAGCGCAACACCATATCCGCGAAGGCTTCCAAGACGGCCGCCGACCTTCGTAACCTTTCGACCCTTAACAACGAGATAGCCAACGCCACCCACGAATCGGTTATTTCAGCCTTCGACACGCAACTACAACAGGAGTTAGCCCAGTGCAAGACCATTAGCGAGATGTTGGCGACCATTGAACGCCGACGTTCCGAGTTGGCCGGGGATAATTCCGACGTGGATAACGCCAAGGCGGAAATCCTTAACACCGCCGAAGCAGACACACGCCAACAGGCGAAGGAAGAAACGAAGGCTTTGTTACAGGAATATGCGGGCTACCTTCAAGAGAAGATAGACTTTGAAGAAAGTTACGCCCGGAAGAAGGAACTTTTAAGCCGTCAAGCGGCAGAATCCGCCACGGACGCAGAACGCCAAGCAGCCGAAGCCGCATTAGCCGCGCTTGAAAAGGAGCGCGAGGAATACTCCAAACGAAGCGGTAGCGAACAATACGACGCACTTTTAGAAGAATATAAGACCTACCAAGAACAGGAAACCGCGATACTTGAAAAGTACGCCGCCCAACGTGCATTAGCAGAACAGCAGGGCAACGCCGACATGATAGCGGCGATTAACACCAAACAGCAAACCGAACTTTCCAAATTGGCGGCCCAACGCCTTATGGCTTCTGAAAGTTGGGGGCAGTTGTTCGGCGATATTTCTCGGCTGTCCACGACGACTATTAACAGGCTTTTGAACGACATAAACAGCCGGAAAATTAACTTTTCGGCGCAGTTCAACCCGTCCGACCTTAAAGCCATCAACGACCAATTACAGAAGGCTAAAAACGAGTTGCAGACCCGTAACCCGTTCCTGGCCCTTCGTCAGAGCCTAAGCGAGCTTCGCGCCGCGATGAAGGCGGAAAAACTTTTAGACAGCGACGACCCCTTTGTAAAGTCCTTAGAGGAAAAGAAGAAGCAATACGCCGACTATACCGACGCGATAAACAGCAGCGACGCCACCTTAGCCGGGTCCGCTAAACAAGCCTTCGCCGACCTATTGGCGGAAGGTAGTAGTTACGTCGATATGCTACGCCGTAAAATTGACACCCTTAACGGGCTTAAGATTAAGGGCGAACTTACCATAGAAGGACAGGAACAGCTCGATATATTGAACGCCGCCCTTAACAAAGAAACAGGGGTAGCAAAGAGCGTCGGCGCGGGCTTTAAGGAAGCCTTCGGCGACCTCGGCAGTAGCCTAACCTTCCTTTCGTCGTGCTTCGGAAGCGTGACAAACGGCATAAAGAAGATGGGTATAAGCATGGACGAGGAAACGGAAGCCATATTAGGCGACATAGGCGGAATGTTGGACGGGGCCTCCCAAATTGCCACAGGCATAGCCACCGCCAACCCGTTAAGCATTATTCAAGGATCCATAGGCTTTTTGTCGTCAGCCTTCGACCTATTCAACAGCCGCGACCGCAAGGCCGAAAAGTCCATTAAGAAGCACGAAGAAGCCGTTACCCGGTTGGGACGTGCCTATACAGCATTGGAACACGCCGTAGACAAAGCCCTCGGCGAAACCGTCTACCAAAACCAAAGTGCGTTAATTCAGAACCTACGGCAGCAGCAGAACGAAATACAAGGAATGATTAACGACGAAATCTCCAAGAAGAAAACCGATTGGGGACGCGTCGAGGAGTTCCAAGAACGCTACGCCGAAGCCGGGCGACAGATTGAGGACATCATCGCCGAAATCACGAAAAGCATCACCCAAACTTCCGCCGGGGACTTAGCCAACGAATTAAAGGACGCACTTATAGAAGCCTTCGAGAGCGGAGAGGACGCTGCAAAGGTATTCGGCGACGTAGCCGACAACGTGCTTAAAAACGCTGTTTCCAACGCCCTAAAACTTCAATTTTTGGAGAAGCCATTGCAGAACGCAATTAAGCAGCTTCAAAAAGATATGGGCTTCGACGCAGAAGGAAACGGCAGTTTCGACGGACTAACCCAAGCCGAACAAGACCGCTTTAAGGCAGCGGTAGCCGCAGCCGGGGCGAACTTCAAGGCGGCGATGGATATGTATAAAAACCTATTCGCCGAATTGGACGAAAGCGACCCGACAAGCCTAAGCGGTGCAATAAAGGGGGCAAGCCAAGAGAGTATAGACCTATTGGCAGGCCAGACCAACGCCGTAAGGCAGAACCAAGTTATAGCCATTGAAATTTTTAGGCAGCAGCTTATCCACCTTTCAAGCATGGATAACCGATTAGGGAACATAGCCGGAAGCCTTATATCCATACTTAACCGTTTGGGAATAGACGACGGCGACGACCTACGAAGCCAAGGAATAACCGACTAACACAACAGCAAAATGCAACTACAAGAACTTAAACAACGATTAGCAGCCGAAGCGAAGGCGGCGGGTATTTGTTCGGAGTGGTACGACTTCATATTAAAGGCTTCTTCCAAAGAACGCCTTATAACCCTTTTCATCAAGGGCCAGGACTTCTGCGAAGAAAATAACTACCCTTCGCCGGAACTTCGGGCGGAGTTCGCCGACATACGCGCCCGCTTCGGCGTCTATTGCGCCGACGACAAGGTAGCGGCGAAAAGTCTACGAAGTGTTATCGCCTTCGACCGAGCTACCGGGAAGGCGGAATATAGTAACTTCGATGCCGCCACCGTTTCGGCGCGTGGCGAAAGCGAGATAACCATCACGGCAAAAGATAACGCCTTTGTCGTCGTCAGCATTTCCGGCGGCGCGAAGGTGGAAGTAATAGCAAGCGACAACGCACGGGTAAGCGTCATCCTTCACGGCGGAGAGTGCAGAACCCAGGCCTCGGAGCAAGCGACCATAAAAACAACCGACAAACGAAAGTAATATGGCATTAGAACAGAACTTAATATTAAACCTTCCCTTCGACGAAGCGGACGGTTCTACCGTAGCCTACGACTTCGCGGCTAACCGCCACGACGCCGAAATAACGGGCTGTCCTTTCGTGGCGGGCAAACAGGGCAACTGCATACGCTTCCCCGGCGAAGGCTACGCGGAAGTTCCGGCGAACGTGATACCCCTAAGCGGCAACTTTACTATTTTGGCGTGGGTCAAGGTGAACGAATACGCCGACGGAGTAACCGGCCGCCGAATAGGTATGTTCTGCAATACCGACCAATTAGAAGGAAGCCGCATAATTTGGATAGACGTTATCCCGGAAAGTTGGGACTTCATAACCATCAAGAAGGCGGGCAATACCGTAACGCTTTACTTAGACACGCAGCGCGTAAGTAGCGTTACCCTTCCCGGAACGCTTACCGGGTTGGCCCTTATTCAAGACGTCTACGGCACCGAATACGCCTACGCGGATGTGGACGAAGTGAAGGTTTATAACGTCGCCCTTTCGGACAACGATATAGCCGAGAGCCTTAACAATGTTTCGCAACTTGAATACTACCTTAACGGCGTAAACTTCCGCGAAATGGGTATAAGGGTAGAGAGTTCCAACGGCGTAACCGACCTTCCGAAGTTGAAGCAGGCCGCCTCGGTTGATTGGCCCGACTACCACGGCAAAGTAGTAGACCTCGCAAACAAGCGTTACGAGGAACGCGAAATAACGCTTAATTGTTGGTTGAAGGCTTCGGGTAAAATTGACTTCGTGGAGAGGGTAAACCGACTTTTCGATATTCTACGCGAGGACGGGACGGCGCGGCTTATGATAAGCATCCACCCGACGAAGCCACTACTTTACGAAGTCTACGCCCCGGACGGCATAGCCTTTAACAAGCGTTGGCACGACGACAAGATGATAGGCACTTTCAGCCTAAAATTAAAAGAACCCGACCCCGTGAAACGTGTAGTTCGCCACCAACGAATAAATTACGCGAGCCGCGAAGTTACCATAGCCCTGAAGACCGACAAAGTAGTTACGGTTTATTGGGGCGACGGGAGCGTTAGCGAAGACATCTACGGCGACTATACCGGGACTAAGACGCTAAAACACACCTACGCCGAAAACGGCGTTTACTACGTCATTGTCGCCGGAGTAGTCGAGGAAATAACCGACTTTTCCACCAACGGCATCATCGTATGGAACAGATTATAATCCACCACGCGGACGGAAGCGAAACGCCGCTTTTCAGCCGTAAGAACGTCAGCGGAATCAGTAAGGCGACCCAAAAAACCGCCTTACTTTCCGACGACGCGGTAACTATTGGCGTTTCGTCAGCCGTACCCCTTCCCGTCGGCATAGGCGACCGTATAGAAGTCTACGGGCGCACCTACAAGGCGAACCAACTGCCGCAGCCCACGAAAAACGGGCAACGGCGCTTTGAGTACGACATCACGTTTGAAGGCCTGCAGTACGATTTAATAGACGCCCAATATAAGCTGCCCCCGGACGCTTACGGCGACACCTATTACAGCGACCTACGCGGACATTTGACCGTATTAGTATGGAACGCCAACCGCGTACAGCCGAATAAGTGGCATTTAGGCGACTGCCCGGCGACAGGAGCGACCGCCTACAAAAACATAAATACGGCAAGCCGGAACTGCCTACAAGTCCTTCAAGACATTTGTAGCGAATGGGGCGTAGAATTTGAGATAACGCCCGGCGACGGCTTCAATACAATCAACATTAAGGAGAAGGCCGGAATTACCCACCCGTTTACACTTCGTTACGGGCGAGGTAAAGGGCTTTACAGCCTTAAACGTACCAACGTCAACAACGCCGGGATAACTACCCGCCTTTTCGTCTACGGGAGCCAGGATAACCTCGGACGGAACTACGGGCATACGCGCCTGTGCCTTCCCGATACCGACCGCCTTACTTCATACTTAGAGGACGCCACCGCGAAAGCGAAGTACGGCACGAAGGAAAACGAAAAGATATACGACATTAAGCCGGAGCGCGTCGGCAAGGTAACAGCACTCGGCCCGGACGAAATAACCTTTTCGGACACCACGCAGGGGGATAACGCCATGTTCGACCTTAACGCCAAAGGATCCGACGGAAGCACCCTTTACCTATTGGGCGACGTAGCCGCAAAAGTCAAATTCCAAACCGGGCAGTTGGCGGGCTACGAATTTGACATACACTCCTACGACCACGCTACCCGAACCTTCGTACTTAAACGCTTCACGGACGAAAACGGTATGGTATTCCCATCCGCTACGGCCGGAGCCTTCCAAATTAGCGTTAACGACGAGTATATAATTACCGAGATACAACTGCCCCAAAGTTATATAATCGCCGCCCAAAACAAACTTTTAGAAGCGGCAAACAAGGACTTCCCGGCTATGACCCAGCCACAAGTAAGTTATAAACTTACCATAGCGGAAGACTTCTTTACGGCTATGTTTGGGCGCGAGGTGGAAACCGAAATTTTGCACGTCGGCGACTATATTAACGTCGAGGACGAGGACATCGGCGTAAGCAAGGCGGTACGAATTGTTAGGATAGAACGCAACCTATTGAAGCGGCACTCCTACGACATTACCCTAAGCGACACCGTAACGAAGTCTACTACCGTCCGCGTCCTTAACGAGATTGAGGACATTAACGAAGTTATAACCATAAACAAGTTAGCAGACCCCGCGAAGGCCCGCCGCCGTTGGCTTGCGACCCAAGAGCTGCTAAACATGGTTTTTGACCCGGAAGGCGACTATTACAGCGAGAAAATAAAGCCCCTTTCGATTGAAACGCAAATGTTGAGCGTTGGCGCGAAGTCTACCCAGTTCACGCTCCAAAACATTACGTTCCAACCGAACTATAACAAGAACCCGAACACGCTTTATGTTTCAAACGGGCGGCTTATTCATTACGCCATAGAAGAAACTATAAGGACGTGGGTATTATCGTCGGCGACCTATTCCGGGCTTAATCCGTCGGCCGCCTACTTCATTTACGCCAAATGTTCCACCACGGGCGGGGGCGGACAAATTATCCTTTCCACGCAGGCCATAAAGGTGGAACAGGAAGCCGGATATTACAACTTCCTTATAGGAGTTCTTAACAGCGTCGTAACCGACGCCGGGGGCAAGAACCCCGGCCGATTGGTAAGCCTTACCTACGGAAGCACGACTATAAACGGGCGTTTCCTTCGTACCGGGCGAATAGAGAGCAGCGGCGGCGGTAAGTGTTACTTCGATTTGGATAACGACGAGATAGGCGGCGTTATTCGCTTCGTCGGCACAGACGGCAAATACCACGACCTTACAGACGTACAGGAGAAGACCGACGAACTTAAAGACTACATCAACAACACGCTGCCCGGCATATTGGGCGACCTTCAAGGGCAGTTAGACGGAGTTATAGAACAATGGTTTTACGAAGTGGATCCTTCGCCGTTGAATACCGCGCCGTTAGCCGAAGCAAACGAACCCGCTAAGGAATGGGCGGAAGCAGACACAGCCGCCGGGAATAACAACGAGAAGGAAAAGCACCTCGGCGACCTTTACTATAACACCACGTCCGGCAAGGTTTGGCGATACGTCAAAGGCTTAGTTTCCCCGCGCCCCGGAGCAGCGCGAGGACTGCGCTACTATTGGCAAGAACTTGAAGACACCGAGTTAGCCCAAGCGTTAGCGTTGGCACAGGACGCCCTCGACGCCGCCAACGATAAGGCTAAAATTTTCGTTTCCACGCCTTACACCCCTTATCACGTCGGCGATTTGTGGGTACAGGGAAGCACGGGCGACATACTACGCTGTAAAACGGAACGTCTTACCGGGGCCTTCAATTCCGGCGATTGGGAGAAGGCAAGCAAGTACACCGACAACTCGGCGTTAACGAACTTCATAAATTATAACTTTCTTCCTACCGTCAACGACATAGAAGGACAAATAGACGGGAAAATAGAAAGTTGGTTTCAGACTACCGACCCGTCTACCGCGTGGACTACGACCGCCGAAAGACGTAAGCACGTCGGCGATATGTGGTATAATGGTTCTACGCATACGTTAAAGCGTTATTCCGAAACGACATATAGCTATACTAACGGACAAACAGGATTAACAGAAACGGGGTATGGTCATTATTGGACTACTATACAAGACCAAAAAGCAATAGACGCCTACGAAGCCGCCAACAACGCACAGGACACAGCCGACCGCAAAAGGCAAGTATTCGTAAGCACACCTTACGGGCCTTACGACATTGGCGACCTGTGGCTACGTTCGTGGACGGATAGCACAGGCGTAGCCCGTAAAGACCTATACCGCGCTATTGCCGCCCGTGCCTCCGGCTACAACGCGAACGATTGGGCGGAAGCCACCTTTTACGACAACACCCAAGTAACCATCGACAAGGGTATTATTACCGCCGGAACGGTGCAGCTTGCTAACGGCAATTCCCAAAGTATTGTAGCCGGAATTACCGGGGGCGAAAACGAAGCCGCGAACGAAACGGAAGCCCGGAAGGTCAGAATTTGGGCGGGTGCAAGTAAGACGAATCGCTTTACCGCGCCCTTCCGCGTCCTTCAAGACGGTACTATTTATGCTACAAAAGCATTTATAGAAGGGGTTATTACGGCTATTGCGGGTAAAATTGCTAATTGGGAGATTGACGGCAACTATATACAATCAATTCTATCCTCCGAAGAAATAGCACAAGGCAAAACGCCAGCAATTCGTCTAAATTCTGACCCCGGAGAAATCCTTTGTGGCGACTCGGTTGTATTGGACGATACAGGGTTAAATATGTTTTCGGGCGGCTATACTAAATTGAAAATATATAACGGAAGCGTCGGCGACTATTCCGACTATATTCTAAAAAGCGCGGCTAATATAGCGGAAAGAAAAAGCCTAAACACAAGGGTATATATTTCCGGCGGAGGTATTCAGAACCCGATGAGCGTAGCCGCCCTTAAAATGTCGTGTTTGTTGGGCTTTATGGACAAAGGCTCACATATTTGCGTAGATAATTTCGGCTTTTCGCTTACAGCCCCTTCGGGGATGAAAAGCAATACGGGGAAGCCGAATATAACGGTTAATCCGCCCTGCGCCTTCCTACGCATAAAGCGCGATGGTATAGTAGTTAAAACCTATTCTTTAACACAATCGGGCACGTTAACGGCAGGAACATACAGAAATTTTCAGGCCAACGGCGGAACGTTCTATATTTCCGCAGGAGATGAAGGAATCTATTCGCTTGAATTTGAAACCAACAATCTAAAATGTTGGTGCGAAAAGACAGGCGAAACCGAAGACTTCACAATAAGCGGTTATATAAACGGCTCATTCCTACGCGGCAATTACGAACGGACTATTTTAGGGAACGACGGACTTTTAGCCGGGTGGAAGAACGGCGCGATGCTCATGAGTAACGACCTGTTTATAGTTCAGTTCGGGAATTTCGGAATAAAGGTCAATACTTCGGGCTTCCAAGTCAAAACGAGGAATAAACAATATTGGCACGACCTAAACGACTGAACCACGCCGCTATATAGTGTTTTGCTACCCCGGACTTCACGGCTACCGGGGTAACAAACACTTCACGGATATTTAGCGACGTATTAAAGTGATACGATAATAACGTAATTTTGCATACACCAAAAACGCAGTAAAATGACAAACAGGAACGGCGACCAAGTAAGCGCACAAGTTTCGGTAATTGGCCCGGTCAACTTCGACGGGGGCAACTTCCGAAAAGATACCCCCTTTTGCGTCAAGAACGACGGAGAAGCGGCGGTAGTGCTTGAAGTGAACCTTTGGGGAATGCCCGAAGGCGAATTTATTGCCACGCGCTTTGAAATGGGCTGGAACCCCGAAATAGTCCGAGAGATAAAAACAACAAGTCAGAAAACCGCCCTTCTTTGGGGCTACTAATAACCAACAAATTATGGGTTTAATTATAGCAGCGGGCAACACTAAGCCCGCGTTCCCCTACGATTATTACTACGGCGTCCGCATAAAGACGACCGTAGCCGCTACCACATTGGAGCGCATAGGACGCCCGGAGTTACATACGTCGCTCCCGGTTCAGTCTAAAATGCGCCGTTGTGTGCTTCGTGATAACGGAACGGTAGCCTACTACCTTCTCGCCACCGACAGCACCAAGCGCGACACCGGGGCCGCCGCCAACCTTACCGGGGCAGACGGTCAAGTAATGGTAGAAATTCCCAAGCACTACCGAAAGTTTGAGTTCGACGGAACCGACCTTATAGCCCTTATTTCCGAGTACCCGCTGCCCGGCTTCCACGAAGTACCACTTATGTACCGAAGTGCATACGAAGCCACGGTAGACCGTACCGTAGCGGCTACGCCTAAGTTGGCGTCCGTCGTCAACACTACCGCCGCCTTCCGTGGGGGCAACAATAACACAGCCTACGACGGAACCTACCGCAGCTTCCTCGGACTTCCGGCTACGGGAATTTCCCTTACCAACTTCCGCAACTATGCCCGTAACCGTGGAACCGCCGGGCTTAACGGCAAGGGGTGGAACTGCGACCTATACGCCGCGCAGTTGGCGACCTATTGGCTTTTCGTCATTGAATACGCCAACCTTAACAGCCAGGCCGCATTTAACGCACAGCCGGACGCCAACGGCTACAAGCAGGGCGGCCTCGGTCCCGGCGTTACGGAAATTTCATCCGGGAATTGGAACACCTATAACGGCTATTACCCGTTCATTCCCTGCGGTGCTACCAATTCGCTCGGTAACGCTACCGGCGTCGTCGATTATACCATTAACAACGGCGCGGGCATTACCCACACCGCCCACGTTCCGAGTTACCGAGGAATAGAAAACCCCTTCGGCCACATTTGGAGTTGGACGGACGGCTGTAAGTGTGAGATACAGAGCGAAGCCGACGGCGGCCTGTCGAAGTTCTACGTTTGCAACGACCCGGCGAAGTTCCAAGACAGCAGCTACAACGACTACGACTACCGGGGCAACTTACCCCGTTCGGAAGGCTACGTTAAGCGCATCATGGCCGGCGAATACGGCGAGAATATGCCCGTAGAGGTGGGCGGCGGTTCTACTATCTACTTCGCGGACTACTTCTATACCAATATACCGACGTCCGGCACAGCCATGCGCGGCGTTTTGTTCGGTGGGTACGCGTGCAGCGGCGCGTATGCCGGGCTTGCGTACGCGTTTACGATCCGCGCGGCTTCGAATTCGGGTGCGTACTTCGGCTCCCGGCTTTGCTTTATACCCGCAGCGTAACCCGAACCCCTTACGACAACGAAAACCCGTTAACACGCCCCAACCGCCGCGGCCCGTCTATTCGGCGGTTGGGGTCAATATCAGACCAAAAAATGAATAACGAAACCAACCCCACACAGGACGACGGAACGCTCGCCTTCTTGAACATTCCACAGGACGAGAATAACAAACACTTCAACTGCCACGAAACGACGCAGCAGAAGTTAATTAACCTTTCCTTCTACGTTCTTGACTTCATCGACGGAGTTAAGACGAAGTTCGGGGCGGAACGCTTCTTAGAGTGTGTTTACTTTTAACCCAAATTAAACATTAATAGCACGAAAAAAC
>ERZ778513.1496-NODE-1496-length-13799-cov-4.272992_pt1 | contig 13799 bp, 9 predicted proteins | sample MGYA00510345_ERZ778513 | MGnify/ENA primary metagenome ERZ778513 (study PRJEB29527, sample SAMN07138966) | mouse gut metagenome | material: feces | host: mouse | place: China:Nanjing | collected 2016-01-25 ... | reverse complement strand
CTATTAAGATGCTACGCATAAAGAAATTAGATATATTCATCGTAAAGAGTTTTTTGATGCTCTTTATTGGTACATTCTTCATCTGTCTGTTCATCTTTATGATGCAGTTCCTGTGGAGATATGTAGACGAATTGGTCGGAAAGGGATTGGAGATGAGCGTAATGGCTCAATTCTTCTTTTATTCCGCGTTAACATTAGTGCCAGTATCGTTGCCATTGGCAGTGCTACTGGCTTCTTTGATTACTTTCGGTAATTTCGGTGAGCGTTATGAATTGCTCGCGATGAAAGCCGCAGGTATTTCTCTCCTTAAAATCATGCGTCCGCTTGCTTTCTTCGTTTGTGGGCTTGTCGGTGTCTCATTCTATTTTCAAAATGTAGTGGGGCCTATCGCCCAAGCTAAGTTGGGAACTCTAATCCTTTCGATGAAACAAAAATCTCCGGAGTTGGACATTCCGGAAGGAGTTTTCTATTCTGAAATCAAGGATTATAATCTGAAAGTCGCGAAGAAAGACCGGAAAACCGGTATGCTCTACGATGTGTTGATTTATAATATGAAAGACGGATTCGAGAATGCGCATATCATCTATGCGGATTCCGGACGTCTGGAGATGACGGCGGATAAACAACATCTTTGGCTGCATCTGTATAGCGGTGATTTATTCGAAAACTTGAAGGCACAAAGCATGAAATCCCAGAATGTGCCTTATCGGCGTGAATCATTCAGGGAGAAACATACATTGATAGAGTTTGATTCCGATTTCAATATGGCGGATGAAAGTATCATGAGCAACCAGTCCAGTGCCAAGAACATGGCTATGTTGCAGACTTCCATCGACTCGATGAAAGTGCTGGGAGACAGTATCGGAAGGCAGTATTACCAGGAAGTGGCCGAAGGAAATTTCCGTCCTTCATACGGGTTGAGTAAAGAAGATACGGTCAAAATCGAGAGTGCAGATATTCAGGAGTATAATGTGGACAGCCTTTACGCTGCCGCATCCTTGACGCAGAAACAGAAGGTGATATCTTCCGCCGCCAGCCGTGCGGAGAATGTGTCCAGTGATCTTAGCTTCAAGAAATACACAATGGAAAATAATGACTATGCCATTCGAAAACATAAAACGGAATGGCATAAGAAGATAACGATTTCACTTTCTTGTCTGCTGTTCTTCTTTATCGGAGCTCCGTTGGGTGGTATTATCCGCAAAGGAGGTTTGGGAATGCCGGTCATCGTGTCAGTGTTGGTATTTATCATTTACTATATCATTGATAATACAGGATATAAAATGGCCCGCGACGGTAAGTGGGTTGTTTGGATGGGGATGTGGACAAGTAGCGCAGTCCTTGCTCCATTAGGAATCTTCCTTACTTATAAATCGAATAAAGACTCTGTGGTGCTTAATGCAGATGCCTATATCAACTGGTTTAAAAAGATTGTGGGAATTCGTAGTGTGCGCCATATATTTAAGAAAGAAGTGATTATCCATGATCCTGATTACGCACGTCTGACGGGTGATTTGGAACAACTCTCGGCAGAGTGTAAAGCGTATGCCGCCAAGAAACGATTGGAAAAAGCACCGAATTACTTTAAGCTATGGATGGCGAGTGAGGATGATAACGAGGTGATGGCAATCAATGAAAAGCTGGAAGCGTTGGTTGAAGAAATGTCCAATACGAAATCTGCCACTTTGATCGGTGCATTAAACAATTATCCGGTTATCTCCGTTTCGGCTCACGTGCGCCCGTTTCATATATATTGGTTGAATCTGGCAGCCGGAGTCATTTTCCCTATCGGTTTGTTTTTCTATTTCCGCATTTGGACGTTCCGCGTTCGTCTGGCTAAGGACATGGAACGGATTATAAAGAACAATGAACAAATTCAATTCATCATACAGAAAATCAATAAATAAGTGTTATGAAAGAGACTATTAAAATGGATAGAATAGAAGATGCGATTGCCGACTTCAAAGAAGGCAAGTTTGTCATAGTAGTGGATGATGAAGACCGCGAAAACGAAGGCGACTTGATTATTGCAGCTGAAAAAATAACTCCCGAAAAAGTAAATTTCATGTTGAAACATGCACGTGGCGTACTTTGTGCACCTGTCACAGTGTCTCGTTGCAAGGAGTTGGACTTACCACATCAAGTAAGTGACAATACTTCCGTGTTGGGAACTCCTTTCACGGTTACTATCGACAAACTGGAAGGCTGCACAACAGGTGTTTCCGCTTCCGACCGTGCCGCTACTATTCAGGCGTTGGCCGATCCGACTTCTACACCGGCTACTTTCGGGCGTCCCGGACATATCAATCCGTTGTATGCGCAAGAAAAAGGAGTACTTCGCCGTGCCGGACATACAGAAGCTACGATTGATATGGCTCGTCTGGCAGGACTTTACCCCGCAGGTGCCTTGATGGAAATCATGAGTGAAGACGGAACAATGGCACGTTTGCCCGAACTCCGTCAGATGGCAGACCAATACGGATTGAAATTGATTTCTATCCGTGACCTGATCGTTTATCGCCTGAAACAGGAATCCATTGTAGAAAAAGGAGTAGAAGTAGATATGCCTACCGAACACGGAAAGTTCCGTCTGATTCCTTTCCGACAAAAATCAAACGGATTGGAGCACATGGCTATATTTAAAGGAACATGGAATGAAGACGAACCTATCTTGGTACGCGTCCACTCCTCTTGTGCTACCGGAGATATTCTTGGCTCACAGCGTTGTGACTGTGGCGAGCAGCTGCATAAAGCGATGGAAATGATCGAAAAAGAAGGAAAAGGGGTGGTGATTTACCTCAATCAGGAAGGACGCGGCATCGGTCTGATGGAAAAGATGAAAGCCTATAAACTGCAGGAAGACGGTATGGATACCGTTGACGCTAATATTTGTTTGGGACACCTTGCCGACGAACGCGATTATGGAGTAGGCGCACAAATCCTTCGTGAGCTGGGAGTACACAAAATGAGACTTTTGACAAATAATCCGGTGAAACGTGTTGGCTTGGAAGTATACGGATTGGAGATAGTAGAAAATGTACCTGTTGAAACAGTCCCTAATCCGTATAATGAACGATACTTGCGAACAAAGAAAGAAAGAATGGGACATACTTTGCATTTTAATAAGTAAATCATTAATTTGTTTTCATATATCAAATGTTATCGCTTATTTTGCAACGATTTTCACTCAATAATAATAAAATAGATACAAAATGAATCAATTGTCAGATCGCTTGAACAGCTTGTCGCCATCGGCGACGCTTGCCATGTCGCAAAAGAGCAGCGAGCTCAAGGCACAGGGTATTGATGTTATTAACTTAAGTGTAGGAGAACCGGATTTTAATACTCCTGACCACATCAAAGAAGCTGCGAAAAAAGCCATAGATGATAACTTTTCTCGTTACTCTCCGGTACCGGGTTATCCGGCTTTGCGCAATGCTATTGTTGAGAAACTGAAAAAAGAAAACGGTCTGGAATATACAGCCGCTCAAATTTCGTGTGCCAATGGTGCCAAACAATCTGTTTGTAATACAATTCTTGTATTGGTAAATCCGGGTGACGAAGTCATCGTACCGGCTCCTTACTGGGTTAGCTACCCGGAAATGGTGAAAATGGCAGAAGGTACTCCCGTAATTGTTTCGGCAGGTATCGAACAAGATTTCAAGATTACTCCTGAACAGCTGGAAGCGGCTATCACCCCGAAGACGAAAGCATTGATTCTTTGTTCTCCGTCTAATCCGACAGGTTCTGTATACACGAAAGAAGAATTGGCAGGATTGTCAGCTGTATTGGCTAAACATCCGCAGGTGATAGTAATCGCTGACGAGATTTACGAGCATATCAATTATATCGGTGCGCATCAGAGTATCGCTCAGTTCCCGGAGATGAAGGAACGTACAGTGATTGTAAACGGTGTATCCAAGGCTTACGCTATGACAGGATGGAGAATCGGTTTCATTGCCGGACCGGAATGGATTGTAAAAGCTTGCAACAAGTTGCAAGGTCAGTACACTTCAGGTCCTTGTTCTGTTTCTCAAAAAGCGGCTGAAGTTGCATATACAGGAACACAAGAACCGGTAAAAGAAATGCAGAAAGCATTCCAACGCCGTCGTGACCTGATTGTGAAGTTGGCTAAGGAAATTCCGGGATTTGAGGTAAACGTTCCGCAAGGTGCTTTCTATCTGTTTCCGAAATGCGATGCTTTCTTTGGAAAGAGCAACGGCGAACGTAAGATTGCAGATTCAGACGATTTGGCAATGTACTTGCTTGAAGAGGCTCACGTGGCTTGTGTAGGTGGTGCCTCTTTCGGTGCTCCTGAATGTATCCGTATGAGTTATGCTACAAGCGATGAAAATATCGTAGAGGCTATCCGTCGTATCAAAGAAGCATTGGCTAAGTTGAAATAAGAGTTCACCACAGATTGCACGGATTGACACAGATTGAAAAGAGATTGTCTGTCTGAAAAATCTAAGATTAATAAAATCATCCTTACTACAGTATGCAGTAAGGGTGATTTTTTGTTTAAGGAACTTTTCTATCCGTTTGATTGTGAATTAATCTGTGTTAATCTGTGGTGAAGAAAGAGCAATAAAAAAGGCCGCCTTCCGTAGAAAGCAGCCTATACTCTTTTGTAACTTGTATTATTCAGCCGGATGAATTGCTTCAGACGGACAAACGTCTGCACAAGTACCACATTCAGTACATACATCTGGGTTGATAGAATAGATATCACCTTCAGAGATAGCTTCTACCGGACACTCGTCAATGCAAGTTCCGCAAGCAATACAATCGTCACTAATTACGTATGCCATTTTTCTAAGATTTAAATTATTAGTACTAATTTCTCCGGCAAAAATAAGGCTTTTATTGATTGGTTGTTATGCTTCTATGTTTAAATTGACTTAATTTGTACGTCTTCTAAATAAGCTACCTCCCTATAATCTGCTATATTTTTCGTATTTTTGCACTCAAATTACTAATATATAGCGATTATGCCTTTAAATTTACCCGATAAACTACCTGCGATAGAGCTTTTGAAGGAAGAGAATATTTTTGTTATTGATACTTCCCGCGCTACGCAACAGGATATTCGTCCGCTACGGATTGTGATTCTGAATCTGATGCCGTTGAAAATTACAACGGAAACGGACTTGGTGCGCTTACTCTCCAATACACCTCTTCAGGTGGAGATTTCATTTATGAAGATCAAGAGCCACACGTCAAAGAATACGCCGATAGAACACATGAAAACATTCTATACGGATTTCGACCAGATGCGTCACGAGAAGTATGATGGTATGATTATCACCGGAGCTCCTGTAGAACAGATGGACTTCGAAGAGGTGACCTATTGGGATGAGATTACGGAAATCTTTGATTGGGCACGTACGCATGTCACTTCTACCTTATATATATGCTGGGCTGCGCAGGCCGGATTGTATCATCATTATGGAGTTCCTAAATATCCGTTGAAAGAGAAGATGTTCGGTATCTTTGAACATCGGGTATTGGAACCTTTCCACTCCATCTTCCGTGGTTTTGATGATTGTTTCTATGTGCCGCATAGCCGTCATACGGAAGTGCGCAGGGAAGACATTCTGAAAGTTCCGGAATTGACGTTGCTTTCCGAATCGGAAGATGCCGGTGTCTATATGGCAATGGCACGGGGCGGTCGTGAATTCTTTGTCACGGGACACTCCGAATATTCTCCGCTGACACTGGACACGGAATACCGTCGCGATCTCGATAAAGGCTTGCCGATAGAGATGCCCCGCAATTATTATATAGACAATGATCCTGAAAAAGGCCCGTTGGTACGTTGGCGTGCTCATGCCAATTTATTGTTCTCCAATTGGCTGAACTACTTCGTTTATCAGGAAACACCTTACAATATCAACGATATTCAATGATAAAGCAGCGTAAAATAGAACTTCTCGCTCCGGCGAAAAACCTGGAATGTGGCATTGAAGCTATCAATCATGGGGCAGATGCAGTATATATCGGTGCTCCGAAGTTCGGTGCCCGTGCGGCGGCTGTGAACTCATTGGAAGATATTGAAGCATTGGTGCAGCATGCCCATTTGTATCATGCACGTATTTATGTCACGGTCAATACGATTCTGAAAGAAGAAGAGTTGAAAGAGACGGAGGAGATGATTCATGCACTTTATCGGATTGGCGTAGACGCGCTGATTGTGCAGGATATGGGGATCACGAAGTTGAATCTTCCTCCGATACCGCTTCATGCCAGTACACAAATGGACAACCGTACACCGGAAAAAGTAAAGTTCCTTTGGGAGGCGGGTTTCCGGCAAGTAGTCCTGGCGCGGGAACTATCGTTGCGTGAAATAAAGAAGATACACGAAAATTGTCCGGAAGTGCCTTTAGAGGTATTCGTACATGGGGCACTTTGTGTCAGCTATAGCGGGCAGTGCTACGTCAGCCAAGCCTGTTTCGGTCGCAGTGCCAACCGGGGGGAATGTGCGCAATTCTGCCGGTTACCTTTTAGTCTGGTAGACGTGGACGGGAAAGTGATTGTTAAAGACAAACATCTGCTTTCCCTGAAAGATATGAATCAAAGTGACGAACTGGAGCAATTGCTGGATGCCGGAGCTTCCTCGTTCAAGATAGAAGGGCGGCTGAAAGACGTTTCTTACGTGAAGAATGTAACGGCTGCTTATCGTCAGAAGCTGGATGCCATCTTTGCCCGCCGTCCGGAATACGTAAGGGCTTCTTCGGGTACGTGCAATTTCGAGTTTAAGCCGCAACTGGATAAGAGTTTCAGTCGCGGATTCACACATTATTTCCTGCATGGACGTGACAAAGAGATTTTCTCTTTCGACACTCCCAAGTCGTTGGGCGAGGAGATGGGGACTGTGAAGGAGATTCGCGGCAATTATCTGACGGTTGCGGGACTTAAATCCTTTAGCAATGGAGACGGTGTTTGCTATATCGACGAACAGGGACGTTTACAGGGATTCCGCATCAACCGGGTGGACAGCAACAAACTATATCCACAGGAAATGCCTCGCATCAAGCCTCGTACCACATTATATCGTAATTTCGACCAGGAATTTGAGCGAGTGCTTTCACGGAAGTCGGCTGAAAGGAAGATTGCTGTAAGCATATTGCTTGCCGATAATGAGTTCGGCTTCTCGCTGACGTTGACCGATGAAGATGACAACAGCGTCACGCTGAGCCTTTCCCGCGAAAAGGAATTGGCACGTACGCCACAGACGGAGAATCTGAAAACACAGCTTGCCAAATTGGGGAATACACCTTTCGAAGCGAAAGAGATAAAAATATCGTTTGCAGAAAACTGGTTTCTGCCTGCTTCCGTGTTGGCGGACTTCCGTCGGCAGGCAACAGATAAGCTGATAGCTGCCCGTCGGATAAACTATCGTCAGGAATTGGCAATGTGGAAACAGACCGATCATGCTTTTCCGCAAACGGCATTGACCTATTTGGGGAATGTGATGAACAGCCGTGCGGTGTCTTTCTATGAAGAGCATGGCGTGCAGCGTGTCGCCATGGCTTACGAGAAAGCGGCGGTAGAAGATGCGGTATTGATGTTCTGCAAACATTGTTTGCGTTATAGCATGGGATGGTGTCCCATTCATCAGCGGGTGCGCTCACCTTATAAAGAACCTTATTATTTGGTGTCAAATGATGGCAAACGTTTCCGTCTGGAATTTGATTGCAAGCATTGTCAAATGAAAGTAAAAGCGGAACAATGAGAATAATTCATCGCAGAGGACGCGGAGGACACAGAGTATCAGGGTATTTCCCCGAAACCGGCTTGTTGGATGGTTGGTGGGAGAATCTGTTTTCCTTTGTCTCTTTCGTACCCTTTGTGGTGGTTCTGCTGTTTTTCTTCTCGTCTTGTCATTATACTCGTCCCAATCTTTCCTCTGAAGGAATGTCGCAGAAAACGAAGGACTCTCTGAATTACCTTTATGAACGGCATTATACCTGGAACACGAACCTGGAATTAACGGAGGATTCCGTCTCGTTGGAGTGCCTGCCTATCAAGGATACGTATATCAATCTCTACCGGGGTGACCGCGTGGTGGTAGCCGAATTTGCCGTGCACCCTGCCGATAGTGTGGATAGTATTTGGGTGAAGCTGGCACATACACAGGATGAACAGGGGTGGATACGTGAGGTGGAACTGAAGCGGTCTTTTGTTCCTACGGATAGTATCTCGCAGGCCATCCATTTGTTCAGTGATACGCACGCTTCCTATTTTGTGGTTATATTCGCGTTGTTTGTCGGTGTTTGGCTGCTTCGTGCTTTCCGTCGGAAACAGCTGCAGATGGTGTATTTTAATGATATTGACAGTGTTTATCCGTTGTTCCTCTGTTTGTTGATGGCTTTCAGTGCAACGATTTATGAGTCCATACAGGTTTTTACACCGGAAACATGGGAACATTTCTATTTCAATCCTACCTTGTCGCCTTTTAAAGTTCCTTTCATTCTTTCAGTCTTTTTGCTGAGTATCTGGCTGTTCTTAATTGTCGCATTGGCGGTGCTTGATGATTTGTTCCGTCAGTTGACTCCTGCAGCGGCAATCTTTTATTTGTTGGGGTTGATGTCTTGTTGTATTTTCTGCTATTTCTTCTTTATCCTGATGACACACATTTATATCGGTTATCTGTTCCTTGCCTTTTTTATGCTGGTTTTTGCGAAGAAAGTCCATCGGAACATTGGGTATAAGTATCGTTGTGGGCGTTGTGGGGAAAAGTTGAAGCAAAAAGGTGTATGCCCCCATTGTGGAGCTATCAATGAGTAATTTTATTATCTGTTTTATTCTTGAATAACTTTTCAAATGATGGAAATCAGATCTACCGAAATAAAAGATCTCCCTTTAGTGATGGAGATTTATGACTATGCCCGTGCCTTTATGCGTGCAACCGGAAATACTACTCAATGGATTGACGGTTATCCTTCTGAAGTATTGATTCGTCAGGAGATTGAAGAGGGGCATAGCTTTGTCTGTGCGGATGAACAAGGGGTGATATCAGGTACTTTTTGTTTTATATTGGGTGATGACCCTACTTATCAGCATATTTATGAGGGAGTATGGTTGAATGACGAACCTTATGGGGTAGTGCACCGGTTGGCAACGAACGGCACAAGGAAAGGGGTGGCGGCAGCTTGTCTGGACTGGTGTTTTCAACGGATGCCGAATGTCCGGGTGGATACACATCGGGATAATAAGGTCATGCAGCATATCTTGGAGAAGCATGGGTTTCAGCGTTGCGGTATCATCTATGTAAAGGATGGTACGGAGCGTATTGCTTATCAGAAAATACGGACTATGGTTGTACGGGAATGAATGAGAATTTGTTTTTCCCTACTGATTTGTATAAGTACTATCAACTTTTGATTCGTAAGTTCCACCGATTTCACCTTATAACTGAAATCCTTGTAAATAAGAAGGTCACGGGTGAAAGCGTGGGGTGAAATAAGGTGAAGCCCCTTGTTATCGCTTTCATCTATTGGAGTTGTTTATATCGGTTGTTGGGCATATAGATCCAATGTGGCCGGTATATAGCTCCAACGTATTGGCTATATATGTCCAACGTGTTGAATCTATATATGCTGTAACTCAACTATTAATATATTGTCATCAGATAGTTAATACTTGACGGCCAGACTGTTAATATCTGACAGTTTATCTATTAATACCTGACAGTGAATTTGCTATAAGCATATTCCGATTAGCTATAAGCATATCGGGATTAGCTATAATGATATTTGTTTTAGCTCAAGGGATATTTTGAGAAATAAGGTGAAACCGATATTGAACGGTTTCACCTTTGTTTATACCTTGCTTTCACCCGTTATCACCTTATTTATCGGTGTTTCAAGAATCAGGTGAAATCGATGAACAGCAGTCACATCTATGATGTTCGTGGAGGGCTGAGGGATTTTAGAACCGGCATCGGAGGTCTATCCCGAACTGCATCGGACGTCCTTTCTGCATGAATCCTTTATTCATTGTTTCAAAATAGAAAGCTGCGTAGTCCTTATTCAAGAAATTGCGTGCCCAAAAACTAATCATGGCATCTCCGATTTCGAGATTCGTTCTCCAGTTCAGTGTGCCGTAGAAAGATTGGCTTACGTCATTCTGTTCTGTCCAGTAGATGCGTCCGGCAGCGTTATAATTAGCTTGGAATACTACACGGTCGAATATGGAGCGTGGGCTGCAAGTGATGGCATATTCCCCACCGATATTCAGGGTATGTTTGGGAACGAAAGGGACGTATTTGCCGTTATAGTCATCTTTTATAGTAAGTTTTCCCTCTTTATCCTTTTCATATTCAACGTAGTCTGTAAAGGTAGCATAAGTATATCCGTAGCTTACGTTCAGGCTTAGTTCATTAGTCAGGTTGGCACGGAGAGAGGCTTCTGCACCATAGCTGCGACTTTTTCCGGCATTAAGGGTTGTACGTCCTAAACCGCTTGCAGCGAACTGAGAGATTTGTTGGTCATGCATATCCATGTAGAAAGCGGAAAGGTCTGCCCAAAGTTTACCTTCCCAAAGAGTGAGATGGCTTCCTACTTCATAGTTCCATGAATATTCAGGTTTATAGCGAGTGGCTTCTTTTACTTCAGGAACTTCATCTTTCTCTACATATTGGTCAATCATAGCAGCAAATTTGGAGAACTCGTCACTCTCTTTTATGGCATCTATCATTGAGTTTTTTAAATCTCCACTGATAAGGTCAGAAAACATTTGTACGTTGTAGCCGCCAGAACGATAACCTTTTGATACGGTTGCATACACATTGTTTCTTTTTCCCCATTCATATTGTAATGCGAATTTGGGGAGAAACTGAACATAATCGTCTGATATTTTCCCGTCATAACCAGCATTTGCGAGCAGATTTTTAGCTTCTAACGACATAGATGGCATTGGGGGAGGAGCCATCATTTTCATGCTGAAGTTGAAATCGGTGGGGTCGCTCACAGAAGTATACTTCATACTCATCTTTTCGTAATCCAAACGTAAGCCGATAGTAAAAGACAATCCTTTTACAAAGAGGTCATTCAATGTCGATTGATGGAAAACTCCCGCATTCCAAATAGGAGTACTGAAGTCTCCGCCTACCAATAATGTAGGGTTGTTGACAGCCAAGTGTAATTTGGGAGCCGAAGGCTTCATGCCATCAAAAATGTTGTTTACATTTCCTTCAATAACATTTTTAACCCCGTCTTCCCAAAATGTCACAGGACCTTTTGTATTCAATGTTTGGTATAAACCGAAAACTCCTGTTGCCCATTGGTATCTTTTATTTGCCTTCGATTTGAATACAATTTCTTCAGAAATAGTGTTAGACTTCTGTTTTTGTTCCAGTGTATAGATTGCTTTTTCTGTGAAATCCTGATCGAGAAACATGCGGTCGTTCAAGTTTTGATACCCTGTGACAGCACTTAATATAAAATTTTGAGCTTGATATTCGATATTAACACCCGTGTTGAGTAACCCACGGCGGTAACTGCTACGGTCATTATACGAAATCTTACCGATATAATCTGCCCGGTCTTCTGTCATTTCTTTACCCTTTTCTTTCGCTTTAGCTATCGCACTGGGGGTAATCCCGGTATAGTAATACGGATATCCGCCCTGATCGCTATATTCATAGCTAAGAGCCATATCTATTTTCAGGTTCGAAGTGGGCAGGTAAATACCACGGAAACGTCCGCCACCGGCATTGCTCTTGTCTACCTTTTCGTTATTTCTTGCCGAATTTTCAAAGAAGCCACCTGTGTGTTCGTAGAAACCTCCGGTAGAAAAAGCGAAGCGGTCGGATGTCCGGTGATAGTGGGTGAGTGACACATTATAATTATTGTAAGTTGCTGCTCCCATGCGGATATCAGTACCTTGATAAGTGAAAGGCGATTTTGTATGCACTTTGATAAGTCCTCCCATTGTATTACGTCCGTAGAGAGTACCTTGTGGTCCTCGGAGAATGTCGATACGTTCAATATCAGCATAGTTAAAATCGAATGCAGATTTATCAATATAAGGGATATTGTCTACATAAAGTCCTACGGACGGGGTGTTGATGCGTGAGCCGATTCCGCGGATATAAATGGAAGTGGTCAGTTTGGAACCATAATCGGGGATAAACAGATTGGGGACGATGCCTGTCAGTTTTTTCACAGAGTTCACCTGATTGGCACGCATGTTCTCTTGCGATAAAACAGTGGCTGCCATCGGCAGATCACGCAATTTACGGTTCTCTTTCGGGGTGGCAATCACTACCACTTCTTCGATGTCTACTATTTTTAGTGAGTCTTTTGGGAAATTCTCCGCCCATGCTGTCCCCGCTGTCAGGAGCATGAGGGCAATCATAATCTTTTTTGTCTTCATCTGTTGTTCATTTACCGGATGCAAAGTAACGGCAAATAAGAGAAACGGGCAATCCTCATTTATTAGGATTTCGGTTGTATGCTCTATTCCGTCACATCCGATTTTTGTTTCCGATTCTGTTTGACGCATTCATTGATTCTGCTTGACACATTCATTCCATTAGGACCGGCTATTCTTCGTGAATAATTTATAAAAAGCAATCGTCTACCGTATACTTTACTGCATGGTTATCTTATATTTACAACCCATTATTCTTATTCACTAATTCATTAAATAAAATTAACTATGAAATCTATTCTTTCCTCCATTCTCCTGACCCTCTCTCTTTGCGGGCTTTTTAGTGCATGTGGCAACGATGACGATTCATCACAAATACAATTAGTGACCGACTACGGAGTGACGGAAGCCGGGCAAACGCTCCGGCCGGGCGATATCGTACATATTTACGGCAATGGCTTTCAGGCAAACGACTGTGTGGAGTACGACTTCCGTTGGGACACCGGTGAGCAGATGTTTCCCGAAGGATTTCGAGGTCCTGTCGCTGCCGAGATTGCAGAGAGCCGTCCGGATGGGATAGACGTGCGTATGCCTTACCGCATGCCGCCTTCCCGTGTCGATATATTCTTGCGTAGAGAAGGCGACAGAATGTTGATGGGCAAGATATTGCTGTCAGACGGGCAGACACCCAAAGATTTCCGGCTCTATGCACTCGACAGCCAACGGCACACGATTGACAGGATAGGGGCGGATGGCACAGCGAATGCATCAGCAAATGCATGGGACATCAGCACACGGCCGGATTTCCATTCCATCGCCAACTGCGTATATACCTATGGATTGTGCGGACTTTCGAAAGCGCACGGCATACAGCAACCCTTCTTCCTCGATTTCTGTACCGGTGAATGGAGGCCGTTGTATACCACTGGTTATGGTACATTGGCATTGGTTACCGGAAAACATAGTATGGTTTCTGCTTTTGTGAGAAATCAAAAGGGTTCCTACTACCTTGATAATATCTCCGCTGATTTGGAACAAAGCAACTATGCCGTTCCGACCCGGATGAATGTCGGTTCCGGTTCTGTTATGGGTAGTGCATCTCCGCTGCCTGAAGGATTGAGTGCGGAGCAGTTTGGCGACTATCCCGGAGTGTTTGCGCAAGACCAACGGTTGCTTATTCTATTGTCGGCAAAAATCGGTGAGGGAAAATGGGCGCCTGTGCTTTACAGTCCCTCAAGATTTCATGTACAGGAAACTGTAGAGGCCGATGCGCTTATCCCGTTTTATTTCAGCGTGCGCCTTCCGGCAACAGAAAGCGGGGATACTTTTGCCACGAAGGTAGGGTATGTGGTTTCGGATTCTGCCGATAAAGGCGGCAGCCGTTTTTACTTGTTGGACGTCCCCCAAAGCGAGTGGTGGAC
>ERZ778513.1487-NODE-1487-length-13859-cov-4.010794_pt1 | contig 13859 bp, 10 predicted proteins | sample MGYA00510345_ERZ778513 | MGnify/ENA primary metagenome ERZ778513 (study PRJEB29527, sample SAMN07138966) | mouse gut metagenome | material: feces | host: mouse | place: China:Nanjing | collected 2016-01-25 ... | reverse complement strand
GCGGGCTATTTTAATTCAAGATTCCTCCGGCAGGAGGAATTTCCTATTATATAAATAGAGTAGGAGGCATTCTTCTCACGAAGGATACCTCCTCTTTTTGGGCAGTTCTTTTGAGAACGACTTCCTTTAATAAATTGCTTTCTTCTCGATGGTAAATTTCACCGTCACGCTGCCGCCGTATCTTCCTGCCCCGGTGACTGTCACGCTGCCCTTGTTTTTCCCCGACGCGATGTTCGCACCGTAGCTTACAGTATAGTCACCGTCCGCCTCTCCTGCTGCGCCGGTCAGCTTCGTCAGCTTGTATTTACCGTTCGCCGCAGTCAGTTTTGTCCCGTCCTTCTCCTTATCCTTCTTCGCCGCGCTGACTGCCGTCTTATCTCCATAGTATACCGCCGCATCCGGCGTGACCTGTCGGCCAGTATATATGTTTTGCCCGGCTCCTTCCGATACAATCACATACAGATTCGCCGTGGTCAGCTTCTCGTCGTAAATGTATTTTCCGAGCGGGATTTCTACGTCCGCTCCCCCGGCGTAACCGTTCTTTCCCGTCACCTTCACTACCGGTTCCTGCGGCAGCGGCGTACCGGTCATGGCAGCATCTGCGCCTGCGGCCACTTCCACAGCCGCCAGCGCATCCGCGTAGGCTTTTATGATTTCCGGCGTGCACTTCGTCTCGTCGATGACATAATCCTTCGTCTCGCCTGTACTGAGAGCTTTCTTTCCCTCCACAAGCTTAAACTTAAAATCCTTGAACTTCATGCCGTTTTTCCTCTGCACCTTCGCGCACGATACGCTTACGCTTCCTCCGTCAATCGCCGATTTAAGCGGAACTGCTACGATCGTAAAGGACACTTCCACCTTTCCTGCATAGTTTCCTTTGCCCGTGACTGTCAAAAGGGGCTTCTTGTTCTCAGCCGTCTGCGCCGTTGTCACCGCATTGTTATTCTTATATTTCACCGTGTAATCCGTGCCTTCGTTAAGCGTCATCCCTGCCTCATTGGTAATGGTAAAGGAAAGTTTCGCCCCGTTTTTGCTGTAAACCGCCGTGACAGTGTTCCCGCCCTGCGTATCCGCAGTCGCTCCGCCTGTCGCTGCGCCGTTCTTTGGTATTACTGTCAGTTTTTCCTTTTTCAGCTCCTGCGGCGCGATCTTGAAGGTCTTCTTAAAGCTGCCGGTATAGCCTGATGCGGGTTTTGCCGTAAAGGTCATGGTAGCGGTGCCCTTCTTTACATTATTCTTATAACTGATGGTGTAATGCTCGCCGTAGGTGAGTTCCTTTGCCTGCGGGTTATTTTTTGTCACTTTCGTTGTCAGCGTAACCTTATTCTGTGTCACCGCCCTCCCGGTATAGGGCATGGAGGCGCGGAAAGCTTCCGTCTGCGGCACACTCTGCATTGCATTGTCATAAGTCTTTACGTCAATGGTATTCGACGCGAACTTCGCGCCCGTAATCTTGAAGGTGATGCTCTTCGTGCCCACGTACCCGTTTATCCCCGTAAGGGTCATGGTCGCCGTGCCTGCCGCGCGGTTTGTACCCGCGTAGTCGATGATGTAGTCCTTTCCCCAGACCAGACTTTCCCCGCCGGTCTTTCCGTTCTTCCCCGCTTTCACAAGGAACATGTCGTTCGCATTCTCCGCAGCAGCAGTGTCTATCGTGCCGAACGCTGTTACCTTATGATACTTCCTTGTCTCCGCGTTATAGTATCCGGGTGTCAGCAGTACCTCTTCCCCTGTGTATGCAAATGTCTTCTGGTTTTTGCCAAGGGTGACGGACGCGTTCTTCATCAGCTTCTGCTTGTCAGACACATACAACTTCCGTCTGACTGTGCCCGTGTAGCTGCCCTGTCCGGTGACCGTCAGGGTGAAAGCGCCGCTATAGCCCTTGGGAATCGCGGGCAGCGTATACTGTTTCCTCGCATTCAGCGTTCCTTCCGCCGTCCAGTCTGCGGCAAGGGGATTCTTCCCAGCGTCAAAGGCTCCCTCTCCGTGCGCCACGCCGAGCGTCACGGTGAAGTCCGTCCCCGCTTTCATTGCCTTCTTATATTTCAGGGAGCCGAACGGTTTCTGCTCCTTCGTCTGATTCGCCACAAACTGATCCGTGTATTTCAAGGTAAAGCCCGCCGCAAGGGGCGTATCGCCCGCTCCCGCCAATGCTCCCCCGTCCGCCGCCGCGATATCCGCCGGCAGGATCATAAAGTTTCGATAAATCGTCTCCGCATAATTTCCTTTGCCGGTAATCACCACATAGGGACAGTTCTTGGTGAAATGTCCGGCAACATCCGTGAGCTGCTCATTTGCCTTCCCCGGATTTACAACCTTCGCGGTGCCGCCCGCCTCTTTCGGCAGGCCGTTCTCATCCAGAGCCACCGCATTTGTATTGTTGGCATATTTCACCGTATAATCTTTTCCGGATTTCAACAGGGTCGTGCCGTCGCTGTCATATACGGTCACCGCCGGTTTTTGCGCGCTTCCCGTATAGACCAGATCCGGAAGCTCCTGCACACACAGCTTTAAGCCGTTTCCGTCCTGCACCGCCGAAGTCAGCCAGCAGGCGTACAGGGTCAGGTCGGACTGCACCGTGTCTGTATCAAAGTTCCACTCTTTCCCTTTGGCAAAGCTCTTATCCCTGTACCAGCCCGCGAACACATATCCCGGCTCTTTCGCCGCCGGCGTCCGCTGCTCCTCTGTGAGCTCCAGCAGCGCGCCGGACTTGATGCCGCTCTTCCTGAAACCGTCGCAATGTCCCATACCGTCAAAGGTGACCGTATACGCCACCCGCTCCTCCGAAACCGTGAGAATGCCGGGCTTGCAGGTCAGGTTATAATTCATCCCCGCATCCGCGTTCGACGGCTGGATGTAATACTCGCCCGCCTTTGAAATATCAATCGAGGAAACGGCATTTTTTCCTTCTTCGTCCGTCGTGACAGTATAGGACGGGTCTGTCGTCAGCTTATCCCCGTTCAGAAGCCCCGACGTCTCATAACCGAAACGATTCTCTCCCACGCCGCTTTGTCCCACGGAAAGCGTGCCGCCGCCCGCCTGCATCAGCACGACCATATCTTCCGCCCGCACCACGGCGTCCGCCTTTGCGATTGTGAACGGGTATTTTCCGCTTCCCACATAGTCTGGGTCATTATCTTTGACCGAAACGGTCAGTCGATAGCTGCCTGCATTCACGGGCGCTTCCGCAGCATTTCCGCCCTCCTGATCTGTCCCATTACCCGAAGCGCTGCCTGACGTGCTACCCTGTGCGGGGTATGCCGTGCCGTCTGCCATCGTGCCGCTGTAGCGGTAGGTAAGCGACACCTTCCCCGTGAGATCCGTGCCGTCCTCCGCCTTCACCACCGCTGTCCCGCTGTAGGAGGCGGGTGTGCCGCTGTACACGCTGTCCTGCATGACAATGCCGGAGATGACCGCCTCCTTCTTCGCCATCGTGATAACTGTCACGGTCAGGCTGGCATCCTGATAGTTCCGGAAAGATACCTTTATCTTTATGAGAGCAAATTTGCCCTCCTCTGTCGCTTTGGTACCATAGGTCAGCACACCGTTCTTTATATGCGCTGTAGTGGGTTGTTTGGAAAAGATACTGTCTGTATCCACTACGTTTGTGATCTCATAGCCGGTCTTTGCTCCGCAGTCCTTGAAGCAGTCCGTCAGATCTATCTTCCTGTTTTCCCGCGCCTGTGCGCACTGTGCCGCTATGACACTGTGAAACTCCTCTTCCGAAGGCGCCGCCTTCCCGATGGCAAAGGTCTTCGTGACCGTGCCGCTGTAGCTGCCCATACCTTTGATGATAATTGTGGGAGCGGCGCTGTCCGTGGCAGACTGCTCGCAGGCATCCGTGTTATTGCGGTAGGATACGGTGTAGTCCGTACCCTCCGTCACTATCACCGTCGTGTTGTCCGCCTTTTTGTAGGATACCGACGGCTTCGGCGTTTTGGGCTGTCCGTCGTAGATATACGTTTCTGACGGGAGGGTGACAGTGGTGTTTTCGGCGGACAATCCATAGGTAACTGTCAGAACTATCTCCGCCGTTAATTTTGTACCATCTTTCTCGTAGGTGACGATCAGTTTCTTTTCTCCCGGCTGCTCTGTGGAAAGGGAGAACCCGTTTGTGGTGTAGCCATCCGTTCGCGCCAGTTTCCTGACACTCCCATCTTTTCCGTAATACATCACGGTCAGATCGTCATCGGTAATCGTCTCACTGTCGCTAATTCATCACCCTCCATCTTCCCCCCCCCACGCAAATTTGTCAAGGAGTACTCCGAGGCAATAAACAGACTTGCGTTGCTCGTCATAAAGCAGCAGAGACTGTCTTGCGTGCATGCACACATCCCGTCTCTGCCGCTTTCTGACTCTGCTTATCGCGCGAGTAAGCAGACTCGAGATGCTTCGCATCTCTCGTTCGCGTTGCTCGTCATAAAGCAGCAGAGACTGTCTTGCGTGCATGCACACATCCCGTCTCTGCCGCTTTCTGACTCTGCTTATCGCGCAAATAAGGCGGTTCCTGTCCGGAGCCGCCTCTGTATATATGTTATCCGTATGTCCACTCGCAATAAAACAAATGTCTGTTTCGCAACCGCTTGTTTTTCTTTTGCGGCTGCTACATCGCATCCATCGATCCGTCGCTCTCGTCGTCGTCATCGAAGAACTCTTCCACTTTCTTCACACTCCCGACAACCTTATCCGCAGCCTCGGCCTTCGCCGCCTGGATGCCTTCCTTAAATTCCGCTGCCGCTCCGCTCTCCTCCGTCTTTCCGAGGTCGAGATCCACATAGTTCCGATCTGCATCACTTTCGTCGAGTCCATCATCAAAATTGTCGAAGTCCTCATCGTCATCGAAATCGTCGTCCATCAACGCGTCCCTTCCCTTCAGGTAATAGTACGCACCACCCGCTACGGCGCCAAGAGCCGCTGCCATCATCAAAACCTTACCGAATTTTTTCGCCATCAGTGTTCTCCTTTCACCGTATCAGTTCCTATTAACATTATATTAATACTATTTTGTGAAAATGAAAAGAGAATATGTATAAAAAAAGAGAAAACTTTGTTAAAATTCGATTTGAAGCACAATATCTTGTATTTGAAAATTTTGTCAGAACTAGTTTTTCGCAGATCATTGAATCCCGCCCGGGGTTGTGCTATAGTTATATTCGACCAAAAAGGTCAATTTATGTAGAATTGAGGAAGTTATGAACGAAAAATTTTTTGATTTGAAGAAAGAAAAACAAGACCGCATGATCAATGCCGCCCTAAAAGTATTTTCCATGGGCGGCTATAAACATGCCAGTACGGACGATATTGTAGCTGAGGCCGGCATCAGCAAAGGGCTTCTATTTCATTATTTCGGGAGTAAGCTCGGCCTTTACGGCTTCCTCTATGACTATAGTGTGCGTTTCATGAAACTGGAACTGACAGGAGGTGTTTCCTCCACGGAGCGGGATTACTTTGAGATCCGCCGTCAGATGGAGTACGCCAAAATGCAGGTGCTCAAGAACTATCCCTATATGCAGCAGTTCCTTGACCGCTGCCGCCTTGAGGACGTAAGCGAAGCCCTTCTGGCGATCGAGCGTCAGAAAAATGTGCTCAGCGATATGCAGGCTGTATTGAAAAACCAGAGCGACCGCTCTCTCTTTAAAAGTGAAGTGGATTACGAAAAGATGGATCAGATGGTGACCTTTACACTGGACGGACTGATGGACGCGCGTTTTCAGGATTCATCCTTCCATCCGGATATGCTTTATGAGGAATCCTGCTCCTATCTGAATATGTTAAAAGCGCTTTCCTACCGCTGATATGGGCGAAAAAACGGCGGAGCCGGATCATCGGCTCCGCCGTTCTATTATGCTATTATTTTCTGGCTGCAGCATTCTTTTCCTTAATTTTTTTCATAATCATTTCCTTCACGTCCCTCGCCTTATCCTTCATGCGGGGATTTGCGGTCTTTGACGTGATAAGCCCCGTAATCAGACGGCTCGCTACGTCATACTGCTCAAAGCGCATTGCCGTCACGGAGATCAGGAAATCAACTGTAGGCTCATCCATGCCGCACATAGGGAAGCTCTCGGTCTGCCTCGCCGCCAGAAATCCTTCCAGTGCGTTTCTTAAAAACTCCTCTTCCTCAGCCTGACACTGTTTCTTCTTCTCCTCGTAACCTTCCTCCGCCGGATCCAGATGCTCGGCCTGCCCTCTCAGAAGCCACGCCGTTTTCAGACAGATATAAGCCTTCTCACTTGCTTTCGTCTGCTTGACAATCGCATTCGCCAGCGCCATCTTGTAACGCTCCAGAGCTTCCTCGTAGGTATAAGTCTCCGCCGCCTCTTTCTGCGGTTTAAAGTTTGCCGAAATCGCCTTCTGTATATTCTTCGCCTGGGGAGAAGTCAAGTACTTAAAAAATCTGCTCAATGAAGCATAGCCACAGGAAGGGCACATGATCACATCATATTTTAAAAGATCAATCTGCTCATATCTGGGACGCAGATCCAGATCGCTGCCCGCCAGCTTCGCCTTGCCGATCTTTACGGTTCTCGCCTTAAATTCCCTGTCGCAAAGCGGACAGGTAAAAGATTTGTCAAAGAGGAAATCCTGCTCCTGCACAACGTGCGCAGCCGCCTGACCACCTTCCCCTCCTTCTTCCGGCTTTTTCTGCGTCTCATAGAGATCCATACTTTCCAGATTGCTCAGTCCAAACTGCTCTAACCCCGATAACAGTCCTGCCATTTCTTTATCCTCCCCAAGTTATATTTATATATATTCCGCAGTGCTACTCGAAAAACCTTCAGTTTTCCTCGTTCGCGGGCATTTACTTTATTCATTTTACCCTAATTTTCCGATTTCGGCAAGACATATGAGCTTTTCAGAGAAACAATTCTGTTAAAAACAAGTTTTTCCGGCTTGGAATCCTTGCAATCCACGCAGAAAAATCCCTGTCTGACGAATTGAAAACTCTCGTATGCCTTCGCGTCCTTCACTGACGGCTCAATCCGGCACTCCTTTAAAACAGTCAGAGAATTGGGATTCAGATTTAAACTCCCGTCCTCGTTGTAGACGCCCTTCTCCTCGTCAATGATATTCTCGTATAGTCTGACCTCGGCCTTCACGGACTCCGCCGCGGATACCCAGTGGATCGTTCCTTTGACCTTTCGTCCGTCCGGGCTGTTGCCGCCTCTGGAAGCCGGATCGTAGGTACAGTGCACCACCGTCACATTTCCCGCCTCGTCCTTCTCGTAGCTTTCGCACTTCACGAAGTACGCGCCCATGAGCCGGACCTCATTGCCGGGGAACAGCCGGAAATATTTCTTCGGCGGCTCCTCCATGAAATCTTCCCTCTCGATATAAAGCTCTCTGCTAAAAGGCACTTCACGGGAACCGAGCGACTCGTTCTCCGGATTGTTCACCACAGGCAGCCACTCTGTCTTCCCTTTGGGATAATTGTCGACAATCAGTTTGACCGGATCAGTCACTGCCATAATCCGGGGCCGCTTCATCTTCAAATCCTCTCTGATACAGTACTCAAGCATTGAGTATTCCGCCGAGGAATTGGCCTTGGAGACGCCACACAGCTCCACAAAAAGCCGGATCGACTCGGGCGTGAAACCACGTCTGCGAAGCGCCGCAATGGAAACCAGTCTGGGATCGTCCCAGCCGTCCACGATGCCATCCTCCACCAGCTTCTTGATATATCTCTTGCCCGTGACCACATTGGTCAAATACATCTTTGCAAATTCAATCTGCTTCGGCGGGTGCGGGTACTCCAACTCCGTCACCACCCAGTTATATAGCGGCCTGTGATCCTCAAACTCCAATGTACAGATGGAGTGGGTAATGCCCTCGATGGCATCCTCTATGGGATGCGCAAAATCATACATCGGGTAAATGCACCACTTATCCCCCGTATTCTGATGGGAAAGATGCGCCACACGGTATAAAATCGGATCACGCATATTGATATTCGGTGAGGACATGTCGATTTTTGCGCGCAGGGTTTTCTCCCCGTCCGCATACTTTCCTTCCTTCATCTCCTCAAAAAGCCGAAGGTTCTCCTCTATGCTCCGGTTTCTGTTGGGATCGTCCCTGCCCGGCTCCGTCAGCGTCCCGCGGTACTCGCGCATCTCATCCGCGGTCAGATCCGACACATAGGCTTTTCCCTTCTTAATCAGCTTGACCGCGCCCTCGTACATCTGGTCGAAATAGTCGGAGGCAAAGAAAAGCCTCTCCTCATAATCCGCTCCCAGCCACTTCACATCAGCCTTGATCGACTCCACAAACTCACTCTTCTCCTTGGTAGGGTTCGTATCGTCAAAACGCATATTAAACTTTCCGCCATACTCGGACGCAAGCCCGTAATTAAGCAGTATGCTCTTGGCATGTCCGATATGCAGATAACCGTTGGGCTCGGGCGGGAACCTCGTATGCACGGTGTCGTAAACGCCTTCCGCAAGATCCTTATCTATAATCTGTTCGATAAAATTTTTGGATTCCACTGTATGCCTCCTCTGTCATTGAGTAGGAAATCCCTACTCGCCGTGCGGCCCGCATGCTGTGAAACAGCAGCTTCCCTATGCGAACCTGCGCATCAAAAGGGCAAAATCCCACCCTGTAGGATCTTGCCCCGGCCCTAAATCATTGAAAAATCAATCTTCCTCGTCATCAACTGCGGCTGCAATTCCTGAAACAACCGCGGATACCACGGAAATCACCACCGGAATAATCACTACCACAAGAAAACCGCCCAATAACAAAATACCCATAATCGAATTCCTCCTTAGTCGAAGTGGCAACAGTTCAGCCTTCGGCTTCACTGTCACTGTAGTTACTACGTAACTACGATGCTCACAAAATGCTCCAAAGTCGCATTTTAGCGCTTACACAACTCGCAAAATCGCACGCAGAGCGATTACTCACGGAATAGTGCAAGGCTGAACTGTTCCTCGAAATGTTTCATCGACCATACACTACTAATTATACACGTTTTTCGCGAAACTGCAAGATTCCGTGCGCATTATGTTCAATTATTCTCCCGTTCGTAAGTGTGGAAAAATACATCCCGCTCCAGTATATAAACGTCGTTCCTGTCCTCATACCGCACAAGCAGATAGTCGCCCGGACATCCCAGCATATATTTTTCACTGTCCCATGCAGTAAATACTTTGACTCTTTTAGTTAATTCCTTTGCGAACACACGCCTGCCGCATGTCCTGATCCAGCGGATTATAGAGCTCCGCAAACTGATTGGTGTCCATAAACAGCCCGTAATACAGAGCTGTGCCGAGACGCTTGTCCTCCACCCGATACCCCGCCTCCGTAAGCAGCCGCCAGACCAGCGTGGCGCAGCTTCCCACATGGGAATTGATCTCGCCAAGTTCTATATTTCCCGTTTCCGGGCGGTGATGGTCAACCACTGCCACCTTCTCCGCCGGCAGACGCATCACATTGCCGGAACCATACTGACAGTCCACCGTAACCAGAAGCCCGCTGATTTTCCCTTCCGGCTCCTCCTTCAGAAAAGACGCCGCATTTTCTATATAAATCAAGGGAATTTCCAGATGCTCTAACATCAGCAGCAGATTCGGTTTTTGTATCCTATTTCTGCCCCCGTAAACAAGGCGCACGCGCTTTCCCAGAGACTCAAAATAGCGGCAGAGCGCATACCCCGCCGCTATGGAATCCGCATCCGGATTGTCATGGCACTGTATGGTGATGGGATCGTATTTTGCAAGTTCTCTCAGTATCATGGTGTCTCAATGTCCCCCGTAAATTTCCGGTGCCGGAACGCTATTTTCTGTCCGGCTCTCCCGCGTTCATATCCGTGTACATATCCAGAAGCCCCACCGTCTCCGACGCCGGTCTGCCGTACATATTACAGCACTCGTGGGATATATTTTTCGCCTCGTCACTCTCGTCGTCAAAGGTGATGCTCATGCGGTACACCCCATGTTCGGATTCCGCATCCAGATGCCGCATGATTTCCTCAATCATCTCTCTGTCATTTCCTTCCATACCAGCCCTCCCTTTTCTCACACAAACCGCCATGATTCCGCTCTGCGAAATCTCAAATCAGTGCAGAGAATGCCACACTTCAGGCATTCTCTTACGCGAAACTTAGTACTTCTTGGCGTTCCGCCCCATGGCGGAACGTCTTTAGAAGTACTTTTCGCGTTTCTCACGCAGTTACCACCACATACCGTATATCGACTGCATCAGATTTTCGTAACTTCTGTACACCCGTTCAAAGATCGTCTCCCATTCTCTGTCAGAAATCTCAAAAAACGGCGTCTTTGCCCTCACATTCTGTTTTACCCGCCTTTTTAGCGGCGAAAGGCCAATATCGCCCCTGACCAGACAAACCTCCTCGTCATTCGCGCTGAGCGTCATCTCATCCAGTTCCAAATCAAAGCTCTCTCCCTTTGTGACATGGGAAAGGCCGCCCGCGGCCTGTAAAACCAATTCAAAATTATCCGACACATCCTTCATGGATATTTTCCCGTCAAAGCTGTTCTTTCTCCCGTCGCACTCCAGCTCACAGCCAAGTCTCATATTCTGTGTCTCCCCATTCTCCATAAGGCTGTACTTGACGTCTGACTCCATCCGATAATCGTCAAGCTCCAGACTCTGCGTCATCTGCCAGACAATTTCCGTCTCCCTGCGCTCCTCCTGGTCTTTTTTCACCGTAAGCATTCCCTGCATCTTCTCTATGCTCAGCTTTTCGCCGAGAAAATAGATATCCCCGGAAACCCGTATTTTGCCGCCGCACAGGGAAAGCGGCTCCTCCACCCGGATGCTCTCGATATGGTTCGCACCGTTTATCTTCAAGATAAAGCTGATCTCATCCGTCCCGGAAACCACATCAAAATAGCTCAGGATCCCCATAGCGTCCTCCCGGCCCACTTTGGAAAAGTCCACATAATCATACAAGACCTGCCTGACCAGTTCATTGAAATACAGCTCGTCAAAGCTGACCCGGTACAGTTCATCCCCTGCTTTCTCCATGGTCATATGCCGTCTGCACTCCGCAAGCTCATCTGCATACTCTTTGAAAAATGCCTTTCCTATTCCTTCCTCGTCCCCGAAAATCCACGCGCCGGGAAACAAGTCTATCGAAACGTCCTCCTCCGTTTTTCCGAAAAGCTCCGCCCATATGGAACGGTTGTACTGTCCGCTGACATTTTCATTCTCGATATAGACATCCTTCAGGTAAAGCTCTGGAATCGTAAAACAGAGATTCTCCTCATCCCCGTACATCTGCAGACTGGCAATCTCATAATTCATCACGCTGACACTCGTGGAAGCCGCCATCTCCTTCTCCTGCCTGTCAAGCTCGCAATCCGTGTCCACGCCAAACGTAATCTGCCCAAAATAGGTATCTGTGGTGACATTCATTTTGCTGTCCACATGCACACCCTTTTCCACAAGCATCTGTCCGATCTCATCCGCACCGACCTTCTCCAAAAGCGGATTCTGCATCTCCTCAGCCTCCCGCATCAGATTGAGAAAACCCTTTTGAATCTTATAAGCCGCTGAGTGCGTATGATAAAGCCATCCGCCCAAAACGGCTGCCAAAACCACAACCGCGGTGCACAGAATAACGATAAACGCCGTCTTTTTGTGATTCTTCGGCGGCAGATAGAGCTGCGCCGGAGGCCCGAAGGTGTTTCTGTTTTGATTTTGCGACTGTAATGAATAACCGTCCATACCCGATCCCCTTATTATTTTGAATCCTACTGTCCTTAGTTCTATATCTATTTCTGCATCTGCGTTTTCTGACTCAAATTTTTATATTCCAGTTATCATCTTACCATATCCGCGCAAAAAAAGAAACGCCCCGGCAAAAACCGGGGCGCACATTATGTTGAAATTATGCCAGACCGAGCCTGCGTCAGCAGCGCTCGAGATTGCGCTTTGCTCAATCAGTTTTTTGCAGCAGCGATCTCCGCCTTCAGAGCCTCTGTCAGCTTCGGAACGATCTTGTTTAAGTCGCCCACTACGCCGTAGTCAGCCACATCGAAGATCGGCGCATCCGCATCCTTGTTGATCGCAACGATGATGTCGGACTCTTCCATACCTGCCACGTGCTGGATCGCACCGGAGATACCGATTGCAAAGTACACGTTCGGGCGGACGGTCTTACCTGTCTGACCTACCTGCAGATCCTTCGGCTTCCAGCCGGAGTCCACAACCGCACGGGAGCAGCTTACGGTGCCGCCGAGCACTTCCGCCAGATCCTCAAGGATCTTGAAATTCTCCGGGCTGCCAACGCCACGGCCGCCGGACACGAGAATCTTAGCGTCCATGATATCCACGGTCTCGGCTACGGATTTCACGATATCAAGAATCTCCACATATTTGTTGTCGGGAGTAAAGCCGGGATTGAACTCTTCCACATTTGCCTTTGCGCCCTTGATGGGATCGATCTTCTGCATAACACCCGCACGAACCGTAGCCATCTGAGGACGGTTGTAAGGGCATGCGATGGTAGCGATGGTGTTGCCGCCGAATGCCGGACGGGTCATCAGCAGCTGGTTGTGGAGCTGCTCCTGACCGGGAACTGCCTGCAGCGGGAAATCACCGATCTCGAGAACGGTACAGTCAGCCGTCAGACCGGTAGCCACTCTCGCGGACACTCTCGGGCCTAAATCTCTGCCGATTGCCGTAGCGCCCACCAGCATGATCTCGGGTTTATACTTATTGATCACGGATGCCAGCGCATGTGCGTAAGGCTCCGTTCTGTAATCCTTCAGCTCGGGATCGTCCACAACGATCACCTTGTCCGCGCCGTACTCCGCGAGCTGGTCTGCCAGTCCCTTTACGCCGGAACCGATCAGTACAGCCGTAACATCTGTATTTAAATCTTTCGCGAGGTCTTTCGCTTTGCCGAGCAGCTCAAATGCGATGCTGCTGATCTCATTGTCTACCTGCTGCGCAAAGACATATACACCCTTGTATTCTTCTAAATTCATTTTATACCTCTTTCTGCGCACTCGTTTTACGCGTATTCTCTAAGTTTCGTTCAGCCCACGCCCATGCGCAAAATCGTGCCTTCGGCACTCGCACCAAGGCTGCGAAGCAGTCCTCGTGATCGAGCTTGCTCGATCGGCTTATTGAGCGGGCGTTCCCTCAGACCATCATCTGTCTGCCAAATTCATGCAAGCACGATTGTCCGACAGATTCGGTCTGGCTGAACTGTTAAATCACATGTTTAACCTTTAACTTGTCAACGATATAGCTTACGGACTCGTCGGGATCGAGGGAAACCTTCTCGCCGGCGCCCTTTCTCACCTTGTCGGAAGCTTTCGCGATCTTGGTCGGGGAACCCTTAAGACCTAAGTTCGCATCATCAACATCCTTAAGATCCGCTCTGCCCCAAACGGTGATCTCCTGCTTATAAGCGTCGAAGATGCCGCCCGGTGTCATGTAACGAGGCTCATTCAGCTCGGAAAGAGCGGTGATCAGGCAAGGCATTTTTGCCTTAACCACATGATATCTGTCCTCATACTGACGTTCAACAACTACGCTGTCGCCTTCAATTTTGATATCCTGCGCATAAGAAATAACAGGAATGTCAAGATGCTCGGAAATCTGCGGGCCAACCTGCGCAGTATCGCCGTCGATCGCCTGACGGCCGGTAATGATGAGATCATACTCCAGATTTCTGATCGCGCCTGCAAGCGTAGTGGAGGTTGCCCATGTATCGGCGCCGCCAAGAACTCTGTCTGTCACGAGAACGCCCTTGTCCGCACCCATAGCCATAGCTTCGCGCAGAACCTCTTCCGCCTTGGGAAGCCCCATCGTTACAACCGTTACCTCCGCACCATACTGATCCTTTAATCTGAGAGCCGCCTCCAGACCTGCTTTATCATCAG